>JGI20160J14292_10004012_pt1 | contig 11062 bp, 10 predicted proteins | sample COG_10_FD_14292 | JGI IMG/M metagenome (IMG submission 14292) | reverse complement strand
CGATAAACACGTCCTGCGTGGCGGCTGTCCCGCCCTGCATTCCATCCAACACGACCACATCCGCCCCAGCTTTCACCGCCAGCGTGGTGTCAAAGTAAGGCCGCGCGCCGCCAACTTTGACGTAGATCGGCACTTGCCAGTTGGTGATTTCACGCAGTTCCATGATCTTGATCTCAAGGTCATCGGGGCCGGTCCAATCGGGGTGACGGCAGGCCGAGCGCTGGTCAATACCTTGGGGCAGGTTGCGCATTTCGGCAACGCGGTCTGAAATCTTCTGACCCAGCAGCATACCGCCGCCGCCTGGCTTTGCACCTTGGCCCACCACAATCTCAATCGCATCTGCGCGGCGCAAGTCGTCGGGGTTCATGCCATAGCGGGAGGGCAGGTACTGGTACACCAGCTTGTCCGAATGCCCGCGCTCTTCCTCCGTCATGCCGCCGTCGCCGGTGGTGGTGGACGTGCCAGCAGCGGTCGCGCCCCGGCCCAAGGCTTCCTTTGCCGGACCGGACAGCGCGCCAAAGCTCATGCCCGCGATGGTAATCGGAATATCCAACTCAATGGGCCGTTCGGCGTAGCGTGTGCCGAGCGTAACGGCGGTTTCACACTTTTCCCGATAGCCTTCGAGCGGGTAGCGGGAGACCGACGCGCCCAGAAACAGCAGGTCATCAAAATGGGGAACCCGGCGCTTAGCACCGCCACCCCGAATGTCATAAATGCCAGTAGCCGCTGCGCGGCGAATTTCGCTGTTGGTGCGGTCGTCAAACGTCGCCGACTTCACCGGCGTGGTCTGTGGGATCTTGTTATCAGACATCTGAAACGTCCTCGTATCGATTTGCGGGCAGCGCGTTTAGTAAGAGGACGCGTTGTCGATGTTGAAAGTGTAAAGCTGTCGGGCAGAGCCGTAGCGCGTGAATTCTTCGGGTTTGGCGTCCGATCCGGCCCGCTCCAGCAGGTCGGCGAGCAATTCGATATGCTCGGGGCGCATTTCCTTCTTGATGCAATCCGCGCCCAAGCTCTTCACCGAACCCCGCACGAAAAGCCGGGCTTCATAGAGGGAATCGCCCAGCGCATCACCCGCATCACCGCAAACAACCAACGTGCCGCTCTGTGCCATAAAGGCCGACATGTGGCCGATGTTGCCGTGGACGACAATGTCGATGCCTTTCATCGAGATGCCACAGCGCGAGGCGGCGTTGCCCTTGACCACCAGCAAGCCACCGCGCCCGGTCGCGCCTGCGTACTGGCTGGCGTCGCCTTCGATCACCACGGTGCCGGACATCATATTCTCGGCCACGCCCGGACCGGCTGAACCGTGAACGTTGATGCTGGCTTCCTTGTTCATGCCAGCGCAATAGTAGCCCGTAGAACCAGCCACAGTGACCTCAATCGGGCCATCCAAACCGACCGCAATCGCGTGCGAGCCCTTTGGATTCTCAATGGTCCAATCGGTTTCGTTCGATTGGGTCGCCGCAACGTCGCGCGCGGCTTTCTGTAGCGTCTTGTTTAGTGCGCGCAGGCCATCCTGAGCGAGATCAATCGTGGGCATGGCTTAGCGCTCCCAGAAGTAAACGTTGGCAGGCTCAGGCTCCCAAACACGCGCGGTGTCGATGCCGGGCAGGGAGACCAGAGCGCGGTATTCAGAGCCAAAGGCGACATACTGATCGGTCTCGGCCATCACGGCGGGCTTGCAAGCAATCGGATCGCGCAACACGCCAAAGCCATTCTTCGTTCCGACGACAAAGGTGAAGAAGCCGTCGAGGTCGTCGAGGCTGTCTTCGAGCGCTTCACCAAGGTTGCGCCCCTGATTCATGCGGTGTGTCAGGTAAGCGGCTGCGACTTCAGTATCGTTCTCGGTCTCGATATGCACACCATTGCGGCGCAGGCGACGGCGCAGGCTGTTGTGATTCGACAGCGAGCCGTTGTGGACAAGGCACTGGTCCGCGCCGGTTGAGAAGGGGTGCGCGCCCATGGTGGTAACGGCNGACTCAGTCGCCATCCGCGTGTGGCCAATGCCGTGCGTGCCACTCATCTNGTTGATGTTGAAGCGGGCTGCGACATCCTTGGGCAGGCCGACTTCTTTGTAGATTTCCATGCTGTCGCCGGTGGACATGATCCGCAGCGCACTGTGCGCATCGCGCAGGTGTGCGACCAGCTTTTCAGCATTGTCGCCATCGGTTGAAATGACGGCGTGGGTGGATTTTTCCTCGATACGACAAGGGCTTCCGGTTGCTGCTGACAGGTGGGCTGCCAAACCGTTGAACCCGGTCGCAGGGTCATCAGACTGAACGGTCACCTTGAAGCTAGAGCCTTCCGAGGCACCATAGAGCGCGATGCCCGCACTGTCCGGGCCGCGATCGGTCATGGTCACCAGCATTTCTGACAACATCCCCCCCAGCTGAGGAGACAAGCTGTCGTCCTTAAGAAACAATCCAACAATTCCACACATACAAAGTTCCTTGGTTCTCTTGCGCGCTTCACCCTGTCATCGGTGGCGGCACAGGCTCTTAGTGCACACACTATAGACGCTCAAAAATTCAACTGAAAAGAAAAAAAGTTTCTTGGCAGAGAATTTTTCGCCGCATGCCAATTTGAATTAAGGGGTCTAGCTCAGTCTAGTTTCAAAGTCATGACGTTAATTGCTTTCGTCTTAAAAGTTACCAAAGGTCTTTATCAAAAGTTACGCACGGCCCTCGAAAAATATTCCCTTTAAGAAAAAAAATTCACCAATAGTCTTGCAAAGCGGGACTGGATTTTTCAACATACCGGCACGTTGACAGTCGGATCCGGGGTTCGCTGTCGAGAAAACCGCAGATGATTTTTAATCGGAGATAAACGATGACCGCTTCCTGGAGATTTTCCACGCTGGGTGAACGCCACCGCGCGATGGGCTCAACGCTCGAAGATTGGTCCGGTATGGGAACAGCCTGGACCTACGATAAGAACCAAGAAGAAGAGTACGTTGCCATCCGCACCAAAGCAGGTGTGATGGACGTGTCGGGTCTGAAGAAGGTGCACATCACCGGTCCGCACGCGTCTCACGTGATTGATCGCGCCACCACGCGGAATGTAGAGAAGATCAAGCCGGGTCGCTCAAGCTACGCCTGCATGCTCAACGAAGCGGGCAAGTTCGTGGATGATTGTGTGATCTACCGCACCGGCCCGAACGCTTGGATGGTTGTACACGGTTCTGGCGCAGGTCACGAGGCGCTGACCATGGCCGCAACGGGCCGTGATGTTTCGATCCGCTTTGACGACAACCTGCACGATATTTCGTTTCAAGGTCCGCTGTCGGTTGAGTTTCTGAGCACCTACGTTCCGGGTATCCGGGATCTGCCGTACTTTGCGCACATGCAGACCGCGCTGTTTGACCTGCCGGTCATGATTTCGCGCACGGGGTACACGGGGGAGCGCGGTTACGAGATTTTCTGTCGTGGCCAAGACGCGCCGACCATCTGGGACCGGATCGTTGAAGAAGGCGCGCCGATGGGCATCATCCCGACGCGCTTTACCACGCTGGATTTGCTCCGCGCGGAATCCTACCTGCTGTTCTTCCCTTACGATAACTCTGAAATGTACCCGTTTGAGAACGACGTCACCGGCGACACCTTATGGGAGCTCGGCCTCGACTTTACCGTGTCTCCGGGCAAAGTGGGTTTCCGCGGTGCGGAGGAGCACTACCGGCTCAAGGGCAAGGAGCGCTTTAAGATTTACGGTGTGATGCTCGACGGTACAACCCCCGCTGACGAAGGGGCGCCGCTGATGAAGGACGGCAAGCAAGTGGGCGTCGTCACTGTTGGCATGTACTCCAGCGTGAACAAGCACAACGTCGGTATCGCGCGGATGCCGGTTGATTGCGCCGTTGACGGGACGGAAATGGTGGTCGCCAACGAAAGTGGTGACGTGGCGTGTAAGGCGCACTCCATGCCATTTTACGACCCAGACAAGAAGCGCCGCACAGCCAAAGGCTAAGCAGCGCACTCCTCGGCAATCGTGCGAGTTTGGTCTAGAGCGCTCGCACGATTTCCCGTTTTCGACGATCAAACCATCGGTGACGGATTCTATGACCAAAACCCATTTTGAACCCTCGATCAAAAGCCGCCCGGTTTACGGCGTGTTGGAGGCCCGCACAGGGTCCGAGCATGTCTTTGTGGCCAACGCAGAGGGGGCAGAAGCCATCCTCGACGTGGCGAAAGTGGCGGACAAAGACTTCTGGAGCGCGGCCCATATCATTTACGTGCCGGGCCGCAGCGGCGAGACGTTTCAGGCAGCGTTAAAGGCTTTGGGCGCCCCGAAGTTTTACGTCGCCTCTCATATATCCAGCGCGCTTAACCGCTTGGTTCGGTCGCTGGAAGACTGCCGAATGGGCACCCAATTCTACCTCACAGGCACCGAAGGACTGATGGGCCAGGCCATGCGCGATATCATGGCCGCCGGTATCTCCCACATGTCGATCCAGACCGAGCATCGAGGCTCCTTGGCCCGCCGTGTTCAGTGCGTGCATTGCAAGGGGATTGCCGAGGATGTCACCACTGATCCCTATCAGTGCCCCCACTGCGATCTGCATCTGTTCGTGCGCGACCATTATTCTCGTCGCCTCGCTGCGTTTCAAGCGGTTCGCATCGACGCCGAAGACCACGGCAATGTGCCCCCGGCTGAGGAGGTGTTTCCATGAGCAACGAGAAACTGAAGTTGGACGTTGTTGTTTCAGACATTGTTGAGGTCACCGACGAGATCAAGCGGTTTGAGTTCCAACGGGCTGACGGCCACGCCTTTCCCCCGTTTTCCGGTGGCGCGCATGTGGTCGTTGAGATGGACGACGATGGAACCCGACGCCTGAACCCATACTCTTTGATGAGTGACCCCTCTGATACGGCGACTTACGCCATTTCGGTGCGCCGAGATGACGGGGGGCGGGGCGGTTCGCTCTATCTGCACACCAAGCTAAAGCAGGGCGACCGGGTTCGTCTTTCCATGCCGAACAACCTGTTTTCCCTCGATCGTACAGCGTCAAAGCACCTGATGATTGCCGGCGGGATCGGGATCACCCCGTTCCTCAGCCAGATCAAGCAGCTGAAGGCGCAAAAAGGTCGATTGGGGACCGCCGGCAAAGCAGACTTTGAGCTGCACTACTTCACCCGCGAGCCGGGCAAAACGGCGTATTTGGCGGACCTGAGTGATGATGCAGCCGTCAGCCTGACCACTTACTTCGATAACGAAGACCCCGACCGCGACTTGACCGGCGTGATGGCGCGCCAGCCCTTGGGCACGCACCTCTATGTTTGTGGTCCAAAGCCCATGATCGATATTGTGATCAATCAAGCCCAGTCGGTTGGTTGGCCGATTGAGAACATCCACCACGAGGAATTCGTCGCACCNCAACCGGGTCAGCCCTTCACGGTGGAGCTTGCCNAAAGCGGTCTAACCGTCGACGTGGGCGAGCGGCAGTCGCTGTTGGAAGCGATCGAGGCAGCCGGCGTGGATGCACCGTACATGTGCCGGGGTGGTGCGTGCGGACAGTGCGAAACCAAGATCATCGCCTGCGATGGGACCATCGAACACAACGACCACTGGCTGACCGACGAACAGCGCGCCAGCAAGCAGGCGATTATGCCCTGCATGTCGCGCTTTTCCGGGAGCAAATTGGTTTTGGAGCGCTAGACGGCGCCACTCAAAAATAAGGAGGGTCGTGCATCATGGGCATGGTCTTTAAAGACGAGACTTTTCGTGACGACTACAGCTTCTCGAACTCACCGGAGGCCATCAAGCGGTTTCCTTTCCCGTTCGACAAAGACAGCTACATGTACGCCGTCAATATGGAGCCGCACACCCCCGTGCGCGCCGGAAGCGTCTATGAAAAATCGTTTGATGTGGATGAGCATTACGTCTCAGAGATGCGGGACCGGGCTTTGGTGCTCGCTGACGACCCGCTGCGGTGCCAATCCCTGCCGCATATGACGCTGGCCGGGTGGGACTTGCTTGAGTTGATCATGGTCGCAAAGGCCAAGGACTACCCTGACTTGTTCACGCTGCACCAAGACGGCGACCGCTGGCATTGGATCAACCGGCCATTGGGCATCGATGATACCTTTACCTTTGGCGACGAAACCACTCTGCCTTACGGCCCGATGGAATACATCACGCGCCAAGCGCAGGGCGATTTCTGCGTTCTGGATCAACGCGAAGGCAACCTCTGGATGGACGCCGGCATGGTGACCACTCAGGCTGACTGGTCGCTTGATTTTGACATCGGCATGAACTTTTTCGAATGGCACGCGCCGGTTCCTTTGGCGCACGAGTTGGGGATTTTCCAGCGCGCGCTGAAGTTCCTGACGGCGGTCCAGATTGGCGCGCCTGCGCGTCGTTTGAACTGGACCATGACGGTGAACCCACTGCTCGATACCAGCCCGGAAAACTATCACAAGTGGGGCATTCAAAAGACCACGCTCACCTCCGAAAATATTGGCACCAAACAGCACCTGCGGGTGGAGCTCCAGTCTTTCTGGCGCTTGCCGCGGTCCAATGCGCTGGTGTTTCCGATCCGCTGTTACCTGATCAGCTTGCAGGATTTGGTCAGCCAGCCCAAATGGGGCCGGCGCTTGCATCGCGTGTTGCGGGATTTGCCGGTTGAGTTGGCGACCTACAAGGGTTTCATCGATAACCGTCCGGCTATTCTTGAGTACTTGTCGCAGTTTGACGATGGTGCGGAAACTTCGCTGGGTACATGGCCCGAGGACGACTAAGCCCCTTCAGCCGTCCGTCGTGCAGACCAAGACCACGAAAAAAGCAAAGGCGACCTCTTGGGGTCGCCTTTTCCGTTTGGTCACACGCCCTTGCATCCGGGCGGTCGGGCCGGGTTTTGTCTTATTGCGGGTAGGTGATGATCGACAAATAGCGCGCCGGCAGGGTGGTTAGTTTCCCCGGTCCGTGTGGCGCATCGGCGTCAAAGGTAAAGCTATCGCCCGGTTCCAATCGATAAACTTGGCCGGCGTGGTGATAGTCCACTTCGCCTTCGAGCATGTAGATGAACTCGATCCCATCGTGCTGGAACGTCGCAAAGGTATCAGATTCTGTGGTCAGCTCGATCAGGTAAGGCTCAACGATCACCCCACTGGCATTCGAGCCCACGTGCCCCAGCAGATTGTACTGGTGACCCGCGCGCGTGCCCGCTCTGTCAACGTCCATACCGCTGCCTGCCTTGACCAGTACAGCAGAACGCTGCTCTTCGAAGCGGCGAAAGAACGATGTGAGTGACACCGACAGCGCTTCAGAAAGGGTCTGCAGCGTCGTCAGCGAGGGCGATGTCAGACCATTTTCAATCTTGGACAGCATACCCGGCGAGATTCCGGTCTTTTTGGACAGCTCCAAAACCGTAATGTTCTGCTGCTTGCGGACAGCCTTAACTTCGCGGCCAATCGCCACTTCCAGGACTTTTTCCTGCTGGTCCGTGCCAACTTTGTGAGGATCTTGTTTCAGAACCGGCGCTTGCAAGCCTTCCGCTTCTGTCATGATCGCACTGTCGGTTTCATTCTTCGTCAACGGCCCGGTTCTCTCTGTTGTTACGTCGTCGGTCGCCTCTTCGCACAGGTTAAGTAGGGTGGGAACCAGTGGAATTGTAGTGCCGTAAGGCAGTATTGCGTTACGGCACTCTTAAATTTTACGACTTCAAGTACGCTTCCATACTATCGTCGAGGGCGTCTTTCCATGGCGTATGGTGCGCTGGCGCTCGTTTGCCGCTGAGCGGAGAAACATAGCCATTGTCTCGGAACGTCATGATGTTTTTCTTCTTGTGGCCTTTCCACTCTTTGAAAGCTTGGTTGGCGACCTCAACGTCAAAGCTGGGGTAGTCCGTTTCATCCATCAGCTCTTTGACGTAAGCACCCTGATACACAATGGGGCCATAGCCATCGGCCTGCGCCTCTTCTTCCGCTTCACGGGCCGCGACGTCAGCGGCCAGCGCCTTGGGGTCCGTGGGCACGGAAATGCGGCCCATGATGGCATCTCGAACCCACCATGCTTGTGCGTCGAACATGTTGAATGTGTACCATTGGTCCTGCATGCCCAAGTAGAACAGATCCGTGTTCCCGACGAAAGCAACGCCCTTGAACAGGTCCGCCGTCGCCAGCCGGTTTGTGGTCTTGAGTGTCAGTTTCTCTTCCATGAACGGGAAGTGGTGCAAGTAGCCCGTGCAGAGAATAATGGCATCCACGGCCTGAGAGGTACCGTCCTTAAAGTGCGCTGTCTTGCCCTCAAGCCGCTGCAGCGCGGGCACTTCTTTCCAGTTGTCTGGCCAGTCGTACCCCATCGGTGCGGTGCGGTAGCAACACGTGATCGACTTCGCACCGTATTTCCAGCACTGGGATCCAATATCTTCGGCGGAATAGGAGGAGCCGAGGATCAGAATATCCTGATCTTTGAACTCGACGGCGTCCCGGAAATCATGCGCGTGCAGGATCCGGCCACCAAAGCGGTCAAAGCCCGGGTAGTGTGGCACATTGGGGGTTGAGAAGTGCCCGGAGGCGACGACGACATGGTCAAAGTGCTCGTCGGTTTCTTCACCACTGTTGAGGTCTTCTGAAACCACGCGAAATCCGCCAGCAGCGGTCTCTTCCACGCGGCGCACGGCTGTTTCAAAGCGGATCCAGTCGCGGATTCCAGCCTTCTTAACCCGGCCCTCGATATAGTCGAACAACACCGCCCGCGGCGGATAGCTCGCAATGGGTTTTCCAAAATGTTCGTCAAAGGAGTAATCAGCGAACTCCAGCCCTTCCTTTGGACCATTGGACCAAAGATAGCGGTACATGGACCCATGAACGGGCTCACCCTTAGCATCGAGACCCGTCCGCCAATCATAGCGCCACAGACCACCCCAATCGCTTTGCTTTTCAAAACAAACAACCTCTGGAATGTCTGCGCCCTTGGCTTGATCAGACTGAAACGCTCGCAACTGTGCCAGACCCGACGGACCTGCGCCGATGATGGCAACTCGCTTTGACATATGATGGTTCCCTCTTTTTCGAATGTGAGAGGAAATGCTACCCGCGCTTTGCCAACCTGTCGATATGTCCAGGAAACAAAAATTAACCGCAGTAAATCAATTTTCAAACCGATTTTGGCCGCGACGGGACTCTGTGAGTGGCATTTGGCGGACAATAGACTCGTGTGCACGCTGGTCGCACATGGCTCGGGGACACAGCCGACAGTTCACGCCGATCTCTGTCGCTGTGCCGGGCAAACCAAAGGTATTGTCGGCGCCATAAACCAGTTCCGGCGCGTGCTGAATGGCACATCCGACTGAAACAGCCTGTCGGCGATCTTCTTGATTGAAGCGGCTCGCCGGGCGAGAAACGGTCCGGTTGATCGTGATAAATTCGGCCCCGTCCGGCATCTCGACGCGTTGGGTCAGGATGCGCCCCGGCACGCGGAAGCAATAGTGTACGTCCAGCCGGGGACAGGTGCCGCCGTAGCGTGCCAGTTGGATGCTCGACGCGTTAAACCGCTTGGAGACGTTCCCCGCCTTGTCCACACGCAGGAAGAAAAACGGAATCCCCCGGTTTGACGGGCGCTGCAAGGTTGTCGCGCGCTGACACACTTGCTCATAGGACACGCTGAATGACGCCGCCAACCGTTCAAAGTCATAGGCCCATTTCTTGGCGGCATCGAGGAAGGGCTCATAGGGCATCAGCAAGGCGGCGGCAAAGTAGTCGCACAGCGCGACACGTGCCCGCGCTGCATCATGCTGGTCGGTAAATTCTGCTTGGCGAACCACGTCGTCTACTTGATCCGCATAGACCATCAACCCGATCCAATGCGCGAGCTGAAAAACCTTATTGCCATGGTCNAGCGCGTCCGACAGGTAAAGTGTCTGCTCATTGGCATCATAGCGCCGCACCGAAGGGGTCATCACTTCGTGCTCAACCACNTTCACCGTGGTCCCGTGTTCAGCTTTCAGGATGTTTGACAGCAGGCTGAGCGCATGGTCGTTAGACACGCTGTGACGGGCACGGAAATCCTGAGCAATCGTTTCCAGTTCTTCGAAGTAATTTCCCTTGCGTTGGAAAAATTCGTGCACGCGCTGCTCACTGGCCCGCAGGCTTTTTGATCGGTCTTCGGTCGTCTCAAGGGTTCCGGCCAATCGCTCTTGCACCACCTGATAGCTGTCAAAAAGCGCCATTAACCCGTCAACCACTTTGGGCGCGAGATCCATCGCCGAGCGTAATTCGTCGATCGAGATATCGTCGACACCCACCGCCGGATCCGACAAGGTCTTCCGCAGCTGTTGCAACGAGACTTGCGTGTTGGCTGAGGTCAGCTCCTGCATCTCCAGCCCAAACACGTCACTGAGCCGCATGAGCACGGCTAAAGACGCGCTCCGCTGATTACGTTCGAGCAGGTTTACCAGCGAACCACTGACCCCAAGCAAGCGGGCGAAGTCCGTTTGTGTCAGACCTCGTTCCAGACGAAGGGCACGCAAGCGCGGCCCGATAAAGAGCTTTCCGGTTTCCATGGCAACAGTACTTTACAACTTTCACAATTTGTAAAGATGTAAAGTACACAACACACACTCTGACACGCTTTTGCGTGAAAAGAAGCCCGGACTGTGGCTTTGTGAGGTCATACACTTGTGGAGGACTGATGAATGATCATGGAATTGACACTTGTTTCGACCTTGAAACGCGACACGGCAACCCGTCTGGTGAGCCAGGGTTTTGGCACCGTTTTGGACCTGCGCACCAGCATCGGTTCCACCGCTGGACGTCCGATTGAGGAACCCGTCCTCAAAGTCCTGAACCAAGGCTTCATCAATTATCAGCAGCTGCCCGTCGATCTTTACGATAGCGAAGGACCAGGCGTTCGGGAGGCTTTGGAAACCATGTTTGCCACCGTAAAACCGCTGGTTCTGGTGGTTGATGACGTTGAAGCTTGGCGCGAGGAGCTCACATTCCTCGGGCTGAAAACGCTAGGTCTGCCCATCGAGGCACCCCTTCACCTTGATGTGGCAGCCTAGTCGCTTTCGGAGGGGGTCGCGTCTCACGAACTCTCTCTAACCCTTTCTCTCTCTCTC
>JGI20160J14292_10004007_pt1 | contig 11065 bp, 8 predicted proteins | sample COG_10_FD_14292 | JGI IMG/M metagenome (IMG submission 14292) | reverse complement strand
CTCCAGGACAAAGCCTTTTCGTCGACTCCCATCGTTTTTGCGGTCAAAGCACCCATGGTCCACATGTCCAGACTGCTGCTCGCCCTCCAAGACCAGAGTACGGCAGGCGTCAAAGCACAGATCATGATGGTGCACGAGGTCCACCCTCCGTGGGCAAAGGACCCCATACCCCAATGAACAAACGCTTGCAATGCTCCCGCCTCAGCTCCTGCCTGCAACACCGTGACCAGTGCCCCAGCCAGATACCCCACCATCAATCCAAAAATGAGCAATGCCGTCCTCGACCGGAACCGCCCCATGACCAGCCCCAGCAGGACCATAACGGCGCCACCACCGATCAATGCACCCACAACTTGCGGCCCGATGCCCAGTGTGCTGCTCACGCTCCCCATACCTGCCCCCCCTAAGGCCACCAATGCCACGCCCAATGTTGCTCCCGAAGACACGCCCAAAACCCCAGGACCAGCCAATGGATTCCGGAAAAACGTCTGCATGAGCAAACCAGAAAGACCCAATGCTGCGCCGGACAGCGCGGCTGAAACCAGCCTTGGCAACCGCAGTTTCCACATGATGGTCTCTGCCGTAACCCCTCCATCGCCGCGCAAGGCAGCCCACTCCTGAGACCACTCCAACCTCGCAGGCCCAGAAAACAGACCAATAACAAAGAGGATCAGCATAGCCGTCACCAACGCAGGTATGGACCAACGGGCTTTCATGGCCGACTGCTGGTTTTCTGGAAGTACCGCGGCCCCTCAGCATGAGCGGGCTGGTCGTGAAGTAGGGACACCAAATCTGACAGCATCAAATCCGGTTCCAATACCGCCTGACCGAAGTAATCCACTTCGGCTGTGTTGCAATGAAAAAGCAACTTGTCGTCCAATGGTAACCAAGACATTGACCCCGCAGCATCCTCCCGGTACCATCCCTCTGGAGCGTAGACCACCTTTCCCCAAGCATCGGCATCGGCAGCCAGCAAAGCGAACTGCTCCAATTCCATTTCAATGTTGCTCTCTACCCTGCGCAGCCCCATGGCCTCTTCGGTTTCTTGATCGAGCAAATAATGCCCCCCTGCATCCTCCACCAGCCGGGCCACCAGACCATCGCACGTCGGCGCGGTCCATACCCCACCTTGTTCACTCCCTGTAAACACTACAGGCCTTCCAAATGATGCCGCAAGGCGCTGTCCTCTGCTTTGGGCTGTAGCATACCGTTGTGCGATGCCATTGAACACCGCCACGGCCGACTCTGGCTCGCCCACAAGCCAACCAAATATTTTGATGTATTCCGCCCTTGCCAAGGGATGGTCTTCCTCGTACTCTCTCAATGGCATGACCTTTACATCCGTGCGTTCCTCCACACCTTGCATGGGGTCTCCAAATGGATAAGACGTGAGGACTTGGGCTCCAGACGCTACCAAGGCTTCTTCATCGAGTCCTCCATCGCCACCAAGGTCTGCAGGCAGCCTTCCCCAAACTTCTTTGGTCAGGCCCACCCTGTCCCGATACCCCGTTCCTACCCATTGGCCCTTGGCCTGCAGGGCCTTTAAATGAGGGACATGCGTTGTAGACCATGTGGCCACCTTGGGCGCCCACGGCAATTCCACAGCGGTCCTCGCTCCCGTTTTAACGGAGGTGTTGACTGGGGTTTTAGGCGACACAATCCAGGGGGTCCAATCGCCCCCACCGTCCTGAAGCCACAGCGTGTCTCTCCCCTCTGAGAAGCCAAAAAACCGGGCAAATTCAACCCCCGTCACAACAGGCTGATCAGAAACTGGAGGCTCAACATCACGTGTTGACATTCCACAAGAGCCCATACCTGCTGCAACAACAAGTACCCACAATGCACCCAAAACACGATCCCAACAACTCCGCACAAATGCACAGTTGCAGATCGATTTTTTGGCAGCGCAAACAGGAAAGTCCATGGGGCAAAAGTACGGGGGCCGAAGGGGCCGTAAATTTGGGATGAACCCGCAACGATCGGACATGCCCATTCCAAAGGAGGAAATCGAACGCCAACAGCGCGCTGATGCCATGAAGCTCAAGCTGTCGGACTTGGACCACCAGTTCCAAACTGTGAAGCTCGGCGGAGGACAAGCCCGCATTGACAAAGAACACAGCAAGGGAAAACTCACTGCTCGAGAGCGTTTGAGCCTGCTCATGGACGCGCATGAAGCTGTTTTAGAAGTCGGTGCTTTTTCTGGCCATGGCATGTACAAGGAGCACGGAGGATGTCCCGGTGGAGGTTGCGTCGTGGTGATTGGAAAGGTGAGCGGTGTGCGCTGTATTGCCGTTGCCAACGACGCCACCGTGAAGGCTGGGGCCTGGTTCCCCATCACGGGCAAGAAGCACCTTCGGGCTCAGGAATTGGCTTTTGAGTTTCACCTGCCCATTGTCTATTTGGTGGACAGCGCTGGCGTGTACTTGCCCATGCAGGATGAAATTTTCCCTGACAAGGAGCACTTTGGGCGCATTTTCAGAAACAATGCCCGGCTGAGCGCAGCAGGGATTCCCCAACTCGCCGCCGTGATGGGAAGCTGCGTAGCGGGTGGCGCCTATCTCCCGATCATGAGCGATGAAAGCATCATTGTGCAGGGAACGGGCAGCATCTTTTTAGCGGGCCCCTACCTCGTAAAAGCCGCCATTGGTGAAGATGTCGGGGCCGAAGACCTCGGTGGAGCCGACATGCATGGAAGCATATCTGGCGTGGTGGATCATGTGGTTCAAAACGACCGTGAAGCTTTGGATTTGTTGCGCAAACTGATGGCTCAGCGCGCTGGAAGACCCAGCCTTCGCCACTACGACCGTGCGACCCCGGCCGATCCAGAAGGCGATGAAGACGCCCTGCTTTCTGTCCTGCCCGCCTCTCGCAGAGAAGCCTATGAAGCCCGGAACCTTCTGTCCGCCTTGGTTGACAACGGCGACTTTACCGAATTCAAACGCGATTATGGCAAGACCTTGTTGTGCGCAACAGCGCGCATTGACGGTTGGAGCGTGGGCATTGTCGCCAACCAAAGAACCTTGGTGAAGAGTGCCAAGCAAGGCACCCAGTTTGGAGGCGTTATTTATTCGGATAGCGCGGACAAAGCGGCCCGGTTCATCATGAATTGCAACCAAAAAGGACTCCCGCTTGTGTTTTTGCAGGACGTCACTGGATTCATGGTCGGTTCCAAAAGCGAGCAAGGTGGCATCATCAAGGATGGCGCCAAGCTGGTGAATGCCATGGCCAACTCTGTGGTGCCCAAATTCACCGTGGTGGTCGGCAACAGTTATGGCGCTGGCAATTACGCCTTGTGCGGAAAAGCATACGACCCCAAGTTCATGGTCGCTTGGCCTACAGCTGAATTGGCCGTTATGGGAGGCGCTCAAGCAGCGGGTGTATTGCTGCAAATTGAAGTGGCTACCCGCAAGAAGAAAGGCGAGGACATCACACCGGAGCGTGAAAAGGAGTTGCGCGAAGCCATTGAAAGCCGCTACAAGGAGCAGGTGTCTCCATACTATTCTGCGGCCCGCCTTTGGGTAGACGCAATCATCGACCCGAGGGACACCAGACAGTGGATCTCAGAAGGCATTGCGTTGGCTGATGGCGCTCCTCCCGAAGGCCCATACAGAACGGGCGTTATGCAAACTTGACGGTCACGCCCGCTCTCGCTGCATCAATTCGGCGAGCATCAACTTGAGCATCTCCTGCTCTGCGGTTGCATTTCCTCCCTGCAGGGCCGCTCGGCCTTGTTGGAGAATGAGCATGGCATCCAATAAGTCAGCTTCATCATCCAACCATTCAGGCAATGCCTCGAACAGGGTCAAAGCTTCGACCATTACGGCCATTCCATGCTCTACCGCGCGGGTGGACAATGTGCGCAACTGACCTTCGGCGCTCCCCCCACATTCCCATAAGAAACCCAGCAAATCGGCCAATTGATCGGCATTTTCAGGAAGCAAAGCCACTTCCAACAAGGTGCTGCCAGCCCCCTCGAGCTTGAGCCCCCTGAGTAGCTTGCCCACTTGCTCTTTGACACTGGCTTCATCGGTTTCGCCCCGCAGGCGAACGAGCTCCGCGATGGTCTCGAGCTCACCGAGTTCGGAGACACTCTTTAGGGCGGCATCGCGCTGCTCCGCAATCGGTGAGTGCAATCCTTTATGCAATTTCGCCAGTGACGCGGCCTTCTCTGCTTCCATGCGACAAAGTTACATTGATGAGCGGGCGACGGCCCACTGACCATACCACGCGGCCACCTCAGAAAGCATCAATGCCGTTGCCCCCCAAACAAAAGGCACCCCCGGCAATGCAAAACCAGGAGCGGTCCATTGAAAAGGTGCCGAACCCGGCATGTGAACATGAACAGGCTGCTCAGTGCGGTGGCGAGCCCCCACAAGATCAGAGACTTGGATGCGATGAACCACAGCCACCTCGATGGGGTCTGGNGCCAATATTTCCGGCAGTTGAACCGGTGCCACGAAGGGCCGAACAATAAAATTGCTCGGAACCACATGAACCTCTGTCAACGCCACTGGCGGTTGCAAGGGCCGGCAAGATTCTGGCAACCCCAACTCTTCCCTCCACTCTCTTATGGCACAATTCACCATGCTTTCTCCGGGCTCTCTTGCACCACCAGGAAGAGCCATCTGACCTCCATGGGGACCTTTTTCTGGAGTCCGTTCAATTAANGTGATGGTCCCATTGGCCTCCAAACCAATCAAAACTGCCGCTTCGCGAAAATCCTTACCCGCTTGACCTCTGCGCCTAGCCACATCTGCAGAAGACCGGGCATAGGGCATCATGGAAGCATGTGCTTGTTCTCCTGGCAATGGANGGCCCGCTGCTTCCCANGCCTTCCAATCCATACTTGACCCCTGTGCTTCCTTCTCCGTCATGCTTCGTGCTGCTTGGTTCGCTGGCCCTAATTTCGTCATCACGTGTACCAATTGGGATCAGAGTGTTGGTTTCCGCCAGCGGATAAGTTTCGAGAGGATGGCCTAGTGGCCATTGGTGGCGATTTGTCGCCCGATCGGCTGCTGCTCGCATACGAGCGGGGCATCTTCCCATGGTCAGCACCCGAAGACCCTTTGTTATGGTGGTGTCCCGACCCCCGCGCTGCGCTGCGGCCCAAAGACATCAAAGTGAGCAAAAGCATGCGTGCTGTCCTGCGCAAAGAAACGTTCACCATCACATCCGACACCAACTTTGAGGGGGTCATCCATGGTTGCGCGAGACGCCCGGAAGAAGGAACATGGATCACCGATGATTTCATTCAAGCCTATATCGCTTTGCACAAACTGGGTTTTGCGCACAGCGTTGAAGCATGGAATGCTGCGGGCGAATTGGTAGGCGGCCTCTACGGTGTTTCTCTGGGGAGCATGTTTTTCGGAGAATCCATGTTTGCTCAAGAGTCCAACGCAAGCAAGGCTGCCTTCATCACACTGGCCGATCACCTCTGCGGACTGAATTTCGATTGGATCGACTGCCAAATCATGAATCCCCACTTGGCCTCTTTGGGTGCCCACCACATCTCAAGACAGACATTTTTGGAGGAGTTGCAATCGGCCATGGAGAAACCCACCCGACGAGGCCCCTGGAACCTCACGACGCCCTCATGAGCCGTTCTTCAAGAGCAGCCAAGACAAACGGCGAACACATCAGACGTTGGGGCTGGAAGGCGCCCTTGAAATGGATACGGGCCGCAGCCCTTCGATACACAGGTTGGAAATGTGAAGGACCTTTTCCTAGGTTGGGTCATCAAGCCTTACTGATTCTGGGGCCAGGACTGGATGCTGAGAAATGGGTGACTTCTGTCGTTGAACACAAGTTGAGTTTCTCNGGAATCTGGGCGGCNGNTCCATTCGGNTCCATAGAANCTGCCNCACTTCCCCTGCACGACTTGATCCTCGTTGACTACAGAACNGANCACCTTGTGCAACTCATTGNTCAAGCGCATGCGCGTGGAATTNCCATTCAACTCNTCCGAGTNGCACNNCCNGAAAAGCGCATTCGCTGCAACACGCCATTTACACCCAGCAAATTCCNTCNGCGNGACCTCGCGTACATCNGTCGGGTGTTTAGTTACAACAATTGAACCTGTGTTATACAGAGCCGNCTNTGGCGTTGACAATTTGTCCATATCTGCCCCCTGAAAAATTATTTATTCATTGANGCCATNGAGTACTTTGCCGATGTCAGNGGGGNATTCCCTNGAAAGTNTACAGCATAGAAACATCGCTACTCATGGACAAGCACGATTTGATGATCCTNGACATCGTTCAGCAGCACAAAAAAGAANTGCAAGAGCACATTCGTTTGTCTGCACTAGAGCGCAACTTTTGGAAGCGCATCGAAGGTGATGTTACCCTCAGCGTGGGTCAAGCGCGCATTGGAGAGCGCATCACCCGCCTGTATCTCGATGGTATGATTCAGAATAAGAGCGGCTACATGTTGACCAAGAAAGGTCGTGAAGCATTGAACCTCGAGAGCGAGCGCATCGCACAACTGGCCTGAGTCGATCAACGCCATGAAGCATGAAAAAGGCCATCCTGTGAGGATGGCCTTTTTCATGGAAGCTCTTTTTCATACGGGCTGCTAGCGCCATGTACGGGAGGCAACCTCTTTTTCTTAATTCTCTTCGAGGATCTCTAGTTTGGGGTACTTCTCTCTCCAGAAATCAAGCTTACTTGGGTCACGTACCGTGATGACGGTTCTTCCATCCAGCCTCACTTTAATGTTAGGCTGCAGCTCTTTGGTCTTTTTCTTCTTCTTTTTCGCCATGTCAGGTCGATTGCTGCATTAACAACGCAGGTCTGTAAAAGTTCGAATGAACGGCAAAGCCACCTGACTTCCAAGGCTCAGAAAATCAATTGTGAAACTTTCCAAGACCGTTGTTCACAGCCTACAACACTTTTGATTGCCGGATTATCAATGGGCCATCCGCGAAATACGGAACCCGAAGCCGGCGATATACGCGTAGCACAGCGCCGGTAACAGCAAGGCCAGGCCAAATCCAGAGGCGTCAACCAAGGCCCCAAAAGCCGGTGGAATCACGGCTCCGCCGACTATAGCCGTACACAAAATTCCGCTGCCTTGAGGCTTTGCGTCGCCCAACTCAGCGATTCCCAGTGTGAAAATCGTGGGGAACATGATCGAATTAAACAGGCCCACTGCCAACAACATGAGCAAAGCAGACAAGCCTGTCGCACTGCTGCTGGCCACCACCAAGACCAGCGCTGCGGTAGAGAAAACACCCAAAAGCAGAGACGGCTTCAAGCGCTGCATCAACCCTGCTCCAATGAAACGCCCCACCATGGCTCCTCCCCAATAGAACGTCAGTAGCACCCCCAATTTCCCTTTGGGGTCCAAATCCATGACCGACTGCCCCTTAATGGAGGCGGCAAGACCCGCCATGTTCTCCAAGAAAGGATGAGACTGCATAAGCTCATGCACATTCAGCTTCAAGCCATAATTGACCATGTAACTGCCCAGGGCCACCTCCGCGCCAACGTAGACAAAGATCCCTGCGGCACCAGCCATGAGCCGCCGGTTCGCAAACAATGCCGAAAGGCGTCCTTCCTCTCCCCCTCCTTCGAGAATGCGAGGAAGAGCAACCTTGCGAATGACAAAGGCCAACATTAAAAATGCGACCGCCAAGATGACAAAGGGCCCCTGAACTGCTCCAGCTTCGGCCGACCGATAGAGTTCCAAAGCTGCCGAGGTCATCGAAGCTTGCTCATCTCCTGTTTTGACCGCGTCTCCCAAAAGATAGCCGGCACTAATGATGGGCGCTATGGTTGTTCCCAAAGAGTTAAAGGCCTGCGCAAGGTTCAATCGGCTTGAAGCTCCCTCTTCTGACCCCAGTACAGAGATATAGGGGTTTGCGGCTACTTGTAGAATGGTAATCCCCGATGCGACCACAAAAAGGGCCAGCAAAAACAAAGGAAACAAACGCGTTGAAGCGGCCGGATAAAAGATGAGGCACCCAATGGCAGCCAATGACAATCCCGCCATGATTCCATTCTTGTAGCCGATGCGTTTGATCATCCTTCCCCCTGGGATGGAAATCACACCATAGGCCGTGAACCAAGCAAACTGGACCAATCCAGCCTGCAGGTAGGTCAATTCAAAAACATCTTTGAGCCTTGGAATGAGGGCATCCACCAAAACGGTGATGAAACCCCACATAAAGAACAGCGAAGTGACGGTGATAAATGCCCCTCGGAATTGCTTCGAATTGGTCATGCCCAAAAGTAGGTAGGGCACACCGCTTACTTCTGCTGAATGTTAGCGCATCAACTCAATGGTCCCGGAGAGCTCTTCCGCATCGGTTCTGGACCCTTTCCAACGCAAGCGGTAATTGTATAAGCCGGTTGGAGCATAGTAATCTCCCCCCTTGACATTGCCCAACCACACTTCGTCTGGATCATTGCTGTAGTATACCTCTTCGCCCCAGCGGTTGAAGATGTTGATTTCGTAGTAAACCACGTCCGAAATGACCACCTGGAAACCGTCATTGATGCCGTCGTTGTTGGGCGTAAAGGCGTTCGGGATGTAGACCATCACGGGGCCCTCCACCAACGTGTACGCACTGTCGCGACAACCCAATGGATTGGTGACGGTCAGCTGCGCATAATAATCCCCTAGCCCATCATATTCGTGAGTAGGACTCATCTCTTCTGAGAATGAACCATCNCCAAAATTCCAATCGAATTCACAAGAGGANCAGGGAGGNTCCGGCGTAGCAATGAACTCAATGCGTGTGTCGGACAAGTAACTGGTATAGAAGTCACTGTAGATGTACTGCACTTCCACTTGTACTGTTTCCGTGATGGTCTCACCACAGATGTCCGTGACCTCTACAGGGTAGCTGTATGAATTGCTCGGAGCCACGTATTGGTCATCTCCAAATGCTGGAATACTCGACCAATTGTAGACAAAACCTCCTTCACCCCCACTAGCCAAAGCCGAGAGGGACAGGGCCTCTCCGCGACAAATGACCGTGTCATTGCTCACAGACAATGTCATGGGAATATCGGGAATGACCAACAGCGCATCGGTCTCGTCTTCTCCACCACAACCATCGAACACCTCGACATTGATCGGAGTGGTCACAAAACTTTGTACCGTGATCTGGGGGTCACTTCCTCCGTAAGGCAATCCACCTACGCTCCATGTGTAGGTGTAGTCTCCTGCGCCACTTAATATGTCTACGGCAATGACCGTATTGTCTACGCAGGATGCGTCGATGGTATCCTGTAAGTCGACAAACAATGCCGGATTTTGAATGTCAATCGTAGTCGAAGCACTCCCTGTAGACTGACAATTGTCCGTGACATCCACAGTAAATGACGTAGAGAGCCCGCTGTCATAGATGTAGGTCTCGCTGTCTGCGACGGGATTGAAATTCTGGCTCCATTGATAAGTGTATACGCCACTGCCCCCATCGATCACAGGCACAAGCTCAAAAGACTCCGTGCAAGGCCCGACCAAAGTGTCGGGCAATGTGACCTCCAATGCGGGGCTCACCACCGTGATTTCAGTTTCCGCGGTTACAAACTGACCGCAACCATCGCTCACTTCGAGCGTGATGGACATGTCTGTGTCGGTTGTCCAGCTCAATGTTTGATTGAAACCCAAAAAGGAAAAGCCTTCTAACCAAGCGAAATTGAAGTAGGGCTCTCCTCCAGACCAATCGGGGGTGATGGTGAAGGGAACGTTGCAACTGACTTCGTAGTTGGCATCCAATTCGACGATCAATTCAGGCACGTCAATGCTCACATTCACCATCGCTTCCGCTGTAAGCCCACAGGCGTCTTCTACGATAACATGAACTTCAGAAGCATTCAACCAAGTCGACAAAAAGAAGGAGTTGCCGTAACCGAAGGCCGGAAGTCCATCTTGAAGCTCCCATGAATAAGTGTAAGGTGGATTGCCGCCATCTGCTACAGCAAAGATTTCCTCAAACCCATTGCAAGACAGCACCACATCGCCCCCCAAAATTTCTGCGGTCAATTCAGGGTACTCTTCCACAGTGATTTCAAAGAGACCGTCATCTGATGGCATTCCGCAGGTGTCACTGACTGTGACGATGCAGTCATACACTCCCGCAGCGACAGGAATGTAATTGATGGCACTGGTGTCGATTCCTGGCTCACAGTCCCAACTGTAGACGTAGTTGCCGTACCCACCCGTTACAATGGGCTCAAGCTCTACAGAATCACCCACGCACAGCTCCGTATCAAAACCATCAACCTCCAGAGGGTCCGGTTCATCAATGATGTCGAATTCGAAATAGCTCGTCAATCCGCCTCCATTGCAAGCAGCCAAATTGAGGATTTCCATCACTACAGATTCAGACCCTTCCGCAAGGCCGTCTTCAAAAGCGTCCAGTGGAAACTCTTGTACCGAAACAAAAGGCGGGAAAAACACGGTGTCCGGGAGCAATGTAAAGTCCACCCCATTGGTAGCGGTGCTGGCACTGTAATCAATAATCACCATCTCCTCAATGTCGATGATGGTTTCTATTGGACGGGTAAAAGTGAGGACCGCCTCACCACAGTCTTCAAAAATGACCGGGTTGACCGTATTCAGGTCTCCTCCAACGTTGATGTTGAGATTGACCTCCACCACAGAGTTAGACTCAAAAGAACCTGATTCCAAAATCACAAATGATTCAAGTGCCGTATCGGAGCCATCGGCAATGGCCAAACGAATGTGGTATGTTTCTCCGCACTCCACCACACTTTCGGCAGTGAGCTTTACCGTGTAACCATTTTGGCACAACACATCATTAGCAGGGTTGTCGATGTAGTATGCTGAATTGGTGACATCGTTCACCGAACTTATTGTAATGGCCAGTTGTGGGTCTGAACCGGGAACTTCCGCCAAGTTAACGGCNTTGTCTGCGTAAGGCCCGTTGATGCCAGGACCGCTCAGGAAAAAGCCGAAAATGTCATTGTATTGACTGTTGACCCAGGCTAGATACTCGTCGGAGCCGAAAACGTAGTTGAATTTGATGGTGTCCCCCGTCGCCACGAAATCGAACTCAATGGCGCAAATATCATTGACGCTGTTCACGTTGAAG
>JGI20160J14292_10004006_pt1 | contig 11068 bp, 10 predicted proteins | sample COG_10_FD_14292 | JGI IMG/M metagenome (IMG submission 14292) | reverse complement strand
CAATGTTTTCTTGTCTCGTCAACAAGAGCGCCAGCATGGCAATGGCGACCAGGAGAAGCAGGGTAACTCGCATTTTTTATTTTTTTTGTAGTTGTTTCGTTTTCTTTTCAGGGCAACAAAAAAAAAATTCGACGAAGATTGATTGGATTAAAAGAGTCGATCGGCGAGCATCTGCTCTGCAACGGCCCTTGGGTTCAGAATCGCACGGTAGACTCCCACGGCCGTGAGCAACAAAAGCCCGGCGACGAGCAACGCCGCGAACAGACCAACGTTCTGGCCCGTGCACACTTCGTCGTCCGGGTCGTTCGGTTTCCTTTTGCACTCACCCGTCGTTGAAATGACGACGATGGCCGCAACAACAAGGCCCACTCCCAAGAACGAGGGGAGCACCATCGATTTGGGGTGTTCCCAGAAGGATTCGTAGTAATTGACTTGGTCCGTCCCGACCATTTTCACTCCCTTGACGATTGCTTTCTCCATTATGACTTGTCGTTGTTTTTTCTTCTTTTTCTTCAACGGTCGGAAAAAAAATGAGATTCTAAAATGTTAGAAAAACACGCTCCCGACCTGGGCCAGGCCGGCCACCGTCACGGCCGTCACCGTGCACCGAACGAAGGACAACTCGTCGTCTTCGTTGGAGGAAAGAACGGGGGGGCGAAGGACGAGAAGAATCAGGAAAAGGACCCCGATCAACGACAACGTGGAAAACGGCACCAACGAAGAAGGGGCGGCGGCGGTCATAATAATTTTTTCGTCGGCCGACGGCGGCGCCGGCCGTTTGTCGGACAACAGGGACGTGTCCCACTTATCGGGTAATGGTTGCGGCGAGACGGACATTATTTTTTTCATTGGAAGAGAAAAAAAAAGAACGATACAAATGGGAAACAACGCACCCACCCGCACCGTGTACGTGTGCCAAAAGAACAACGAGTTCCTTTTCTGTCCGAACCACATGCCGCTGGCGCTCGGCGGGTCGGACAAGGAGGTGTTCCCGGTCCCCGATCACTTTCGCGTCTACGAGATCGAGACCACTGCGCTTCCTGGAAATTCTATCGAAACAATCTTGAAGTCAACACACACGACGAAGCGTACTAAAGTAAGGACCGTCACCGAACGGGACATTGAGATCATGGAGTATTTGTTTCAGACCCCCCCGAGCCTGGACTCGGACGACGACGAGAAGTCGGTGGCAGAGTCCTTGTACTCGATAAACATGGAGTAAAAAGGCATTACGAAAAAAGGGTATTATTGATTACTTTTTATTTTTTTCTGGCGGGTACGGCTCCTGCTTCGGCTTCTTGCCCTTGGTTTCTTAAACTTGTCGTTAAAATCGGAGCGCAGCGCGCTCAGCGCTCGTTTCTTCTTAGCCCTCGTTCCCCGCGGCCGTCCCCGCGGCCGTCCACTCGACCGTCCCCGCGGCCGCGTTTCGGCTGTTTTTGCCAAAGTATCGCTCTTTATCTTCGCCTTGGCGTCGATCCAAACCTTTCGAAACGTCCTGCGGTACTCGCAAAGGTGCGTTGGGTCGGTGGATATGCCTTGAAACAATGCCGACGTGATCGCGCCGTTCGATTCTAGGCCACACAGGGCTTCGATGAACTTGAGCGAGAAGATTCCGCAGTCGTACGAGTTGGGCTGTTGCGGCACATCGACGTGCTCGGTCGTCCAACAATCGATCCAATCGCACTTCTCTAGCAGCGCGGTTTCGAACGGTTCCGCCCCTTTCAGATCGCTCGGGGTCATGGAGTCCATCACGTACCGCTTGCCCGTGTCCAGATCGTAAAGGACGACGACCCAGTGGGTGTTTTGAATGTTCAACGGAAGAACGAGTCGCATCGAGCGACGCAAGGGTTGTTTTCTTCGTTGAAACACGCGCGTCAGTTTTTCGGAATTGCAATATCCCCTCGTTGTCATCTGACTGTCCAAAAGTACCAAATCCTTTGATCGACAAGGAAACGTGTTCTGTACAACGACGACGCAGGTGTCGTTAAGCCATCTGCCGTTGTCGAAACGGGCCAGCGATCGGTCGTACTCCGATAGGGCTTCGTCGTCGTTGCCTTCTTCGCCGTCGGAGTGGGACAGGTCCACTTCCGTCGGGGTGTTCGCGCCGTCGTTTTTTGGGGCGCTCTTTACAGTTGCGATTGAACTCTCAAGGGTCTCGTCGGTGTGGGTCTCAGGAGTCGCGGGGCTGAGGGACAAGTTTTCGAATCCTTCCTCCATCGTCGAAGAAGAAGAAGAAGGCGCATGGGCGGTCGAAAGTCGGTGGCGAAGGTACTCCACTTCCGTCTTCAATCGGCAAAGCAGGTCGTCGTTCACCCTGTTCTGGTACTCGCGGTTCCACGTCCACTGCTCAAACATGGAGATGAACTTGTACAGGTTGTTCTGGACGTTCGGCAATTGGGGCAAGTTGCGATCCATGGGGTACGGGCTTCCATGCGCTCGCTCCCATTTTGTCGACGCATCCTCGAGTTCGTTTCCTTTCCTGGGAAGAATGTACTTGTTGAAGTATTTCACCATGATCTGCTCCGTCACGGTCTCTCGGTCGCGGTCCTTTCCACGGTTCCGACGCTTCCGGTCCTCTGCGAAGGCTTTCATGTCTTCCCGGGTACTGTTTTGAACGATACGACGGAAATGTTCGCGTGTCAGGTTAGCACCGTTCGCATTCGCATCCACGAAGGAGGTCGCATGGACGGCTGTGTGCTGGGTTTGTGGGTTGTTCATGGTCGAAAACAACAATTGGTTGTACGGAAGAGTTTGAAATGGTCTAAGAAGACGTTTGAGATGCTTTGTTTGCGGTCGTTCGATTCCGTTGCACTCTTTCTTTCCTCCAACTTTGTTTCACCGCGGCATGCCCGGGACCATGATGTTTCTTTTGGTACCACCGTATGTGTTGTATTGGAGGAAAAAAAATTAAAAAAAATATTATCTCTTACAAGGGGAATACCATAGGAGCGACAATTTTTTATTTTTTTTGTTCGAACAACAGGGACACAGCAGGCAACCCAGGTTGGTAGATCCGATATTGGGTTGGTAACAGGGACACACCATACAAACGCATAAAAAAAATATTCATTGATTCAATTTTTATATTAGTAGCGTTTTAGCACTGGAAAGGGTTCCGATAAGGGTTATTTCCCACGCATTATTTTATGGGGTTTCCAAAAAAAATTGCGACCGTTCCCATACATTATCTTATGGATATCCTTAATTATGTTTAAGGCCATTTAGTCGCTTGCATCAAAAATCACTTTCCCGTCCTGCTTGATAAGTGCTACTTCAGAGCGATTCTTTTTACTTAATAAGGCTGGTCTACGTGTTCTCCTCTCTTTCATATTTTCCAAACGGTGGTATGAGTGGTCTTCTTTCCACTCATACCACTGTTTCCCTTTCCCTCGTTGATAATACGTCTCCTTGAATCCATCCTTATCTGTAATCTCTGTGATATTCACTATCTTTGCCCGTGGTTTTTTGTTGACGCACTCGTATATTTTCCCGCCTTTTTTGGTTTGTCGATTGCTTAGACGCCTACGTGTCAAGAACGGTCCTTTCCCTTTGCAAGGAGTACGAGGCCCCGGGCGGCACGGGGATCCTTTTGGAGACCGCATTTTGAAATCGCGACATTTCGTTGTCTTCTTGGGACCGGCTTTGGCTTCTTTACTGAGTTTGTACCTGCCTCCGTTTTTAATAAAATAGCCATCTTCTACCCCCTTTGCCAACGCTGCATTGATGAAACGGTACTGTTTCGGGGTCGCGCTTAAGAATTTCTTGATGTCCGGCAGACTTATGGCATCCTTCAACGCAAGCAGGGCGCCTGTGATCTGCTCGCGGTAGGTTGGCCCGCCGCCTTCGAGTTGGGTTACCTTTTTGACATCAAAAATCACTTTCCCATCCTGCTCGATAAGGGCCACTTCAGAGCGATTCTTTTCAAGTAATAAGTATGGTGTTCCAGTTTTCCTCCATTTCATATTTTCCGTTTGGCCATACCATTGTTGTCCCTGCTGATAAAACGTATACGTGTCTCCTTCCACATCTGTAATCTCTGTGAACATTTTCTTTACCGGCGACTTCTTCTTCGCCGGCGACTTCTTCTTCTTCGCCGGCGACTTTTTGCGGCTCGATTTCCGCCTGACGCACTCGTATATTTTTCCGCCTGCTTTGGTCGTTCGTTTGCTCAGACGCCTAAGTTTCAAGAACGGCCCTTTTCCTCTATAATATTGGTGGAGTTTCATGCGTCTATTCCCCGAGACCGCCCCAACGCCGCAAGGAGTACGAGGACCCGGACGGCACCGGGTGCCTGTGGGAGACCGGATCATGAAATTGTAACACTTCTTCTTCTTCTTCTTCTTCTTCTTCTTCTTCTTCTTCTTTCTGGGACCGGCTTTGGCTTCTTTACTGAGTTTGTACTTGCCTTTGTTTTTAATAAAAAACCCACTCGCTACCCCCTTTCTTAGCGCTGCATTGATGAAACGGTACTCCTCTGGTGCCGCGTCTAAGAATTTCTTGATGGCCGGCAGACTTGAGCCTCCTCTTATGGCTTCCTTCAACGCGAGCAGGGCGCCTTTGATCTTCTCGCGGTAGGTTGGCCCTTTCCTTCCCCCGCTTAAATCGTCGTAATCGAACATATGTTTTTTGGTCGGTGGTGTTTTGTTGTTTTTTTTTCTTACCACAACATTTTTTTTCTGGACGGTCGAGTCTTTGACGCACCCTCTACAGCCACGTCTGTTTGATGAAATGGGCCAAGTCCAGGATAATTTCGGTCGTCGTGTTGACCGTGCTCTGGCGGATCAGGTCTTCGATCAGCACGGTGGCCTCGTTTTTCGTGTGGTTCGGCACCAGTTTGCGTTCGATGAAACGCTCCAAGTCCTCCTTCGACAGTTCGTCGTTCTTGCAAAGGAACAAGGGGGCAAAGATGTAGTAGAACACCTTCGTGCTCTTTCGCACGTCCTGGAACAGCCTCGTCGTCTCTTCGACGAACGCGTCGAACGCCGGGGAGTTCCTGCTCCCGCCCATCATGTCCACGATCTCCGGCGTCAGTTTCAAGTTGAAGCGTGGCAGGACTTTCCGGTGGATCGGTTCGTTCTGGAACAAGAACCCAAAGTCGATGTGGAACAGGCACCCGTTCTCCGTCAGCATCAAATTGCACAAGTGGCGGTCCCCCAAACCCGTGCAGTACGACAGAACGGACGACACCACGCACGATCGGACAAACCGGGACCGCAACGCCCGCGACGCCGTGGTCGGGTTCTTCAGCAACAGAAAGTTCTGGATCGTCTGCTGGCTGGACTTGATCTGGTGGAGGGTTTTGCTCTTGGAGACGATGACGACGATGCCGCTGCTCAACGTCAACGGTTGAACGTGGTAAGTCACGACGGCGTCTTTCCAACCCGGCCGAAGGAAGGACAGGTGGGCGAGGAAGTGCACGACGCAGAAGTCCGTCAGAATCGGTTCGTTTTTTACGAGAATGGTGATCAAACACAATTTTTTTGTGGTAGTGGACCGGCACACCACCGGAACCAGGACCGGGCGCGTGCTGGACTCGATGGTCCGAATCTCCCCCACCCGGATCTCTTCGACCCAGTACTCCACCTGTCCAGGAATTAGGTACTTCTCCGCGCTCCGCTCCTCGACGATCCGCCGCCGCCCCTCGACCGTCACCTCCTTGCTCAACTTGAGAAGAAGGTCGCCGAACGCCAAACCGTGCGAGACGGAGGGTTCGATGCGACAGACACGGTGGAACACCGGCTCGTTCCCGATGGCCTTGGCCGTAAACGCAATGCGGTGGGCGATCGCAGGGTTGTCCTCGCACAAGGGTCGAAGGAAGTCGTCGAAGAATGTCGCCGAGCGCAGCGGGGCGTAGCAGAGCACGGGGAGAAGGGGGCTCAGCGCGTCCAGTTGTTGGTGCAACGAGCGCAGGGCTTCCTTGTACAGCGCCTTTCGGTGCGACAGGTTCAACACGACGAAGACGGCGTCCTCGACGGGCACCACGCGATCGGGGCCGCACGCGCACCCCAACAGCCGGCAGTGGCGCGGCGGTGCCTTCGCCGTTCCGACCGCCTTGAGCGTCCTCCACCACCCGGGGTGCGAAAGAAGGCACGGGCGAAGGGCCCGGGCGACGCGACAGTTTTCGGCGGCATCGTGCCGCTTCGCGCGGCGCACGCGCTTCAGGAGTTCGTCCACGGCGGCGCGAAAATCGATGGACGCCCCCCTAAGACAGATCCAATCGTTTAACCCGATCCACCCTTTCTCCGCAAGGACGAGGAGGGCCTCGAGCGTGGCCCCGTTCTTTTGCACCGCCACCGTCCGGGAATGGCACCGGTCGCACAGGCGCCGCCTTCGCCCCTCTTCCGCAGAGGCCAGGAAGAACGCCCCCGGGCGGTCGGGGGACGTCGGGATCTCGTGCCGTAAGAACGTGGGAATCGGTGCCTTGGTGTCGGTGCACCGCCAGCAGAAGACGCGTCCACAGAGGCGACAGTGGTGCTTCCGTAAGAAGAAGGAGAACGGGGCCTCGCACCGGAAACAGTGCGAGGCCTGGGTCTCGTCCACCCACTGTTTGAGCCCGTTCATCGTCGATTGCGTTGGCAGGGTTCCTGTTTCATTGTCCCCGGTAAAAAAAAGAAAGGCGAACGACAACCAAAAACATGCAGGGTGGTCGGCGCCTGAAGCACGAACTCTCTGCTTTTTATCGGGGATTCACCCTTGGCGACGGGAGTTGTTTCTTCCACTCGTTGGCGCAAATCCTCGGGTTGAACGGGTACGAGGGCAAGGACTGGGAGAGCCGCCGCGTCATCGGGCACTCGTTTCGCCAGGACATCCTGAACTCGAAGCAGTCCTACACGTCCTGGCTGAGACGGAAAGGGTTCGAGGGCGTTCCCGGCATTCTGACGTACGACCAAGCGAAGGATTCAGAAACCTACGCGGAGGAGTGTTTGATCAACTACACGGCCTCTAGGCTCAATTTGACGCTGGTCTTGGTACGAAACCGCAATCAGGCCTTCATCCGGTACGGAAAATCCAAGCAGGCACCGGTGGCGATGTTGGCCTGGATCGACGACTGCCACTTTGAACCGATCCTCCGGTGCGAGGTTCCGGCGAAGGCACCAACCTACGTCCTCCCCACCTGCGCACTGTACAACTACACAACAAAACACTTAATTGACCCGGCCGATCCTTTGTTCGAATCCATGACCTTGCTGTGAGGAAAAAAAAAACAAAACAAAAAATCTGGTCCCAAACAAAAAGAGCAACCACACCAAGCAGCCACGACGAGGTTGATTTCCATTGTTTCGGTCAAAGGCGGGATTGCCTTCTACAGGATGACGATAGAGGCCAGAGAGAAGATGGTCGTCCAGTTCGACGTGGCTCCCGCAAAAGACGACTGGCGCGCGATTTGGGCAGAGTTTGTCGCGTCTTTTCCCGGAGACCACCCCGGCGCCGCCGACTTTTTCTTGCGCACGGTACCAAGGCGAGTCGGCAGGTTCGTCGTGTACCCATCTTTTTTCTGACGGAAAGAAGAAAAAAGAAAGGCATGAGCACCAACGATATTTTGAAACGGGCCCTTCAAGCCTGGAAGAAAGGCTTGAAAGACCAAAACAACAACGTCGGGCGCAAAGCCTTCAACACGACGCTGCGACAGGCCCAGCAGTTGACGGGCGGAGGGCACAACGTCAAAGACGTCGACCGCAACGGCGCGGAGGAGTTCTTGAAAAATCAGAACGGAGTGTTCATGGTGTACTCATCCTCCTGTATACCGTGCCGACAGAAAAAGAAAGATTTTCGAAACGGTGCTCTGGGCGACTTGCCGGTTTGCATGCTCGACATTGACAAACACAAACACGGGAACCCAACTCTACAGAGTCGGAACGGACCGTTGCCCCCGGCGAAGACGGTGCCAAGTATCTGGTTTCTGCAAGGCGACGCCATTGAACGGTACAAGGGAGAAACAACGCTGAAACAGGCCGTCGCAGCCTTTTTTGACAACACGGTCCACGCCAAAGCGTACCCAAACGACGTCGCGGACACGATTCTCACCGGGTGGACGGCGTGAGTGCCGGGTTGTTTTACTCTTTGATACACCCAATTTTTTTTTTCTTCGACGGTAAGAAAGAAAAAAATGCAAGAAAAATATTTAATCTTCTTGCTGCTGCTCCCTCTCGTCTTTTACGGGTTGGACGGAGAATGGATCGGGGGCTGCTTTTCGAGCCTTGTACTACTCTCCCATCTGATGGCGAAACAAGCAGATTGCGAGAAACAAAAAATGCAACAAAAAATGGACCTTAACTATTCGTCTCAAGGGCTGATAAACTCTGTGATGACGTTCACCCTGTTTCTTTCTTTAAGGAAAAACAAAGAGGCCGCAAAATTATGGCTGTCCTCCATGCTTTTGCTGTTGTTGTTTTACGTCCCGAATGTGGGAAAGAATTCTGTCTTTAGTATTGAGACCGAGACGGCTGCGTTGACGTATGCTTTGGGTTTGTTCGTTAGCGGGGTAGTAAAGAGTGGAATCTATATACGGTAACATAAATTTATTTATTGTTAAACACATGCTCGTTGCAAATGGGTGAAATAGGACACCCCATGCACGAGTAGATACACATTGTATCGAACCCCATATAATAATTATCGGTGCATTTGGGATCACAAAAGGCCGTACAGTTCCAGTTTGGCGAATTCGACGAGCACCAGGTAGCGTTGTGGGCGTACTTGTACTCTCCGACTATGTTTTCAGGCGCGTCTGAAAGTTTCGTGTGCCTCAAGTCCACTTGAAAGTAGTCGGCGTCTTCCGGACACTCAAGTCCCTCATTCAACGGGTTCCCTGTGAGCAGCAAAGAGAGTTGCGGTGTGGTGGTCTTTTCGTTCCAGGGGCAAACTACTTTCGACAAATTGTTGTACGTCAACACAAAGAGCCAGATGTTGTGGTTTACCTTTGGCGTCTTCGTCAAGGGGAGGGACGACAATTCTAAGATTCGAACGTTCAACGGGACCAACGGATCCTTGAGCAGCGGTGCATTGATAACCTTGTAGGTCTGCATGGACGTCGATTCTAGGAAGGTAACTGAACTCAACTTGGTCATGTTGACCAATTCGAAAAGAATCAAATCGTAATGATTGATCTCGATCTTCGAGATCGCCGTGTTGAATATTCGAAGCATCTTCAAGTCCCTGTTCGCTTGTAACGGTGCAAAATCCGTAACGTTGTGCCCGGTGAATTTTTGTAAATTCGCCCAGTTCCCGGCGGCAACAGTCCCTGCGTTGTTTGTTTGTGTCAAAACGAACGCGCTGCTGCACTTGTTCTTCGCCAAAAACAACGACTCGCACATGGGCGTGTAGACGGTACAGTATTTGCCAATGTCGACCGGTTTTGGAATGTTGAGAGCGTACACAGCAATTCCGAAAAGGTACGTGTTCAACAAGAGTTGAAGCACGGAGATCACAACGACGACCTGCGGACCGTAGAATTTCCTGAATTGAGCCCCTTGCGCGCTTTCCACCGTCTGAGATCTGTTCACTCGTGAATTCCTGCGCTCCTTTGCGGTCGTACTTTCTCGCCGTTGTTTGACCGTCTTGTGGCATATTTTTTTTAAGGTCTTAGAACAGTTGCAGATGTTCCAATCGATCTTGCATACGCACTTGCCGGGCTCCATGGTCGTGTCACTCTTTTTGTACCGCCTCACCCGATTGCTCTCGTCTGTAACGTTGTCTACGCTTACTTTTAAGGCTTCGTAAAAAATCACCCTTACTTTGTTCGCGAAGAAGAACGTGTGCGGGAACAGGAGAATCACCATGTCGTATTCGCTGAAGAAGAAACCGAATTCTAGGTACATGATTAATAGCGGTCCCACAAACCCTACCATTTCAGCAACGAGGTCCCTCAATATTTCCGCGTGGATGGTCTTCTGGTCCACCTGTAAACGAAACGAACACCACCCGTCCGTTAGATTGTAAATTCGCATCGCCGCGTCTATTATTTGAATCAAATAGAGCGGTATCATCCAATCAGCGGACAGCATGCAACCGAATTGGAAGACGTTTTGCCACGTCTGAACCCCAACCTCTACACACTCGACACCGTACAAGAACACCAGATAAGACTTTCCCGCGGGGGAAAACCAACCGGGTACTAACATAAACGGCCGTGGAACTTTAAAGTAATCGAAAAAACGTTGGATGTTTTTGTTTGCGAAGGAGCATGTGACACCCACAAGGTACAAGCCTGCGAAAACATCACCGCCAATTGCAAGAAGAACAACGAACCACACGTAGATCGAAATTAAAACTCTTTCGCAGTTTGTAATACCGAACGGACAATATTCATTGCCGATGTAAACGTGCGCGGATTGAATCGCACCAACAATAACAACGTAAATCCATGTCGAGACGGTGCAAAGGAGACCAGGAACGGTCACATGCTCTTCCACGTTTTGATTGTTTGTATACTTGTACCGTTTGGAACAGCAGGTTGGTTGAATCATGGTTTCTTTGGTGTTGTTTTGTTGTGTGGCGATTGGGTTGATTGTTGTTGTCAATTTTTAAGTTTTTGTTGCACGTTCTTGTTTTTTTTGTTGTTTTTCAAGTGTTTCTAAATGTTTTTTATGCGAGCATGGGTCCTCGAAATAAACCCCAATCTAAATTTTTTATTTGTTTGTAAACTTTTAATTTTTTTAAAACCGTTCATTTTTTACTAGGAACACAGCATCTTTTTAAATGCCTACTACCGTGCTGCTTTAAAAAAAAGAAAACAATAATTTGTTGATCGAGTAAAATTTTTATTTTTTTAAAGTACGTTCATTTTTTACTAGGAACACAGCATCAAATTGTTTTTTTAAATGCTACTCAGTTCTTCGAAATAACCCCCCCATTTGACCCCATTTGATTTGTTTCAACTAGGAACACAGCATCAAACTTTTTTTTAAATGCCTACCACTCATTTAGTCATTTTAGAGTCATTTTTTTCTACCACTCATTTGAGTGGAGTTGCATACATTGAATAGGCGGCGAATCAAAATTTTATTATTTTAGAAAGTTACGGTTAGGGTACCCCCCCCCTTTTTGTTTTTTTTTTTTTTTTTTTTTT
>JGI20160J14292_10004002_pt1 | contig 11072 bp, 8 predicted proteins | sample COG_10_FD_14292 | JGI IMG/M metagenome (IMG submission 14292) | reverse complement strand
AAAGTTCTACCTCTCGACGTCGTATTGTCAATTACTTCAGCAACTAAAGAATCATCTTCACCAAAATAAAGTTTGTTGCCAATTCTGATTTTTCTTGCAGGATCGACCAAAACATCCCAAAGAAGACTTTCTCTATTTAGCTCTCTTAAAAGAAAGACTTCAATTTTAGCTCCGGTTTTTTCTTTATTCCCATACATTCTCGCAGGAAAAACACGAGTGTTATTCATGATCATTACATCTCCCTCGTCGAAATAGGTGATAAGGTCTTTAAATAACTTGTGTTCAATTTTACCCGTGTCCTTATGAACAACCATTAATCTGGATTCATCACGATTTTCACTAGGATATTTTGCAATTAATTCTTCTGGAAGTTCGTAGTTGAATTCCGATAATTTCATCTTACTCATAGGGAACGAATTTTGATTTTATAGTGAAAGTGTGCAAAGATACAATATGAAACACCCGTTTGTCAAGTATTTGAGCATATTTCTGACTTAAAATTGAAAATACACGAAAGGTTTAAACGTGTCTGAAAAGGCTTGATATATGATAATCAGNATTATAGCTACTNCAATTGATTGAAAAACCATTGGCATACGGGTAAACTTTCTTTCGCCAAAATCTTTAATTTTTGATGGAAGCCAATGTAAAACATATCCAAATACCATAATATAAAGAGCAGTGTCAAACCCAATCATTAAGGTGTTGAAGGTCTCAGCATTGAGGTCAAAATGATACCATATTTGGTTGAGCATATTTATCGGAGCTCCGTCATCTTCGAGTCTAAACCAGATTCGCGTGAATGTAATAAAATTGAATGTTATTAGTATCCGCCAAAATCTAGTGATGAGACCAGATGAGTTTTCATAAGGGCTAATTTTTCTCCAGTGATTATAGAAAATCAATGCTGCACCGTTCATGGCTCCCCATATGACGAAGTTTTCACTTGCGCCGTGCCATAGTCCACCAATAACCATGGTGATAAGAAGGTTTAGATCCCGATGTACATGCTTTTTGAACCCCGGAAAAATTAGAGATATTCCAATATAAGTAATTAATAAGCCCAAATAAATAAACAGAAGCCAATACCATTGCGTGATAAATATCATGAAAATCAAGATGACCATGGTAGCAATATAGGTACCGATGCCACCGCTTCGATTGCCTCCTAATGGGATGTATAGGTAGTCCCTTAACCATGAGCCTAAAGACTTGTGCCACCTTCTCCAAAAGTCGGCAACGCTTATTGCTTTGTATGGAGAATTGAAGTTTTCCAATAATTTGAATCCCATAAGTCGTGAAACTCCAATGGCAATATCCGTATATCCAGAAAAATCCCCATATATCTGTAGAGAATAGCCCCACATGGCCAGAATACTTATAAATCCAGGAAAAGCCTCTGGGGCATCGACCACCTTATCGATAAAATGGATGGCAATATAATCTGCCAAAACTATTTTTTTAATAAAGCCTTTCACAATTTGTATAATGGACCAGCTAAAATCTGTCTTATTTAATTGAAAGGGTTGTCTTATCTGTGGGATGAAATCTCTTGCTCGAACAATTGGACCAGCAACTAGCTGGGGAAAAAAACTGACGAAAAATGCATAATCAAAGAAATTCTTAACGGGTTTAACTTCTTTTCTATATATGTCAACAACATAGCTTATACTTTGAAACGTGAAAAAGGAAACCCCCACGGGCAGAACGATATAGTCAACAAATGAACCCTCACCAAAAATGCTGTTACCCATTTGGGCGAAAACATTGAAGACTTCATGTTTCGTATGAAACATTTTATTAAAAGATTCTGTGAAAAAATAGGCGTATTTAAAGTATCCGAGGGTGAGAATGTTAAACAATACCGAAAGGGTTACGAATCCTTTCTTTTTGATTTGGGAACGGGTATTCCAAACCCCCTTTCCGATAAAATAATTGATAACTATACTGGAAAAAAGCAACAGTACGAGTAACCCGGATGTTTTAAAATAGAAGAATAAACTAACAACGAATAAAAATATACTTCTTGTGAGTTTGTATTTGTGGATGTAGCTAAATATCGCAAGCACCAAAAGAAAAAAGATCCAAAAATCAAGCTGGGTAAATATCAGTGGATGATTTTCGTCAAAAGTAAAAAGGCCATTGAATCTCGTCATTTTCCTGATTTATCAATTTGCTTTAAACACTCTTTTAAGTTCAAATACTTCAAAAAGGCATCAATATATAACTCACCTTTAAGATGGTACCCTTCTTTTGTAAAATGAACATAATCATCCCTCATTAATCCTTCCTCTCTCCAGGTATTAGAAGAGCCTAATCCGCCCATAAAGCCATATAGATCCCATACGCCACATTGATATTCTCTTGCAAGTTCAATGATAACATCCCGCTGTCGGGCTGTGTTTTTATTTGGGTAACGTTTTTTGTAATAACAATCATTTGGCACAGTCAATAAAATCGCACAATTTGGATTTGCTTCTAAAACAATATCCATCATTTTTTTTAGATTTTTACGATACACTTGCGGTTTAAAATCCTTGTAAGGAACAAAAGCGTCATTGGTTCCAACAGAAAACGCAAAATAGTCTGGTGGCGATAGCTTTAGGTCTCTTAGAAAGTTATCATTATCCAAATAGGTATATAGTCCAGCACCATTTATCCCAATTGAATTGTACGAAATGCCTGGTAAATCATTAAGTAATTCAAATCCATAGAGATCCAGTCGAAATGACTTTTTTGAGACCCGAGCAAGCTGCATATCGATTGATTCAATAGGGTCTGTAAATCTAATTTCAGTATATCCCTTATCTGCACAACGCCGTACAGATTGAATTAAGATTTCGTCATCACCAAAGTTGAATTCATAAGGAATAAGCCCCCTATTGTGATAAATTCTCATTGCATGAATGGGAGGTGTTACTCTGGTCTTCTTGTGTTTGAATTTTAATTCAATTAAGGAGTCAGTACATGAAATAGCGGCACCCGTAATTCCATAGTGTATGAATTTAGGTCTATGAATGACACTTCGGTAACCATCCCAAGAGTTTGTAGAGGTGAACCGATAATTACTTGGATTGTTTGTTTTTGCCAAGTTGAAAGGAAATACGAGGCCTCTTTCTCCTCTTAAACCTGGCCAGTTCGATTGAATGAAGTTTCTAAAATCATGTGTATAAATGTCTGCTTGAATATGTGAACCTCCAATATGATAAAATTGCATTTTACGATCCTTGCAAAGAATCATAGAGTCTAAATTCTGATAGAATAGATTCCAATTTGGACTCATAACAGATGGGAATTGAAAATAATTCTCATCAAAATTGATAAATTGAAATTGGTTTAGGGCATTGGTGTCAATACAAATTGTATTCGGGAGAACCGTTTCATTTCCAATTTCTATTTCTTGACCAAAATAGATATTCGGTAACATGAATACAATAAATACAAAAAGCTTATTCCGGATTATCATCAGCTTTGTTATTTATTGATAAATTGTTGTATTCCCATTGTTTATAAGTAGAAATGAAAGCGTTGTAAAATAATTGCGATGCTTTACTCGCTCCTTTATTTGAGAAATGCACGTAGTCCTTTCCGGCAAGTCCATTGTTGACCCAGGCAAACATGGAGTTTTTCCCACCCATGGCATCATATAAATCCCAATACGAAGCTCCTGCTATCAAACTTTGCTTTTTCATTTGTTGAACACAATAGGGTAAAAATTTATAGGTTGAGTAGATCCCTTCTTTGTATTGCGCCATATCGCTTGGGCCAATTACAATGATTGCCGCATTTCTTGAACAGCGTTGTACATACTCTATTTGTTTTTTAAATCTGTAGGCATAATTTTTCACGGCACTACTGTCTTTAAAATGGGGTACTGAGTTCCCTCCAAATTGTAAAATAATAAGTTTGGTATTCAATGTTTTATGCATAAATGACATTGATCCGTAATCTACTGCTCCAAAACTTGTGCCTGAGGAACCTCTCATCGCGATATTTGACATTTGAACACCGATGTCTCCTTCTATTGAAATTCCATTAATAATAGGACTTTGAGTTGATTTAAATACGATTTTAAGTTTTTCTGGGGTACTTGAAAATCTCCAATTAAAAGCATGGGGCAAACCATCGGAATTAAGGGTGTCTTTGGTTATAAGCTGTTCATTATTGTAGATTTCTATAGAGCAACGTGCGTTACAAGAGTTGTAATAAACAGATAAGTTGTTGTAGGCTTTACATCTAGAATAAGCTACGTTTGACGGATTTATTTCTATCCATGCTTCGGTTTGAATTCCTTTTCGAGAATTTGAGCTATCGACTTCAAATATGGCAGAGGAAAGCATAATTCCATATTTGTTATTGTACAGTTTATCTTTCCCAAATAGAATTTTTCTTTTAAAATTAGCTGAATATTTTTGTTTAAACGAAATTGTACTGTAAGCATTTATTGTAGGAATTAGCCCAGGTCCAGCGCCTCCAAACTGGGTTTGTAAGCGCTGTCGAATAAACGCAGTCATACGATCCCCTTCAATTTGAGAGTCTCCGTAATGACATATATTTATTTTTTTACTTTTTTTAGAAACACTTGAAAGTTCCGAAAAGAAAGAGAATAAATTTGATTTTGAAATCTCGTTCATATGGAGCTTTGTTTTGCTTTTAACGGCCAAAACGGTGTCCTTAGTTGGAAGCCCTAAGGAAATGGAGTCTGAATTTGCATTTTTTAAGAATTCCGGATCTAAATTATCATTGATATTGACCTCATTTAAAAAGTCAAGATTTTTATGCTCCTGTTTGACGGGGTTCAATAGCTTTTCCCAAGTCAAAAAAGAAATGTTTATTCCGAAAACATTATAGCCATCTTTTGGAGCAAAATAGACAATAGGAAGAAGAATCATCGCTGTAAACAAAAGAAAAAAAAGTACATGTATTGGTTGATATTCCTTCATTGGATGAACCTTTGCTAAACAAATATAATTTTTTTCTATACAGTTTTTAATGAAAGGCAATTTACTTATTAATGAAACCTCTTTATACCTATTTAGAGTATACAAAAATCCTAATTAGTCCCGGACATCTAACGGTTCTCATACATCAATTTCAATAGATCAAGAATTAAAAAAAGGTTTTTGCTTTCTGATAATCAATGGTTGTCTTCCGAAAATAGGTTCATTTGAAGGAATGCTTTCAATTGTAAATCATTCTGTTTAGTTTTTCCTTCCGATTGCTCTTTCAACTGCTTCTACAATATTGGCACTTCCCAATCCGTATTTATCCAAAAGGTCCATAGGTTTCCCGCTTTCCCCAAAAGAGTCATCTACTGCAACAAATTCGTGTGGGCAAGGGTGGTTTTTTGATAAAACTTGAGCTACCGCTCGCCTAAGCCTCCATTCGCCATATGCTCTTCTGCGGTAACAACACATCCTGTTTTCGAAACGGAGTTGAGAATAGCAGAGACGTCCAAAGGTTTAATGGTATGCATGTTAATCAGCTCAACGGATATTCCTTTTTCAGTCAGCACCTTCACTGCTTCAATGGATTTCCAAACCATGTGGCCACAAGCAATTATAGTCACATCGGTTCCTTTGTATACTTCTTGTGCTTTACCAATTTGAAAGTTGGCATCTGGCTTGATGAAAATAGGCATTACGGGTCGTCCAAATCTCAGGTATACAGGGCCATCATGTTTGGCGATTGCCTTCGTTGCCTGTTTGGTTTGATTAAAGTCCGCAGGAACAACAACCGTCATATTGGGCAACATTCGCATCATTCCAATATCTTCAAGAATTTGATGTGTTGCACCATCTTCACCAAGTGTTAATCCAGCATGTGATGCACAGATTTTGACGTTTTTTTTAGAATAAGCGACAGATTGTCTTATTTGATCATATACACGACCGGTAGAAAAGTTAGCAAAAGTTCCTGTGAAAGGTATTTTCCCTCCAATGGTCATTCCAGCCGCGAGACTGATCATATTGGCCTCAGCAATCCCTACCTGGAAAAAGCGATTAGGAAAAGCATTTTGAAAGGCGTTCATTTTTAACGATCCCGTTAAGTCGGCACAAAGAGCAACAATGTTCTCATCTTCAGCTCCTAATTCTGCAAGGCCTTCTCCAAAACCTGACCTCGTGTCCTTATTTCCTAATATTTCCATAATTAAAGGGTTAAATAGATTGTGTTATTTGATTTAATTGTAAAACTTTTTTCTGTGGTGTAAGAGGAAGAATATTGATTTTTTCCTCTGTAAATAATTTTGTACTTACCTGGTTGCAGATTCCATTTTTGTTTCGTGCTCTTTTTATTAAGATTGCAAACCCATTCATAACTTTCGTTGCCTCTTAATACAAAAACTTGACCTGTTGCAGGAGTTTTTAATCTTAACTCTAGTGTGCCTGCGGCAGGGATGTCAATACTGGTAGTTTGTTTGTCTTTTATTTCAATTTCTTTGTACGTTCGCGGAAGTGTGAAAACCTCAAGATTGTATTTGCCAATTAAATACTTCTCGGTGCTTTTTAATTGTTGATGATTGATTGTTTTTTGATGGTCTATAAGTGAAACGCGTGTGGTGTAGTTCACGTTATACGCGCTGTATTTAGACGTTAAGCTTAAGAACCCCTGAGCGGCATCTATTTGTATGGTGTTGTGTGTATGCTCATGCAGCTTCACCTTCGTTATAAATGTTTCCGGAAGCGTTTTGACGAGAATGTCGTAGGTCATGAATGGGTCCCAAACTAGAGTGTCAGGATTCTTATACCTGTTTAAGGTATGCGTTAATGTATGAATCAAATTATTCGTTCCAGATTCATAAACAAACATAGTTACGTCTGTTTCTGTCGGCTTTAGGTTTGCGTCATTGAGATTAACCTGAACGGTTGTGTTTAAAAGAGCTTTGTCTATAATGGTTTTTAATACGGTTTGGAAACTGTTTTTATCCTCTGCCTCCGTATAAGCCCCAATACAATTGAATTGCTCTAAATAGGAAAGATCCATTCCTATTCCTATGACAAAAGGAGTCACCTTTACTTCTTTTTCTTTAAGCTTTGTTGCAACAGCGCATGGATCATTGTCACATGATTCTAATCCATCCGTAATCAGGATTATAAAGTTTCTGCTCTTTTCGTTTGGAAAGTCTTCAGCGGCAGCCTCAAGTGACCGAGCGATTGGAGTTGCACCCTTGGCATTAATCGTTTTAATTTTTTGTCGAATAGCTTCGGTGTTGTTTGAGCCGAAAGGCACCTCTAATTTAGTATCGTTACAATCTTGATATGTATTGGTTACATTGGATTGGTGCCCATAAACTCTAAGAGCAATTTCTAGATTAGGGATGCCGTTTAAGTCCTTTACAGATTGATTAAGTATTTCTTTAGCGGACTCCATTCGTGTTTGTTCATCCCATTTTAGATTCATGCTATTGGATGCATCAAGAATAAAAAGTATTCTTGTTTTTTCTTGGCTGAATGCCATGAAATTTAGAGCAATAAATAAAATTAGAATGGTATTTTTCACTAGTAATCTCCCAATGTTTCTGTAAGCTGATTTAATGCGGATTCAAGTTGCTCTTCATTAGGAGCGACTCCATGCCACTTGTGTGAACCCATCATGAAGTCTACACCTTGACCCATTTCTGTTTTCATCAGAATCAAAATTGGCTTTCCTTTGCCTAATTCTGCTTTAACGTTTGTCAATGTTTCTCTTATGTTATCAAAGTCATGACCGTCCATTTCATAAACATCCCATCCAAAAGCTTGCCATTTTTGATTTAAGTCACCTAAAGACAATACATCTTCCACGTCTCCATCGATCTGTCTTCCATTATAATCAATGGTTGCAACAATGTTATCAATACCTCGAGAGGCAGCATACATAGCTGCTTCCCATATTTGTCCCTCTTGTAATTCTCCATCTCCATGGAGACTATAAACGATACTTGGATCATTATTTAGTTTTTTAGTTTCTGCTGTTCCAAGAGCAACGGATAATCCCTGGCCTAAAGAACCTGATGCCATTCTGATCCCCGGTAGATTTTTATCTGTAGAAGGGTGCCCCTGAAGTCTAGATGATATTTTTCTGAAAGTAGAAAGCTCTGAAACAGGGAAATATCCTGACCTCGCTAGAACACTATACCAAACAGGAGAAATATGCCCGTTTGACAAAAAGAAAACGTCTTCATTTTTAGCATCCATATCAAAAGCTTTTGAATTATGCTTCATGCAGTCAAAATAAAGGAAAGTAAGAAAGTCAGCACAGCCTAAAGACCCTCCAGGATGACCTGATTTTACTGCTGAAACCATCCTAACGATATCTCGCCTGACTTGTGTTGAAACCTCTATTAATTCTTGTTTGTTCATAATTTTTTTCTTTTCATTAGTATTGCTAACTTTACAAAGCTAATTTTAAAAACCATTGGTATATAAAATATCTTTTAACAAATGACGCAACTTTTCAACGAAAACAGGGTCTATTGTTTAGAGATATAGTGGTTTTAAATTGAAACGAATACATAAGTAATCTTATGAAAAATATATTGTCACTATTCTTTTTTNTCTCTTTCTCTACAATTTCTTTTGCCCAAACGANTGATGAATCGCTATTAAATTCATATTCCAAAGAAGAGNTGACTCAACTTAAAAATGNTGAGCCCGAAAAATATGAGATTCTGGTTTATGCCCTTGATCATGGAACATATGTTTCAGAATACAATGTAGAGAAGCATGGTCAGCTGAAGTTGAAAGAACTTCCAAACATTGATAAGATTCCATCTTTTACTGATTTAAAGGTGAAAATCGAATCATTCAATCAATATTTTTATGCTCCAAAACTGAATAAAATGGTAGTAGTCAAATCTGAATGGGTACTGAACTTTGAGAAATCTAAGGAGAAATGAGATTAATTAATATATTCTTCTTCTTAATTGTGTTTGGAACTCCTAAGGTTGAGGCACAAACAGTAAACATGGGCGATTCTGATTTTCCAGAAAATAGTCCAGCTGATTGTAATGTTTTTGGAACTGCTGGTCAAAACTTTGCTGATCCTGGCGGGGAAGCGGGGAATTACCCAGCAAACTACAATGAAACGATGGTGTTTTGTCCCGACTTGACTACTGGGACTAAAATGTCTATTCAATTTGGTATTAATGCAGGATCTGTTTTTGATATTGATGGATCAGATTCAATATACGTTTATGATGGACCATCGACAGCATCACCATTACTCGGTGCCCACAATAGCATTACGGATCCAAATGGATTTACTTACCAGGCTTCATGGAACAATCCAAGTGGTTGTTTGACTGTTGTGTTTATATCAGATGGAGCGAATGAAGGTGCAGGTTGGTTCGGTAATGTTCAATGTGGGAACCAGTATCAACCATTTGAAGCACATATGCAAGCTTTTGTGAATGGACTGGGCTCTGATGCACTAAACCCGGTAGACACAGGTTTTGTAGATGTGTGTTTTGGTGACAGTATTTTGTTTGTTGCAACCCCTATATTTCCTTATTCTCAGCAGTCAACAGGATTTGGATATTCCCAAGACATCAATTCAGATATTGATTTTCAATGGGATGTTACTGATGGAAATACCTATCCCAATAATGATTCGATATGGATAACCCCACCATCTCAATCTGGTTTCTTGGTTGACCTTAAAATCACAGATCAATTCCCACAAAACGAACGTGTTAGAAGTAAGATACGAGTTTCTTTAACGCCAAGTTTTATTGGAACAGGTCCTTTACAAGACTCTGTTTGTTTAGGTGAAAACACGACTTTAATTGGTGGTGTTACACCTCAGGATACAGTAGGTGTCGCTATCCCTCCTGGATCGTTTCAACTTGGAGGAAACTTTGCTGGATTGACTTATTTACCGGATGGTTCAGGTCAACAATATCAAGCCCCCATTACAATTGGCGGTTTCCCTGTAGGAGCTACTATTCAGAGTGCACAAGATTTAAATCAGGTTTGTTTAACCATGGAGCATTCATACGCTGGAGATTTGGAGATTTGGCTGCAGTGCCCTAATGGCACAACGGTAGCACTCGTTAATTCATATAGTCCAGGAGCAATTCCTGGAGGAACGTCGGGAACAAATACATTTTTAGGAGATCCTATAGATGATTTTGGAGGTGGAGGCCCTGGAGAAGGCTGGGAATATTGTTTTAGTTCTGTCTTCAATGACATTGGTCCAATGACTCAAAATTGGGGAAATACAATTCCTGCGCCCAATTTTGGGAATAACGGGCCATCCGTAGATCCAAGTAATACTTATCAGCCCGAAACCTCTTTTGCAGGTTTTGCTGGCTGTCCCGTAAATGGCAATTGGACGATTTTCGTTCAAGATAATCTTTCTGTAGACGATGGTTATATTTTTGAATGGGGATTATTTTTCGATGGATCTTACTTTCCTGGATTAGGATCATACCAAACTTCTGCAGATACGAGTTGGTGGAATAATGACCCTACTATTATCTCAACCCAAAATGATACTTTAATTGTAGTACAGCCAAATACAGTAGGTTCATATTCCTATGTTTTTAATGTAATGGACAATTATGGTTGTCCATACGATACGACCGTTTCTTTCACAGTTGTTGCCGGTCCCGAAATCTTCTCAGATACGGTCGCCTGTAATTTGGAATTTCAAGTTTCTGAAACGGTTTCATTTAGTGGTGGAGTTTGGAGCTCTTTAGATACCACCATAAGTTTTTCAAATGAAAACATAATAAACCCGTTAATATCAAGTTCCATGGCTGGAAATTATCAAGTAATTTTTACGGATAATGAATGCAACGTCACGGATACTGCAAATATTTCATTTCCACCGTATTTATATTTATCCATGCCAGACACAGTTGTTTGTGAGAATTCTGGATATGAGATCGTTCCAGAGGTTACTACAAGTCCATACAATGATGGTTATCAAACTCAAATAAGTTATTTGTGGAGTGACGGAACAACGAACCCAACATTAGTTTCAGACCAGGCATGGTCTTATGTATTAGAGGTGTCAAACCAATGCGATACAGTCCTGGGCAATTTCACCATTTTGCCTATTCCGGATATTGTAAATGATACAGCAAT
>JGI20160J14292_10004001_pt1 | contig 11074 bp, 6 predicted proteins | sample COG_10_FD_14292 | JGI IMG/M metagenome (IMG submission 14292) | reverse complement strand
GAGGCTAGTATATTAGGAATAAAAACTATCTGGTTGGTAACCGTTGAATACCTTGTACCAGTAGTGAACTCCGCATCGCTTGCACCAGTCCAGGCATACTGGACTGTTGCGTTGCTTTCATTCACTGGGAAAAGTCCAATCGCGGCAGCATCAGAAAGTAAATTGGTTACGATAGAATTTTCATAATCAGAATTTATATTGACCAAGCTGGCGTTTTGTTCGAAAGCAACCTGTTGTGCTTCTTGCCAAGTTAACCGGTTTGTAATTACCGTGTACCGTAAATCAATTAAATTAAGTGACCCACCACTGGAAGCAACAAGTGGATAGCGTACTCGACCAGTTATGTACCCTCTTCGTTCGGCACTCACTATTCGCTTTTTTAAAATTTCTAAACCCTTTTCAGTCGGTACTTCCAATTGCATACCGGCAATTTTTACTTGAAAGGCGTTTGGTGTTTGAGGATTTGCGGAAGGATTTATCTGGAGGGCATTTTCAGAAATGGCAACATCATCCCCCATCTTCACTCCCCATATTGCGACCCCTTGAGTGGTCTTAAGAAACTTTCGGTTTCCATAGGTGTGAATTTCAACGGCTTCCCCGTCCGATAGATTGGCAAATCTCTTAATCATTCCCATTGGGCGCTTGGGATCTTTGCAAATATGAAGCGCTTTTATATCGGTGTAAGAAGAAACCCAACTTTCCAAGTGTTGGCTAATCGGTTCAGGCAGGACGGCAAGCCAATTTTCATCCACCGCAAGCTCGAGTGCTTTTCGGGGATCGTTTTTAATAATAGTTCTGAATACTGGCGCCCTGTCCTTCGCAAATTTTTCTCCTCTTTTGATCAATTCCCATTTTATTCTTGGGTCATGGTCACAGTTCGTTTTTTCAAAGCATTGAAATGCTTCAAATGTTTGGAGCCAGTTATCAAATGCAACAATGGCAGTATGCTTGGATAAATCTTGGTACTTTTCAGTCTCACACCATTCCGCATCTTTGGATACAATCGGTAGGTTTAGTTCTGGTTTACTGACTTTTTTTTCTAGCGTATTGTGTTCTTTTCTTTCGACTGATTTTTGAGAAACAACCTCTTTGTTTTCATTGGAATTACCACTTAGAAGACTCTCACTTTTTTCAAAAAGGGCGAACACTAGAAACCCTAAACAAGCCCAAGGGAGAAAAAATTTGAACAAACGAGCCCCAAGCCTATGTTTTGGGCTTTTGGAATAACTGCTTGGGGCGGGCTTAGGCATATTGTAAGTTACATTATAAACAAATTATTATCAAGCTTACCGATTAAGGCCAGATACAGATGTAGTGGATGTCATATAATAGGGTAATCTTTTCCATTTAATAGATTATATGTAATAGTTGCGTATATTCTTATGGTTTCTCTTATTCTTTCATTACCAAATTCAAATTACTGGAAGGGCTAGACAGATCATTAAAACCAAATGCTGGGCGATTACTGACATTCCTTGAAAAGAATTATAATTACTTAGGAGCTGCAATTTGAGCTCCCCCTTTTGGAGTTCTGCGAATTGTTCCCGTAGGAGTCATAATAACGGGATCTTTAAAAATAGATTGCGGGCTGATATTTTGAATCACTTCACGAACCGGCGAACCACCACGGGATACGATACTGGCACTTACGAAAATTAATAAATTTCTTTTGGAATAACTCTCCGCAGAAGACTGAAATAGTCTTCCGATCAAAGGAATATTTCCAAGAACGGGAATTTTATCGTTCACCGTCTTAACTTCTTCGCGAGTAAGTCCACCGATAATTACAGTGGCACCATCAAAGATGGTTACAGATGTATTCACCTTACGGACCGAGAAAATTGGCATTAATATACCGGAGGGTTGTATGATCATTGGGGGAGTACCGGCTGCAGAAGTTCCGATCATTGCGGACGAACCACCGTACTCAATAAAACCGTCGAATTCGGTGACCTTCGGGCTTAACTCAAGGGCAATGGAATTATATTTCTCAATCCTCGGGGTAACATCCATCACGACTCCCACTTCCCTGAAACCGGGCTGCTCATCATCGGGTGCAACGGTATCAAATTGAGGAACTGCACTCTGTATTTGAATTGCCTGAGCCAAAGCACCAGCACCTCCTTGCTGCGCTCCTCCTCCCCCTCCTCCTCCGCCCGGCAACGGAGCGGGTTCGTAACCTGTTGGGTAAATAAATTCCTGAGCAATGGTGATTTGTGCAGGCTGTCCGTCCATTACCGTAATTCTTGGTGCACTGAGTAAGTCAGTTCCCTGTTTACGCTGCAGGGCACTTATCAGTAGTTTTGCCTGGCTTCCTCCCAAAATCATACTGCCCCCGCTTCCCCCCATGGTTAAGCTTTGACTACTTGCTTGCATGAGTGGTGATACTCCCTGACCTATCCCAATTTTACCCGGCAAATTAGGGGTTGGGTTGGGGATATTTAAACTCGCATCGCGATTGTCAGGAATACTAATTATGGTATCTCGAGAAGTTCCGCTGGCAGAGTGAGCTGTTGCCAATGTACGAGTATTTCCAGTAAAACTTTTCCCAAAACTAATCACCGGTTGTCCATTTGAGTCAACCACTGGGTTTAACGTAGTGGGGTCTAGGACAAAGCTGGGGTCATCCCAACTGTATTGCCAATCGAAACTAATTTCATCCAGTGCACCTTCCTGAACTTCCAAAAATTTTGTTTCGATCTCTACCTGACGGCTCGAATCAGCATCCAGTCTTTCCAAAATTCGTTCAATGAGGTCCAATAAGCGACGTTCATGAGTAACGATCATTTGAAAGCCATCAAAGACAAACTTTTGCCCTTTTGTATCATCAAATGGAATACCCGCTCCTTCTAAAAAAGCTTTTATTTTGGCTCCTGTGTCATCCGCTCCTCCTCCGCCGCCTCCGGGTGCAGGTGCGAAAGGATCCGCTCCTCCTCCCCCCATTCCGGCACCGGCACCTCCGGTCATTCGCTGAATCGTTCCCTGCGTAACTTCATAAAATTCCGTTTCGAGAGAGCGACCGGTAAAAGTACCGCCCGATTTCGATACCACAATCGCATCATTTCGTATGTCATAGGTCCAACTTACCATTTCTGCTATAAATTGAATCATTTTGCCAAGCGCCATAGGATTGAGGGTGATAGTAACATTAGGAAATGGCTCATCCCCATTGGCTAGTGGAATGATATTTACTCCTTTTTTGGCTGGATCCGGCTCGGTAAGATCAAAGGTTTTTGCTTGTCTTTGAAGTTCCTGCATCACTTCTGGTAGAGGGGATTCAAAAAATTGCACACCGGGAACTTGAATAATTTTTAATTTGTTCTCTAAATTGCTCGGACCCTCTTTTACTTTCTCGACTTCTTCAATTTGTCGGTCAAATACCTTCGGCCTTTCCCATTCACGTTCAATTTCTTCAAGCATTTCTGCACGAGTCTTTAAATATCCAAGATAACTTTCCTCGGCTCGCATTCTGGCAATGCGTTTAAGCATTTCCTTCGCTTCATAATTATCAGAAAATTGAGTTTCAATGGTTCGATATGTTTCGGTCGCTCCAGTAAGATCACCATTAATAAATTGTACTTTCGCACGCATCAATAATTCATTTAGCACCTCCCTAGTATCCTTCCAGTCCGCCGTAAACTCAGTAATATCTCTACGATAGGGGTTTGCCTTGTCTGCCGCAATTCGATCTTCCATGCGTTTTGCTTTTTCCAATTCGTTATCAAGTGCCTTCTCCCCTTCCGTCTGTTTTAGACCGGGTCTACCAAATGACATTGGATCTCCCTGTATATCGCGATCCTGGTAAAAACCGGTTCGAAATGCGTCTAAATACTGATTCGCTAAGTCCCAGTCTTTGTTGGATCGTGCATCTTCCGCTTTGTCTAAATTGATACGATTTTTTAACAACGCTGCATCCAATATTAATGGCCAAGTACGCGTATTGGGCTCGAGGAAAAGCTTTATCTTAAGAAGGGATTTGTCCGCCTCTTCGTATTCTTTCTTTCGAATCATGCCCTTTGCTTTTGCCAAAAGTTCTTCAGCCAGTACTGCCTGTTCCTCTATTTTTTCTTTGGCTTTATCCATTTCGGCCTCGAAGTCTGTTTGTTGCTCTATTCCCAAAGTTTCAGACTCTGCCTTTCTGCGAGACTCCTCCACATCTTGATAGTCAACCACAAGCTCCTGCACCCGTCCTACCTTACCCTTGAGCATCGCCTCCCCCATGCGGTACCATGTGATTTGTTGTTTCGTTTTATAAATATCACTAATTAGTGCAATGCTTGAAACATTCGATGGCAATATCCCCAAGGCCTCATCAAGCTGATCTAGGGCTAAGTCATATTGGCCATCGGCACCGTCTTTGCGGGCTTTTTCTAACAATCTCTCGGCTCGACGCATCGATGTGCCCATTTTTGCCTTCTCGGACTCCATTAGCCTTTCAAAGTCTGGCTTTGCGTCATCTTCGGGAAGGCCCGCCTTCGCACGAATCTCGGATAAATCTTTTTTGGCCTTTTCTAATTCTTCGACTAATTTGCCTACTAGTGTTGCATCGGTTGAACCCTCTTTCTTAAGAACCAATTCTCTCTGTCTTTTTCTACCCTGTAATTCGACATCAATATTTTCTCGATAGCGAGAAAGGAATTGACTGGCTAATGAATATTTTTTATCCGCCATCGCTTCCTGTGCCAATTGGTAATATAGTTTCGTTTCTGCCTTTCGGATTTGATTGAGATAAAAACTATTTTCTTCGTTTTCGGTTATTTTCTCTAACACAACTCGAGCCATTTTCTGAGCCTCTTCCACTTTTCCCGCGCCAGCTAACTCACGGATATTTTGAAGTACTCGAACTAAATTCGTTTCCGTTCCAATGTTAAATATTGGTTCCGAAACCACATTGGTTTCTATTTCGGGAGAAGTGGATTGTTGTGGTAAATTATTGAGCTGCGAATTTTTATCACTTATTTGGGCATGCAAGGAAGGGAAAGACAGGCATACACATGTCATTGTGATTAAACGAAAGTATAAGTTTAAATGCATGAAAATTAGGGGCAATAGAATAAAAATTCTTAACAACCATTCCATACATTGATGGAGTTGGGTCAATAAATAAAAATGGTAATTGTAAACGAAATTAAATTTTAGAAATTAAGGGTTTTGACAGTAATTTTATCTGTCCCTGAAATCCTTTTTTCAATCTCGATATTTTTATTTTCTTTATCGATGCGAAGCAATTTATAACTCCTGTTCCCAAAATTAAATACTTTTTCAATTTCATTGGCGTCTAGCTCGATCGAGCTCGGTACTTCACCCGCGATATCGAACTTTAAATTGATTTTATAATCACCTGTGTCCACTTTCTCCATCAAGCTATTAATCTCAAATGGTTTCCCTCCTTTTTTAAAATCACGAACCAAAGCACGGCCCACCATTTTAGCACCACCTGTTTTAGGGTCTTTTACCTGTTGAACGGTAAAAAATTCTACCTGTACCAGTTTTTCTTCATCGTCCGGACTTGTCTTAATTAAGGATGGCATACCCGGGCGGTAATTTTCATTTTCTTTGTAAGGAATATTCAATTCCAAACGATTTTTGACATATTTATCTGAGTTTGCGGAGACTTTAGTTTGAAAGTCCTCGAAATAAGGAGTCTTTCCTATCCAGCTCGCTAATTTTAATCGATAATGATTTTTTTCAAAGGAAACAACGGTCAAGCCAAACTCTTCTTCTTTTGCTTCTTCAGTGGGAGCTTCTGGTAGTGTTGTAGTTAATTCACCGTTTACCAAATAAATAATGGGCGGGGTAAACAGATCGTAAATGGAAGAGTTTCCTTCAGTCGCACTACTTGTCCAGCGACTCTTTTCTGTCCGATTTGAATCGTTTAAGAATTGGGACTTGGTTTGATAGACAGAAATTTTTGAATCTCTTTCATCTATTGTATCGATCTCTTTATCCAAAACCAGCTTTTGTTCACCACGAATAAACTTAATATCTTTAAAACTAATATTTTTTACCCCTTTTTCGGTATCTAAAGCGATCGGGTTTCTCGATTTGTCCCACCCAGCTGTTAAAATCGTACTACTCGGGTTTAATAATCTTCCTTTGTAAATTTCTTGAGATTTCATCTGAATGGTAACCCGGCTTTTTTTCGAAAATATTACTTTTTTTACACTGAATTTTTCGATTTCACCCGACCCGATATTATGAATTTCAATACTGTCTCCGGGTACCAGTTGAGTCTCTTTTAACAGGACTAATACATCTTCTCCGCCAACCGAGTCGATAGAAAAGGAATGAGCGACTGAAGGTTTATTTTTCTTTTCTGAATCACTGGGCTCCAAAAAGGAGATAACACCGACAATCCCAAGAGTCAGTAGTACCAGTACAATGGCGATTTTGTCGTAATGTGAATTAACGAATTTCACGATTTAAAAAGATTTTATCTAATCTCGAACCTATTTTTGAATTTCCTGATAATTCTAAGAACTTCTGTAGTGGTTCTTCATTCAGTTGTACTGTCTTTAAAGACCTAACCAAGAAAGATTCAAAGTCCCGCTCAATTTCATAAACATACTCAATTAAAAATGTAAATGTTGATTCTACATTCTGAACAATCGGGAGCGGTGTGGCGGAATTGCCCGTTTCTGAAGGAAACGGACTTGGCGCAGATTGAGGAGTGAAGGAGTTACCTAATTCAACCGATCGACTAACAATTAAGTCTTTTACAAGAAAGGGAGGCCTTAACTGATTAATAAAACTTCGTGCATGGGATGTGTGACCTTTAAACTCTATCACAAATGCAAAAGATTTTATTCCACCAGTAAAGCGAACCAATTTATCGGTAAAATTCGGGCTCGTTAATTGATCGTCAGCAATATGCTGGCTGTCTTCTTCACCCACTGGCTCACGAGATACCGTGAGGAGATTAATTCTATGCTCCCCATTGGAGGATTCAGTTAAATATTCGATTAAGGTGGAAATAATCTTACTTTGAATGCCGAGTAATTTTGCCTCGTTTTTTGAAAAACTTGGCCAAAATCCGTCATAGGAAGACAGCCCAAATCCGTATTTCTTTTCTTCGGCCTGGTTGGCCACACCAAACGGATTGCTTCCAGTTGATTCATTTTGATTACAATCAATATTATTTTTTTTACACATACTGCGTAATCGGGAATAAAGCCTTGTCAAATCTGCGTTGATTGACTCCGGACTTTTATTTTTCCAGTTGGTAAAAATATTATCACTTGGGTTTAGAATGTTATTCCAAAAACGATGCTGATCTTTTTCTAGAGTCGATAAAGTTAACAAATCATCTGTCGCTAAGCTTGCATCTTCAGAAAGTCCTTCGTATAGCAAAAGTTCTTCGTTTAGACTAGCCGCCTTTTGTTCTTCACCTTTTATAGAAGAAATAATTTCTTCAAGATTTTCTCCTGAATTACAGGATATAAATTGTAGTGAAGTAAACAAAACCAAAAACAAAAACAGCAAGGAAAAGAAAAACTTATTGTGTTTTAAAAAATTCATGGATTACAGCTTAAGATTTCGGAATAAATTCATATTTAAAATGAGTAAAATACCGTTTAAATAAATCTCCTTTTCCTTCGATTGAAAAAGTTTTTTTGGCAACCTTTTCAATAAAGGGAAGTGCTTCCAAATATTGAGTCAATGCTTCTTGTTTTACGCTATTTAATTCAATTAAGTGATTTCTCTTCTCGTTCGCGTCGGAGTCCTTAAAGGTTTCATCGATCCGAACTAAATATCTGCCAGAAATTATTATTTTGTATCTCTTTTTTCCTTTCAAGAATTGAGTACCTATAATATTTTCTCGGCTTCTTGCGGAGACTTCTTGAAACCTTAATTCATCAAACCAAGCGTCCGATACATCAGCATGGTCCAATGATCCCTGCAACTGGTTAAGGAAATCTTGTATCACCCAACAGGAAAAACTTTTTTCTCTAAATATTTGATTTCGTTCGAAAACCAATTGATTAAGTTTATCAGTAAACAAGAACTTTTCCTGAAGTAATTCCTGGTCGGCAATATTTGATTTTAGGTCTCTTGTGCCCTGCTGTAATGAACTGAGTTCTTTTTCTAGCTCATCCTCCAGAGATGATTTATTCAAAATGCTCGGTATTGGCAGTAGTGAGAAAATAAATGCGGCGGTTAATAGCAGTGGTATTTTCTTTTTAAAGGATAAGTGCGTCAGCTTATTTGCAGGGAGTAAATTAAGAGGACGCTTTAAGGTATTCCCTTCATTACTATTCAAAATTGCAGTCGCAAGCCCAACTGGTTCGCCAATCATGTAAGGAAGAAGGGCGCGCATTTCTTGGCTTATTCCATCCTCTAACAGTAAGCTCTTCAGGGGGTCAAAATAATCAATATCTAGGCTTTGGCTTTGGCTAAGGTATTCGGGTAAGTTGTTGAGCAGTGCACCTCTCCCGGCAAGAAACATCCGATTTGGAGACTTTCCTTTTTTAAGCCTTTTGTAGGTTACAATTGATCGGGTAATTTCTTGACTTGCTCGATTTAAAAACTGCTGCGAGCAATTTTCTAGTACTTGGACGCTTGGGTCTTCCGGTGAAAAAGCAACCTGTCCTGAAAAATAACTTTTTTTGATTTCCTCTGCTTTCTCAAATAATATCCCTAAACTGTCCGATATATTTTGTGTGAGAGCGTTTCCCCCTATTGCTATACTTCGGATAAGAAAGCCAGTGGGATTAATAAAAAGTAAATTCGTAGATTTTGCACCAATGTTAACAACAAGTGTCTCTTGTTGCTCTAATCCCACGCCCGATGAAATTAATGCATTGTAGTCTAAAATCGGTGCAGGTGTAATTTGCAGAGGGTTTAATCCAATCTCAACCACTTTTTCACAAAATGTTTCCGCAATTTCTGGCTTCACCGCAAAGGCAAGAATTTCCTGCTCTACCCCATCATCATCAATTACCTGATAGTCCCATATTAATTCGGCCAATGGGAATGGCATTTTTTGGGACAGTTCAAACGCTACTATTTTTTTCTGTTTCTCTTCGTTTACATGGGGAACACGTATTGTTTTGTTAAGAAGCAGGCTTCCGGGAAATATAAAACGTGCATCCCCTTTAAGTTTTTCGTTTTTACAGAGTAATTCCAATCCGGCAATCAATGAATCTAGCCAGATTTGGTCATTACTGTAGTCATAGTGTAGAGTTTGAAGAGCAACCTGCTTGAGTTTTAATTTACCTCCTTCTGAAGAAAACACACTCGCGGACACATGAGAAATACCGCAATTTATAATTACTTCTCTCTTCTCGCTCATAAAAAGAAATGGCAGGAAATAAAATTAATATCCCGATCCCTTAATTCTCTTCACCGGTCCCACTCCTTCCAAGTAATTAGAACTGACAATGTGTGCGGGTAATAAAATTCCTTCATTTTTAGACGCATTTGATTGGGCCTGTTGTTTAAACTTTTGAAGTATTGTTTCCTCCCTGTATTTATCAAAAGAAATGGAGTCCGAAATTTCTAGTGGTATTCCATCGTATATTATTTCTACCACATACCCGACTGCATTAATATAGGTTGATAAAAAGCCATCCCTTTCGGCAATCGCGGCAGGAAATAAAAAGTGGGCATATTTTGTATTTCTATCAAATTTAACAGTCATATATTCCACTTCCGCACTGTAGTATTGATAAAATTCTATATCGGGCAATTTCAGGGTGCGCAGATTTTTCTTTTGATATTCATTAAGGAAACATAACGAAAGTCGAACTTTTATGTTATTGATAAAATCAATATTGATTAGGTCCTCCTTGCTCGACGGTTTTCTAGATTTAAATTTTTCCAGCAATGGATGGGTAACAAATACAAAGGGAACGGAGGCTTTGACCCACTGATCTGATTCTTTCGTAATGGTTATCTTCCCTCCCAGTTTAACAAATTGATCCGGATTTGCCTTCAAGTTTCCAATAAAAAGTACGGATACAAGAAAAAATAATGGAGTGGGTAAGAATTTCATGGGACTGAGCTTTTGTGGTTTTGTATTATGGTAGATTGCCATCTTTCCAAATCTTGTGTACATATAACAAGCATAAACTAATGGAATTTAAGATATCTTGCTTACTTTTTATTCGCAATCACGCAGAAAAAATTCTTTTACTCAAGAGGAAAAAATCTCCGAACCAAGGTTTGTGGAGTCCTCCTGGGGGAAAATTGAATATGAACATAGGTGAATCTCCTTACGAGTGTGCAGTTCGGGAGGCAAAAGAAGAAACTGGTATGACCCTGAATAATGACGATTTATCTCTTTTTGGCTATGTGTCCGAAAAGGGATACGAAAATTCGTGCCATTGGTTAATGTTTCTATTCGAATGTAAAAAGACTATTGTAAATCTTCCCCAAGAATTTGAGGAAGGATATTTTGATTTTTTTACTAGAGATGAAATTAATCATTTAGGAATTCCAGCATCTGATCATGAACTTGTCTGGCCTTTCTACGATAAACAAAAATCTGGTTTTTGGGGAGTATCTGCTGACTGCTCTAATCCCCTTTTACCTAAGATTAAGATTGAAGCGAGTCCCGAATAAATAGATAATTTCGAATTCTATTAACTTTTACCCGATTTTTTAAATTTATGGAAGGCTTACACCACGATACTATTTTAGAACCATCTGCAACAGATTCTGACAAAAAAAAGGGGGATCCAAAACTAGAAGAAAAAGAAAAAGCCCTACCGAACCAAGAGAGTGCCGAAGATTTTTCTACCTCCTCTGCGAATCAATCGCTTTCGGCTGAGGATAAGGTTGATTTGTATGAAAAAATGCTTCGGATCAGAAGGTTTGAAGAACGATCTCTTCGCTCCTACCAACAGGGTCATATTGGAGGGTTTTTACACCTCTATATTGGGCAGGAAGCCGTGGCAGTGGGTTCAGTTTCTATGCTTGGTGAAGACGATCATGTAATCACTGCTTACAGAGACCATGGTCATGCATTGGCAGTTGGGATGGATTTTGATGAATGCATGGCTGAACTTTACGGAAAAAAAACCGGTTGCTCCAAAGGAAAGGGCGGTTCGATGCATTTCTTCGCACCCGATAA
>JGI20160J14292_10003996_pt1 | contig 11085 bp, 8 predicted proteins | sample COG_10_FD_14292 | JGI IMG/M metagenome (IMG submission 14292) | reverse complement strand
TTACCGCGTGGATCATATAGAAATTACCCAGGGGAAAGCGAATCTTTTGGGCAAACTTTTCCCAGCTGGTATCTGCCTGCATCCAGTCGGGACGGTCTAAGGGCAAATTATAGGCGCCGTGATCAATCTCTAGCACCTGAAAGTTAAGCAGTGACAGCCAGTCTATAATCCGCCCTTTGCGCAGATTGTGAAACCTGTAGTCCGGCTGGCCGCTGAGCAGCTGCATGGGAAACTTGAGCAGCCCTCTGGGGCCATAGGGATTAAACAGGCAGAGCAGCAGGTGACCGCCCGGCGCCACCACCCGTGAGACTTCGGCCAGCACCGCTTTGGGGGACACAGAGTACTCTACGGCGTGCTGCACCAGGGCTACGTCGATCACCTCTGATGGCAGGGGCAGCTGTGCATAGTTGCTGGCCAGTGACAGTTGCGGCGCGGCGCTGTCGGCATTGGCATGAATATAAAAGCGGTGCAACTGCTTAAAGCAGTCAAGGGTTTGCTGATTGGGGCCCAGCCCCAGATGCATTAGCCGGTAGCCCGGCAGATGGCTGTATTTGCGCTCTAGCAGTTGGGTTTCCTGATGCAGCAGGTAGTGACCAAAATCAGAGTTCAGCCAGGTTTCTAGCCTGTTGGCAGTCACAGCCAGGTCCTCTACTTTTAAGCGGTCGAGGATAAGTTTGCTGCGCCTGCGGAGGAAGTTTTTTGCCATACCAGTTTATTTTTACCCTAACTCAGTCTTTGGCCCGGTTTTGCCTATTATGTTCAATGCTCTCAATAAACACCAGTGGTGGGAACATAGCGTGGGTTATTAAGCCCCTGAGGCCTTGTTGTTAAATACAGCTTTGATCGCTACAATCCGCGGCTAATTAGCAACGATAAAGAAGTAGCCTGCTTTTGCCTCTTTTCAGATCCAGTTTTAGCGCCCTTTTACTCTGCCTGTCGAGCCTGATCCTGTCTGGTTGTGAGCTGGTGCCTCTGGGGCAGAATAATGCCGCTGAGATGGCTGATGAGGCTGTCTCTGGAATGTCTGATGAGGCTGTCTCTGGAATGGCTGATGGCTCTGGAATGGCTGATGGCTCTTTCTATAAGATCGCTGATGGCGCTCTGGGTAATGCAGGGGCTGAGGAAATTATTGCTGAGCCGGATCTGTGGCAGCGTATCCGCGATGGCTACAAGCTAATGCCGGACGAGATGCATGCCTCGGTGATTAAGCAGCGCGACTGGTATCTGCGCAACCCCAGTTATCTGGCCACCGTTTTTAGCCGGGCTGAGCCATTTATTTATTATGTGACCGAGGAGCTTGATAACGCAGGGCTGCCTCTGGAGCTGGCTCTGCTGCCTATTGTTGAGAGCACCTATGACCCGCTGGCTTACAGCCACAGCCATGCTGTAGGCCTGTGGCAGTTTATTCCATCGACGGCCAAGTCTTTTGGTCTGCGCCGAGACCGCTGGTATGACGGGCGTCGCGATGTGATCTACTCCACTCAGGCTGCGGTCAAGTATCTGAAAGCTCTGCATAGGCGTTTTGATGGTGACTGGTTGCTGGCGCTGGCGGCCTATAATTCTGGCCAGGGTAATGTCTCGCGGTCTATGGCGCGCAATATTAAAAATGGCAAGCCGGCGGATTTTTGGTCGATAAAGCTGCCCCGCGAGACCAGAAACTATGTGCCCCAGTTGCTGGCGCTGGCTGAGCTGGTTGCCAAGCCCGATGAGTATAAAATTGCACTGCCCTCAATTCCTGACCAGGCCTATTTTGAGGTGGTTGAAATTGAGTCGCAGATTGACTTGATGAAGGTGGTGGAGATCACAGGTATCAAAGGTGTGGATTTTACCCGCTTAAATCCCGCCTACCGCCGCTCGATTACTCCGCCTCAGGGCAAACACAATATTTTACTGCCCCTGGGTTCGGCGCAGCCACTGCGCGATCTGCTGGCCAGCACTGACCCCAAAACCTGGGTGCCCCACACTGAGTATGCGGTTAAAAGCGGCGATACATTGTCGCAGATTGCCCAGCGCTTTCGCATACCCACCAGCTGGCTGAAGAGCCGCAATGGGCTGAGCAGCGACCGCCTGCGGGTCGATCAGGTACTGTTTATTCCCCATTCTGGCAACGATGCCAACGGTACTTCTGGGGCTAGTAGCTCAACAACCTCGCTCTACCTAGTGCAGCGCGGTGATTCTCTGTCAACGATTGGGGCGCGTTTTAAGGTCTCTGTGGCCGATTTAAAGCGCTCTAATAATCTGACTGGGGATGGGCTGCAAATAGGCCAGAAACTCAATGTGGAGCATTCTGCGGCTGTCTCTGGCACGGATAACCTGCGCCGTCTCTCGTACCGGGTACGCCGCGGTGATTCTCTGTATCTGATTGCTGAGAAGTTTGATATTCGTATCCGCGATATCACCCGCTGGAACAAGATTAGTCGCAATGAATTTTTGCAGCCTGGTCAGCGCTTGACGCTATTTATTAATGCGTTGAGAATCTGATCTGGCTGGATAAATCTGCCGTGCATAAAAAAGGCCCAGACAGGTTTCGCTGTCTGGGCCTTTCTGTTTGAGCTGACTGAAATCTCTACTGAACGATTTCAGCCTGGGCCAGCAGGCTGGCCTGATAGGCTTCCAGGTCGCGACTGCTGTTGGTCGACTGCACTGCGAAGCTTAGGTTGGCTCTCTGCTCCTGGCTCAACACGCTGGCGTCACCCGGGGTGACAGTCTGCAGCGAGGCAATAATATAGTCCGCATTGGCAGCCGAGAAAGCCTTGATGGTTGGCTTATCTGCCGGAGCGTCCATCTGGAACACGGCCATTTTGATTTCTTCATTTACCGAGCGGTCGACGCGTTTAACATTTTGCCCCGCCTGCCATTCAAGACCTGCGGATTTGGCAACGGCCTCTACACTCTCGCCAGCTTGAACGCGGGCCAGCAGTGCTTCGCCCTGTTCGGCAATCGCTTGCTTGGCGATGGTCTGACGAAGATTTGTCTCGACACCGGCTCTGACCTCTTCCAGCTGTTTTTGGCGTGCCGGGAAGTACTCTTGCAGCTTGATCACCACGTAGCGATCGTCGCCCAGATCCAGCACTTCACTGGCATACTTGTCTTCCAGTACCTCAGGGCTAAAGGCCGCTTTGACCACCACCGGGAAGGCGGCTATGCCTTTACCACCGGCGCGGGAGAATGGCTCGCTGACTGTTGCTTCAAGCTCCAGATCGGCGGCTACTTCGACCAGGGTCTCGGAGTTAAAACTTAGCTCCTTGAGCATCTCTAGCTTTTCGACCAGTAAGTCGCTGGCGGCTTCGCGCAGCAGTTCCTGTTCGATGCGGGCTGACTCTGCAGCCAGCTCAAAGCTCTCTTTCTGGCGATCCAGCAGCTTTATAAAATGGGTGCCTGCGTCGGTCTCTACTGGCGCTGATACCTGGCCTACCTCCAGGGCCGCCAGAGCGGTCTCGAAGGCGGCGGGGAAGGTTTCGCCGGTGGTAAAGCCCAGATCGCCACCGCTGTCGGCGGAGGCAAAGTCATCGGAGTACTCTTTGGCCAGGGCTGCAAAGTCAGTGCCGCTATCCAGCTTGGCCTGAATTTCTGCGAGGATTTCTGCACCTGGTTCGGTCAGCAAGATATGCGCTGCCTGGAGACTGTCGGCCATATTGATTGATTCGGCTTCCTGGTCAAAACGCGCCTGAATTTGTTGTTCGCTAACGCTCTGCTGAGCCGCCAGCTGGGCTGCGCTGAGCTCTATGGATTCAACGCTGACCTGCACCTGGGTCTGGTATCTGGCTTTGGTCTGTTCGTAGTGGTCGACAATCTGTTGTTCACTGATGTCTATGCCATCGATAATAGGCTGCATAGGCAGGGTCAAATAGTAATAGTCACGCTCTTGCTCGGTAAACCTGGCGAGATTGGCCAGCTCGGCTTCGGTGACGAAGTTGGTGCTGGTGAGGCCCTGAATAAACTGCTGAATCAGCAGATCTTCTTTAACGGTTTCAACAAAGGTGGCGCTGGTGAACCCCTGATTGCGAATCATGTACTGGAATACTTCCTGATCAAAGCGACCGTCGACCTGGAAGCCCGGGGTTGCCAGAATCAGTTCGCTGACTGCTTTGGAGGAGGCGCCAAAACCCTGATCAATGGCTGACTGGGCTACAACCTTGCGCGAGATAAGCTGTTGAATCACCTGGGGACGAATTAATTCATCATCCAGCAGTGCTGGGTCTAAACCTTCGTTTTGGCGCAGTATGCGCTGCTTCTCACTCGACAACACCTGCTGAACGCGCAATGCGCTGACAGACTCGTCGTTGACGATTAACACGGCTTCGGCACCTGTGCCTGAAACGAATAATGACCCGGTTCCGGAGAACGCGAAGATACCGCCGATAATGACAACGATAACCGTGGCTATGCCACGCATATTAGTTCGAAAACTATCCAACATTTGTCTAATCCTGATAATTAAAAAGGCGCATCTGAGATGCGCCTTTTTAAGTGGAGCGATTCAACCTGGGCTGAATCACTCGGCCAATAACTTAGTTCACAGCGTCTTTAAGCGCCTTACCTGCTTTAAAGCTTGGCACATTGGCTGCTTTGATTTGAATCTCTGCACCAGTCTGTGGGTTGCGACCGGCGCGAGCAGCACGGTGCTTGACAGAGTAAGTACCAAAGCCTACCAGTGAAACCTGGTCACCATTTTTCAGAGCGCCAGTAACTGCGTCCAGTGCTGAGTCCAGAGCGCGACCGGCAGAAGCTTTAGAAATGTCTGCACCAGCAGCGATTGCATCGATTAATTCAGATTTATTCACGGTATTCCCCTTTTTTTGGAATTGATTGATCCTAGCTAGATAAAGAGGCCGCTTAATCGATCTAGATGCTTGGAATCCCTAGCTAATAGCGCCCTCTACCCGAACTTTATACCAACCACACTGGATGCGGTCAAGCTTACTTTTTAAATATCCTCAAATAGTTATACGCTAGTGAGTACTTGGCCTAGCGCCCGACTCGGCATTTTTTTCTACGCTGGTCACTCGATTGAACTCTTCTTCGCTCATTGGCGTTGGGGACTCTTGCAGCGCGATGTCCAAAACTTCGTCAATCCATTTGACCGGACATATCTCAAGATCAGCTTTAATATTGTCCGGTATCTCCTTCAAATCACTGGCGTTATCATGGGGAATAACCACGGTACGAATGCCCCCGCGATGAGCCGCCAGCAGTTTTTCTTTTAACCCGCCAATCTTTAATACCTGCCCACGCAGGGTAATTTCGCCGGTCATGGCCACATCGGCTTTGACGGGTATACCGGTTAAAACGGAGACCAGAGAGGTACACATACCGACACCGGCCGATGGACCATCTTTTGGCGTTGCTCCCTCGGGAACATGGATATGCAGGTCATTTTCCTGATAAAAGTCTCTGCGGATACCCAGCCTCATGGCGCGACTGCGCACCACGGTCAGTGCCGCCTGTATAGATTCCTGCATTACATCGCCGAGAGAACCGGTCTTGATAACACGACCTTTGCCTGGTATGGCTGAGGCTTCGATGGTCAGCAGCTCACCACCCACCTGAGTCCAGGCAAGACCGGTAACCTGGCCAATTTGATTCTCGATTTCGGCGCGGCCGTAGTCAAATCGGCGCACTCCCAGCATATCTTCCAGCTCAGAGGCCCCTACAATGTCTTTAGCGTTGCTTTTGTCTCGCACATGGCTGGTGACTGTCTTGCGGCAAATCTTGGCTATATCACGATCCAGGCCCCGCACACCGGCCTCTCTGGTGTAGTAGCGAATGGTATCTTTGAGGGCGTCTTCGGTTATCTCTAGTTCGCTGTCTTTTAATCCGTTGGCGCTGCGCTGTTTGGGCACCAGATATTTTTCGGCAATCTGTACCTTCTCGTCCTCGGTGTAACCGGGGATACGGATTACTTCCATACGGTCGAGCAGTGGCCCGGGAATATTCATGGAGTTGGCGGTACAGATAAACATTACCTCGGACAGGTCATAGTCCACCTCGAGATAATGGTCGTTAAAGGTATGATTTTGCTCTGGGTCCAGCACTTCTAGCAGAGCTGACGCCGGATCACCGCGCTGGTCCATGCCCATCTTGTCGATCTCATCGAGCAGGAACAGTGGATTTTTGGCGCCCACTTTGGAGAGCTTTTGAATCAGCTTGCCGGGCATTGAGCCTATATAGGTGCGGCGGTGGCCACGAATCTCGGATTCGTCGCGCACCCCGCCCAGGCTCATGCGGATAAATTTGCGCCCTGTGGCTCGCGCTATGGACTCGCCCAGGGAGGTCTTGCCTACGCCCGGGGGGCCTACCAGGCAGAGTACCGGGCCTTTGAGTTTTTTAACTCGCTGCTGGACGGCCAAAAACTCCAGAATGCGCTCTTTAACCTCTTCCAGGCCATAGTGGTCCTCGTTGAGCGTTTTCTCGGAATTGTCCAGATTATGTTTGACTCTGGTGCGCTTGCTCCAGGGTACGCCGATCATGCAGTCGATATAGTTGCGCAGCACTGAGGCCTCGGCGGACATGGGCGACATCATTTTTAGCTTGGCCAGTTCGGACTCGGCTTTTTCCAGTGCCGCTTTGGGCATGCCGGCTTCGGCGATTTTCTTGTCTAGCTGGTCCAGCTCTGAGATACCTTCGTCACTATCGCCAAGCTCTTTCTGGATGGCCTTCATCTGCTCGTTGAGATAGTACTCGCGCTGACTTTTCTCCATTTGTTTTTTGACGCGACCACGGATGCGCTGCTCGATTTGGAACAGGTCAATCTCTGCTTCCATCAGGCTCATGAGGTGCTCGAAGCGACCGGTCAGGTCAGCAATTTCCAGCACATCCTGCTTTTGCTCCAGGCTCAGGGTCATATGGGAGGCGATGGTGTCGGCGAGACGATTGGCATCTTCAATACCGCTGACTGTGGTGATGACCTCTGACGGGATTTTTTTGCTGAGATTAACGTACTGCTCGAACAGCGACAGAGTCGAGCGAGTCAGGGCATCGGCTTCGGCGGCGTCCAGTTCGCCACTGGCCATTTCAATGACACAGGTCTGCAGAAAGGCCTCTCCCTCGCGGGGTTCGATCAGTCCAACCCGACCTGTGCCCTCAACCAGAACCTTGAGGGTGCCGTCGGGGAGCTTGAGCATCTGTAATATGGTGGCGAAGGTGCCCACAGCATAAACATCATCTACGCCGGGGTTGTCTTCTGCGGGGTTCTTTTGCGCTACCAGTACTATCTGCTTGTCTGACTCCATGGCGTCTTCGAGGGCGACTATGGATTTCTCGCGGCCTACAAATAATGGCACTACCATATGGGGGTAAACTACCACATCGCGCAATGGCAGCAGTGGATAGATAGCTTTGTCTGGATCGGTCTGTTGGGAACCCATGGTTACCTCTGGTTCTTGAATTGGAATGGCACTGGTTACATAAGGCCACAGATGTTGTTTGATTTATATATTGGGTCTCGCTGAACAATTACAACCGCTTGGCTGCGAAACAATTGCTCCGGCGGCAGAAACAAAAAAGGCGGCTTGCGCCGCCTTGATTTAGCCTTCGTCTGAGGCTACTTTTTTTGTTTCCTGCTGTTCATGTACCAGCAGCGGTTCGTTCTCGCCATTGATCACCGAGGCGTCTACTACCACCTTGACCACATCTGGCTCTGAAGGCACGCGATACATGGTATCCAGCAGCACGGTCTCGAGAATAGATCTGAGACCTCGGGCACCTGTTTTGCGCTCGATGGCCTTGTCGGCAATAGCGTCCAACGCGTCGCGTCGCAGGTCTAGCTCGACATCTTCCATTTCAAACAGCGTCTGGTACTGCTTAACCACGGCATTCTTTGGCTCGACCAGAATATTGACCAGGGCGTCGCGATCCAGTTCTTGCAATGTAGCAACCACTGGCAGACGACCAATAAATTCTGGGATCAGGCCATAGCCAATCAAATCACTGGGTTCCACATCCAGCAGGGTTTCGCCCACTGATTTCTGATTGTCTTTGCTGTTTACTTCGGCACTGAAGCCTATGCCACCCTTTTCGGAGCGGTCGCGAATAACTTTTTCAAGCCCGGCAAAGGCGCCGCCACAGACAAATAGGATATTGGCGGTATCCACCTGCAGAAACTCCTGCTGGGGATGCTTGCGGCCACCCTGGGGGGGCACGGAGGCCACTGTGCCTTCAATTAGTTTGAGCAGGGCCTGCTGCACGCCTTCACCGGAGACATCTCTGGTGATGGAGGGGTTGTCTGACTTGCGAGAAATCTTGTCGATTTCATCAATATAAACAATGCCGCGCTGGGCCTTGTCGACATCGTAGTCACATTTCTGCAGCAGTTTTTGAATAATATTTTCAACATCTTCACCCACATAACCGGCTTCGGTCAGGGTGGTTGCGTCGGCAATGGTGAAGGGTACATCCAGCATGCGTGCCAGAGTTTCGGCCAGCAATGTTTTACCGCTGCCTGTGGGGCCTATTAGTAGAATATTGCTCTTGCCCAGCTCTACTGCGCCCTTGTCGGCCGCTTTTTCGCTGACCTGCAGCCGTTTGTAGTGGTTGTAAACAGCTACTGAGAGAATGCGCTTGGCGCGCTCCTGGCCAATAACGTACTCGTCGAGAATATTTTTGATTTCTGTGGGTACCGGGAGCCTGTCTGGGCTGCTGTCAGCTTCGACAACCTGAGTCTCTTCGGAGATGATGTCATTGCAGAGATCGACGCACTCATCGCATATATACACCGACGGGCCGGCAATCAGACGACGAACTTCGTTCTGATTTTTGCCGCAGAAGGAACAGAAAAGTAGCTTTCCGCCGTCTCCCAATGTGTCACTATCACTCATTTCTCTCTCCTGCCAACCCTACAAAATCCTTACAAAACAGAAGGTTATAGGCAATATCTAATAATATAAGTCAGAAGACTAACGCCTCTACCCTCTTTTGTCCAGCACCTCATCTATAAGCCCGTATTCTCTGGATTCCTCGGCACTCATAAAGTTATCGCGCTCGGTATCTTCTGCTATCTTATCGACCGTTTGGCCCGTATGTTTAGCCATCAGGTCGTTTAGGCGCTTCTTGATCTTGAGGATTTCTTGAGACTGGATATGTATATCTGTTGCCTGGCCCTGGGCACCACCGCTGGGCTGGTGAATCATGGTACGGGAATTGGGCAGACAGTAGCGCTTGCCCTCGGCGCCGGCGGTGAGCAGAAAGGCTCCCATAGAGGCGGCCTGGCCTATACACATGGTGCTGACATCCGGCTTGATAAACTGCATGGTGTCGTAGATAGATAGCCCGGCCGTTACAGAACCGCCGGGAGAATTAATGTACAGGTGGATGTCTTTATCGGGATTTTCCGACTCGAGAAACAGCATCTGGGCCACAATCAGGTTGGCCATATGATCTTCTACCTGACCCACCAGGAAAATAACTCGCTCTTTTAAGAGTCTTGAGTAGATATCATAGGCGCGCTCGCCTCTTGAACTCTGCTCAACGACCATGGGTACCAAGCCGCTGGCTTCCACATCTGGAACCAGGTTTTGACCTGTTGGCGGTTGAAAAATCATTGCGTCCTCGCTTATTTGATTGCTAATTGAAGGGGTATCCTAGCCTTTAAACAACAGCCTGTATACGCGGGCAGCGGGTAAGCTGGATGACCAGCTTACCATCGGCAGAACCTATGCTTCAGTACCTGGCTCGGGGTCTGGCTTAACGGCTTCTTCGTACGGCAGTGTTTCTTCTTTTACCTTGGCTTTAGATAGCACCAGCTCAGTCACCTGGTCTTCCAGAACTACAGCTTCAACAGAACTGAGAAGCTCAGGCTTACTGTAATAATAGTCTACAACTTCCTGAGGCTGCTCGTAGGTTGATGCAATTTCATCAACACGGGCTCGAACAGCTGTTTCGTCTGGGGACAGTTCTTCAACCTTAACCACCTCAGATACAATAACGCCGAGTGCGGCGCGGCGCTGTGCTTTGTCTTTAAACATATCATCGGGCAACATGCTCAGGTCGATCTGCTGACCTCCACCAAACTGCTGAACCATCTGCTGCTTGAGCTGGGTTATTTCATTGCTGATAAGGGCTTCTGGAACATCGACCTTATTGAGTTCGAACAGCTGGTCCATCACGCGGTTCTTAATCTTGCCGCGGATAGCATTGCGCAGCTCTCGCTCCATATTGCCCTGAACCTCTTCGCAATTTTTCTTCGCCGCCCTCTTCCACACCGTAGAGCTTAAAGAAGTCATCATTCATCTCTGGCATCTGTTTAACAGAGACTGAATTAACTTTGACGGCAAACTGCACGGCTTTGCCTTTAAGTTCTTCGGAGTGGTAGTCCTTGGGGAATTTTAGCTTGAGTACAGTTTCATCACCGGCGCTGACGCCGATCAGACCCTTTTCGAACCCGGGAATCATGCTATCGGAGCCCAGAACCAGGTCCTGGCCTTCGGCGCTGCCGCCGGCAAACTCTTCTTTTTTGTGGGTGCCGACAAAGTCGATATTGACCTGGTCACCATCTTCAGCTGCTTTCTCGGTGACTTCAAATGTCGCCTGCTGATTGCGCAGCACGTCGATCATTGTCTCTACGTCTTCTGCGTTTACATCGGAAACCGGGCGAGAGACCTTAACTTTGCTTAAGTCTGCGAGCTTAACTTCGGGATACACCTCGAAGATTGCAGTGTACTCAAGATCCTTGCCTTCGCTCTCGCTGATATCGTCGATGCGCGGCTGACCTACGGGACGCAACTCTTCTTGCTGTATGGCTTCGTAAAAGCTTGAATTGACAACCTCGCCAACCACTTCTTGACGCACGCCAGCACCAAATTGCTGCTTAACCACTTTCAGGGGAACCTTTCCTTTACGGAAGCCTTTGATAGAGACGGTCTTGGTGGCTTTTTGTAAACGAACGATTACTTCTTGATCAATTTTGTCGGCAGGCACGCCAATCTTAAGCTGACGCTCTAGACCTTTGCTCGACTCAATAGAAACCTGCATGGGTTATCCTCTTGAAATACATAAATTATGGTGCGAGTGGAGAGACTCGAACTCTCACATCCTAAGACACTAGAACCTAAATCTAGCGCGTCTACCAATTCCGCCACACTCGCATAA
>JGI20160J14292_10003993_pt1 | contig 11088 bp, 9 predicted proteins | sample COG_10_FD_14292 | JGI IMG/M metagenome (IMG submission 14292) | reverse complement strand
ACAGCACCAGAAAAATATGAAAAAGGTCTACAACTTAAACCACCTTATTTCTGAGTTGGAGGTTTTTAAAATAAGTAGGGAGTATCTTACCTCAGAACAGTATAAGCTATTTTTGCTGTACATAGATAAACAGTTGATAGAATATAATAAACGGAAGAAGACCTATAAAGAGGATTTTAACAATTATAAAATTGCATCTACAAAACTTTCCCAGACGATTCAGCGCGATAACACAAATGTCGAAAATCATATCGATAGTATATTGGGAAAACGTTGGGTCGATCAGACACTTCATGAAAAAGTAGGCATGATTGGCAAATACGACAAGTTATTTTATGCTGGAATTGATAAGAATAATATGAATTTGAATTCTACTAAAAACATAAACGAGTCACTCGAGTATTTTGTGGGGAAGCTTGAACGAATGAAACAAGGGACCGATGATTGTGACGATGAATTTATAATTGCGCGCGAATATGTTACTGAAGAAAGTCTCCACGATGATGATGAGAATGACGTATATTATGACAAGAAGTTTGATAACACAATCTATGACCTATTGGATGTTTATAAAACTGAGCAGATGTCGATGGAACCAACCGCATTCAAAACATTTATGACTAAAAAGCTTATGGAAGTAAATGGTATAAGTGAAGTACAGTCTAAATACGATACCGAAACACTCATATCTGGTAAGAAGAAGGTTAATGATGGAGTGTATGCTATACTGCAAAATATGACGGGAGATGACGACTTCAAAGTGGAATACTCATTTTACAAGCGTATAAATGACAAATGGATATTGGATAGTAAAAAAACGAATGAATATAAGGATGATGGTCCTATTATAATGGAGAACGGTTCGAATTTTGTGTGTAATATGAAAAAGGGTTGTATTAAAAAAAATGGTGAGTGTGGTCCAGTTGATGGGGTTACTACTGATACCAAGCGCGAACTGATTAGACGAATGATGGGTGAATTTGAACACCGATTTTATATGGAACGGGGAGAGTTGGTGAAATATTTGGATGAAGAGATTATCGTTGGGGAGAACAATAAGTCCCGGGTTGAACAATTATATGAGATAAGCGAACTAAAGTATGTCAGTAACTACAACGCGATTGCTGCTCAATATGATGATACCAAACTTCTGTCTAAATCTCCGTATTTGGATGCGCTTGATTTGGTGCTTGGAATTGGTGACTTTGCCTTAAAAAATGAGCAACTATTGGAATTTTCAAATACACTCACCCGTTCGCCCACACACACAGAGGACAAATACTGGCGATATTGTATTGAAACGAATCTAAAATTAATGCCCATGTTTTTACACAGGCTTTCTCATGCGTATCACATCGGTAACTATAGTGTGGTATTGGACGCAATTTCTGCCAGTCAGGGTAAAATAAGTGAGGATGGTGATGCAATTATTGATGAACATTCAGGACGGATAATACGACATCGGGAACTTACGCGCGACGATGATTCGGGGATTGCTGTATTTTTGAAAGATGTTGGTATTGGGTGCATGGGGGGTGGTGATGAGTTTGTCCGCGAAACTGAAGTTGGTGATTTTGAAACAGAACTGGAGATGGATGTTTTTCAGGATGATTGTGACAAACGTATTGTAAATGGCGACGTTATAGACGTTACCGATGCTGGGATACCTCAACGATGCGATGATCTCGTTAGTGCTATAATAAAAGAGATGAAGATTAATATATCCAAAGAAACACAGCGGTTTGTTGTATATCATGCCACAAATGCGTTTTTGCGAAATGTTGGAAACTCTGCTACTACCACTAAGGAAATGTTTCAGCTATTGGTTATGGTGTGTTCGGCACTTTTTATAGGGATCCAGATTTCCCGCACCAGAACAAGCAAATCTTTCCCTGGGTGTGTTGTAACATTCGATGGATACCCACTTGATGCGTCTGGTGGAACAGATGGAATTGCCTATATGGCTTGTTGCATATTAAAGATTTCGGGGATGCGTCGAAAAACAGGACTATTTACTGAACTGCGTGGCGTAAAACATGAGAATTTAACAAAGTTAATAAGTACCTATATATCTACATTATTTGTGACGAATATCGATATTGGTTTGAAATTGGATGAGAAGCGACGTATGGTTGAACGCGAAGCCAAAGTTGTATGTGATATGGATTCGTTTGTTTTCATGCCGTCTCTATATGTATCAGATGTCAATATTGTAAAAACCCTCCCTGTGTCATTTTATGACGAAATGAAAACCAAACGACTCTCCGGAAAGGATAGTATTTATGTATACCTGAATCGACTTAAGTCCAAAAATATTGAAATCGGTCACGGGTTCGCAAAAATAATAAACGACCAACTCAAGATGACCGATGCTATGCTAACTCGAGCAGATGAACCTTATACCGAAAACACATGTTGTCTAGAGGTGTATAACACACAAAATGTTCTAAACTATTTCAACCAGAAGGATGGGGCATTATTTAAGTATGCTGAAATGTCCAGAACAAATTCCAATATATGCGACGAGTTTGTTCGCGACGTTCGTGTGTCAGTCCTTGCAACGCGTCGGACACAGGTTGCTATTTCACCATTCATACAGACGCAGTTTGATGAGAAGACAATTTATACATCATTTATAAATTACTGTAAGTGGAACAAAACCTCAAATATGTTCTCTATTCGTGGTGATATTCGTGATATGTGTGAGTTTGATCGCGATGAGTTTGTCGGTGCGACGACTATCGATAAAAAAATCCGCGTATTGAAGGATGCAAATAAGAATCTAACAAACTCCATGTTACTGGTCCTTATCAATAAAATAAATAAGATGAATCTTGTTGAAGTTGAAGGAAAATCGTCCTCGCGGAACATGGTCGAAGTATATACTTCGTTTTTGAAAGACCATAGTGACCATCGGTATGTTTCCAAAATATCAAGTACTATTATAGATTTTACAAACACATTTGATCTATCGAATCCACCTATATCTGTATCACATAACGGGAGAACAAAGGCGAGTTTTCAAACTGATTCATTAATCGTGTCAGAGACAACCAAACTTCAGACGGATATTCTTAGTTTCATACGAGACAATTCGGAGATGCTTGATAAAAAGGACTATAACTCTATAAAAAAATTCATGGATGAATTTGATACATACAAGATGAATGGGTCCAAGGTGTTTGACGGTGACGTATTTTTGAATAAGATACGACACTATCGGAATATGATTTATGAAATGACACGGGTCATTCCCAATATTATAATGAATAAGAAGGTGCATTATGACGACGACATGTCAAGCTATAGTCTTATCCCAAAATACTGGGACCTGTCGAACACACACACGAGTGATTTAACCAAGTTTAACCGAAAATATTATGAGTGGATGAACCGATTTCATGATAATATCGGGATACGAGACATATTCCAGGAGTGTTCCGATAGTGATACGGTTGTTTATCGAATGTCTGAGCTCACACCTCTATATTCACCCACGGTGAATGGTAGTAAAGTTATATATAGTGTGTTCGACGATGTTATTGTGAGTAATCTATACAAGTTCTATATGTTGTCTATATTCGATAATTATATTAAGGTCGCGTCTAATATGGTATATGACGAAATACATGAGAGTTCGCGCGCGAAACGGGATATATCCACACACATCAAAGATGTGATGCTTCATTTTGCGGAAACAAAACAGATCGTTGATAATGACTATTCATTTATTTCTAAAAAAATTCTTCATTACAAGGAGAACGAGAAATTGCGTATCACAAATAAATTGGAGTCAATCGGTGACCAAGAGAGAGAGGTTCAAAATGAGCTGAAAAACAACCGGTTGGGTGAAAAGTGGGGGAAGGGACTTGAATCGGGACTTGTACGATACGACCCAGCTGTTTATGAACGAGAACGTACTGAGGAGGGGTCATCCGAGATGTTCACGGATACGGGATTGGAAGATGTAGACGCATATATGGACGATGACGACAAAGAAATTAACGATTTATCCCACCTGGGGGATGACGATGAAGGAACGAGTTATGACGAGTATTAATTTTTTGTTTGGTAACTATATGAGCAAGGCATATATACGGAAAAATATCAAACATATATCGATTATTATATTTTTAGTCAGTTTTTATGCGATTATATCGGTGCGTCCGTTGTTTTTATTCGCAGCGGATGGATCAGTTAGGCACTTCGGGTTCGGAAACACCACAAGAACGATTCTTCCAATATGGTTAATTGCTGGTATTTTAGGCATTTTATCGTACATGGTTGTATTATATTATATTATATCGTAGTGTGGTAGATTACAAAATGGAAGATGTAAATAAATTATATTTCGACAGTATAATTTATTTGTATGATATGTCATCATGCAGATGAGGAGTAACGCATGAAGAATCCAAATTACGTTTTATATCAATCCCGCGTTGGGTAATGGTAATGGTTTTTTCATAGTATCGTCAACCCGACCTTTCGCCTCAACAACTTTATTATATGATTCTGTTGCCTTCTTTTTAATTTGTTCCACGCTGACATCACATTTGGGAGTCATAATAAGAGAGTGGGTAAATGAAATCGCTGTACATCCAGCCAATATATACCACATAAATCTAGCCACATTATCTTTGCGGTGTAATACGGACTCCATGTTATTAACCGCAGCTTTCTGTGTGTCATTTATAATTTTTTCATATGTATAATTATTGAAATTTGGGTCTGTTATAATTTGTTTATGTCCGGTGGTTCCGACCATCATTTCAACCAGGTTCTTCATGTTTGATGGTGTGAGTTCATTTAAAATAAGTGACCTATCTCTATATATCATATTAAATATTTCCTTTTTATCGTTAATCGAGTAACCAGTGCCAGACATTATTTCGTCGAAAAAAACATCAATCTGTTCTTTAGCGCCCATAAGTGAAACTATCATGAATCCAAATGTGTTTGAAAAACAGCCTTTCCATCCATCGAAATATTCTATCAAAAACGCAATAACCATGAATATTAAAATCCAGTATAAGATCCCGACTCCTATGTAGAACGACATGCTTAGTGGGTACTTACAATTATTTTCCACCAATATGGTTGAATTGATCAAGCTTTGTATTGATATTACAGTAAAAATATATAAATAAAATTTAGCTGTGTTAACCGACCCGACTGATTTCATAGCATCATTTAATATAAAATAAATCGCAGTTATTACAGCGAATGATGTGTATGCGACTGTCGTGCTCTTCATATAGTTAATGCATATATAATTCTATTTTTTTATCGCCAAATAAATAATGGATATGACCCAATATAGTAAACCAAATTTGACAGAACCGGGGGCGATGTATTTTCTAAGTGCATCATTACTTAAGTGCGGTGAATTTAAAAATAAACATTACAATTTGGTATTTAATGTATCTGTATTCACAGCGCTTGTATGTATCATATCGTTGGTATTGTATTTTAAATACCGTGGACGCCTATCGAAACATGAACAAGAGATAAAGGAGAACAAAAAACGTGAATATGTCATGTCAAAAATAAAAAATTACCAGGATACAAGACGTAAAGAGCAGCAACAAATAATAACGAATTTGCCTAAATGGTGACATAATTATATATATATATATAATATGGATACCACAGTAGATAGTGATGATAATAAGATAATAGATGGTATGAATGATAGTGATGGTGTTGTAACTGACACCAACGTCATATATGATAAACTCAAAAAAGATGAGGAAACCCTCGACGAGTATGTAGATAATTATTATAAGATAAAGAACGAGTATGAAACGCGACGCAATCTTGCCATCGAGCGAGTAAAGAATAAACGGATGAAGAATGGTGAACGGTATCCAAACGCAAAAATACGAAAGAATTTAGAGAAGTTGAATGGACAACACACATGCGTAAACTGTTCTCGCAAGGTGGGTATGTTTTTTTCTGAAAAAAACAACCGTCTTGAAGCAAAGTGTGGGTCAGCTTTATCGCCATGTAACTTAAAAATCATTATAAACAAGGGGTCGTACTATCCATATTATAAGATTATTCGCGGCACTATGGACCATGTGGGAATATTGAACGAAATAAACATAGTTAAGTTGAATATAATACAAATGAAGCTTGATATGGTATTTGAATTCGAGAATGTCCGCGATACACTTAAAAAATTCAATAATATTAAAGAAGAATTGTCCAATCTATATCATGCTTATTCAGGTCGCAGCGACGTTCATAATATTATGATTGATAAATATGATAGCACCGAACTTTTGAAAATGGAACTTAAGCGAGATGAAACTATAAATGTCATTAAACGAATGATCACCGATTATGATACAAAGGGAGACGCCGAGAAAGAGACAATTAAGAGGTCAAACTTCTTTTTAAAATTGGCTGATATTTATATACATGACCTAAACACTTTAATAACCAGTATAAAAGATGTCAAATATAACGTATATGATGTCGAAACTACCAGTGTTAAAAACGACCAGTTGGAACACAGATTTGTTAAATTGGAGTCTTCATATACAGACACTCTTATGCAGGAAGAGGAGTTCTCTATCATATCGAATGTTCATGGTCGTCCTACAGAATAAAATAATTTGAATATATATAATAATACAATAATATACTAATGTTTGGTCTCATAAACACCCGCATATTTCTTATTAGTTTTGCGATTGGCATTTTTTTTGCGTACATATCGGACCCCGAGCAAAAGGTTATCTATATATACCCATCACCAGACAACGTGGACAAATTTGTATATAAGGATCAGGCTGACAACTGCTTTAAATTCGCTTATGATGAGGTAGGTTGTCCTCTCGACGCAAAAGATATGGGTAATATACCAACACAACCGAGCGAAACAACCGCCCCGAAATAAACTGTTAACAATTGGAAATTAATCTAACGATATTATAATGGAAATTAAGAAAATTATAAATTCTGGTCAGGGAAAAATTATTATGTCCATTATTCTTGGACTTGGTCTTGCTACCTTATTCAAGCGTGTTTGTAAGGGAAAAAAGTGTGTTGTTTTTGAAAAGGCCGCATCAGACGACATCGACGACAAAGTATTTAAATATGATGACAAGTGCTATAAGTTTAAGATGGAAAACACAAGATGTGACGTGGGGAAAAAAATCGTAAAAATTGCGTCCTAATCGTGTTTAAATAATTTAAATCATTGGTATGGACACTACCAGTATTAATGATTTACCCGGGGACAACATTAATATGAACATCGACAAAACGCAGAATATGAACCATATTATTTCGAGTCTTCAAGAGGCCAGTAAGGGTGGTATTATAGAACTTCCATCCAGAGATATACCAAATGATACGGAGTTGAACGTTATTGTCGACCCCGAGATTAAGCCGAATTACATGGATGAACCACGTAACGATTACATTAAAAATGTGGAGACAACAGAGGAACTTATTCGCAATATTAAGACAGATGAACGTGCCGAACTTAAGCGTATCGAGTTATATGACTCAATTCATGCATATGTCATAATGGCGTGTGTATATTTTTTTCTAATGTTACCGTTTTTCCACACGAATGTTATGATGAAATATTTCTCATTCGGTCTCAGTAGTGATGGAAATATGAATATAAAGGGATATTTACTAAAAACATGTATATTTGTGGGAACCTGCTTTTCCATCACAGAAAGCATCAACTATCTTGATAGAATTGCTGATATTTAACATGAACACCAACCACGACGGAATATTTATGGATATTGATATTGATATTGACGTCATTTAAGCGCCTTCTTAGCTCAGTGGTTAGAGCGTTTGCCTTGTAAGCAAAAGGTCCCGAGTTCGATTCTCGGAGGAGGCTGAATATTTTCATGTATATCTACTCAATAGTAGATACATGAAACACGTAACCGTGTCAATTAATTTTGTATGATTATAGTATAGTATGTTTTTCTCTCCTCGTAGTGCGGGTAAAAAACTACATTTATCGTCTATCACAAACAGTCAATATGATGCCCATCGGGATAATGTTGTTATAGGTTCGGGTGTAGGTAGTAGGTCAAGAAATGTAAGGTCTGCTATGTGTAGACGAAGCGCTTCCTCTACGTGCCGATGCACCGTAAAAACTTCGGATAATGCAGATTCTAATATAGGGAGTTCAGTTGGTGTTGTTGTAAAGGGATATGTTAACGGATCCACAATAAAGGTTTATGCTGTAAAAGATATGCTTCCTCTGGTTATGCCTCTCACAGAGATTACTGATATTCAAACTACCACCAACGAGTTTGGTGTATTCTCTTTACCAAAAATGACTCTGGCTTCCGATATATCGATGATTCTTGTTGAGTCCTCCGGAGGAACAGATATTGCGATTGGAGCGGATGCGACCAACCATATGGCGCTTATTCGGGTGAACGACGGTAATTATCCAACACAATTTGCCATTAATGCGACCACAACTGCATTGGCAAATGGCACACTTTATTCTCTGACTAATATGGTTGATGTGAATGGAAATCAAGAGGAAGCCATCACTCTCACACAGCTTTACGCAGATAAAAAGAAAAATTTCCAAAATAATACTGGACTGAACAACACGACCAATATTTTGGAAGATTATATTGTTTATAATAATATTCAACTAGCCCATAACTCGATTGCTGTGACCACTATTATAAATATGGCTCATGCGTTTAACCCAGTTGGTGGAATAAATGGGGACACCAGAGTTAGTGCTGAACTGAACACCGCTCGAGTCTTGACGACGTGGCCGAGGGTATTGACGGATAGCCAAACTGCGGAATTGGGTGCATCTGTGAGTGAAACATTTTTCACGACAACTGAGACACCTGGATCAGCGACGTATTCCACAAATTTGGATAATAAAATGAAGGTTCTTATTGAACTTGTTTTGGGAAGCGACCAGCGCACAGGTGGTGAAAATGCTTTTTCACCTTTGTCCACCACCGACAACAAACAGAATTGTATAAATATTTGTTCAAAGATAATCCAAAAGGCTTACGCATACTCGTTCGACCCAACAACCGGAGACGGCTATACACGCATCGACTCAATTACCGCTATTAATGCTTATGAAAAGATTAGTGCGTTTACGAGAAATGTGGATGTTGCAGACTCTAATGTTCCATCCACTATAACAGGAAATATATCGGGTGTTGATGTGGTAGCAATTACCGTAATTAACGAAGACGATGTTTATCCTCCCGAGCCCGAGCCGGAACCCGAACCCGAACCTGAACCTGAACCCGAACCCGAACCCGAGCCAGAACCCGAGCCAGAACCTGAGCCGGAACCTGAACCCGAGCCTGAACCCGAGCCTGAGCCTGAGCCCGAACCAGAGCCCGAACCAGAGCCCGAAATTAATCTTCTCAATATTTCGTTTAGAGCGGTCCAGGGAACATATACAAATACTTTTGGGAACCCGGCAAGTCCAGATGCCGTATATAACAATCATAAATGCACATATATTCAGGTTAAATCCGATGTAGACATAGGAGCGATGACGTTGATTCTTGACGACAAATATGCAGCAACCACAAACCAATATTTGATGTCAAGCGGAGATATGTATAGAACTAACGGTAATGCCTACACGTACTCATATGGTTACAAACCTTATCCTACCCTCCTATCTGTTCCTGCCCTGGGTAGTAATAATTACGCGAATTACCCATTCACAACAGGAACGGCGCCTTCGGTTGGTATTGTTGCCGGCGATGAATATAGAACTTTGTTCGTCCATCTAAACAATGGTGATGGTACGGACTACGCGCGACTATTCGATAAGACGAATTGGACCATTGACAGTCCGCTTGGTGTCGCATATTGGGCAAGCGGTGTGGAAACCAGCGCCGCCACCGATCTTGGATACCACGGGCTCAACTTTGAGGTTATAAATGATTTTTAATCGACCAGACTATCCTAATCATTATTAAGTAATTTAAATGACATATATAATTTTCACAGTAATATATATGTCACGACTAACAGGTAACTTCAACGGAGTTGGTACCACCAATATTTCTGATGTTCAGTATTTATTAAATTGGATCGCTGGAGGCGGAAACACCTCCAAGTATAACATTAATATAGATTACAACGGACAGAACTACATTATCGACGATGAAAAGATACTCCTTGACCCAAGTAAAAATGGGTCTATCAACATTAGTGACGCCCAGTATATACTCAATTGGATCGCTGCTGGAGGAAACTCTACCAAAATAGGACAATATTTAGACTATAACGGACAACAGTATATTATTGAATATATCGCTGATGCGGCTATATGGAATAGTTTTATACGAGAAGCTCCCATCCCGAAATATCGTTTTTTCATCGAAGTCTATAACATTCCGAAAGATGAGACCACGTTGCTTGCGAACATAAAGGAAAATGATGGTGTTATTATAACACTTGGTGATGTTCAAGAAGATAGAGTTTCGTCAAAATCATCGGTGAATTCGGGATTTGTCACAAAATATTCGGGTGTCAATAATATTGCGCTCAATACTGACACAAACGACCCACATGGGTCAATATTGATAGCAAACGACACGCACTATCACAAGAGCCTGTCGGTTCCCATGAACGCGGCAACCGCTACACTTAATGATATTATTCTTTATATATTTGCGGTCGGAGATTCTTATAGCGACTCGTTGAATAATTCTGGGATCCAGGCGACGCTTTCGGTTGATGATATGGTGAATAACCCGGTTATAAATAATAATGACACCATCATTATAGATAACTCGACCGACACACTATATCACATGCATAATAATACATCTACGTCAATCGACTTGTCGTCCAAGCTTGTTGCCAGCGGTGGTGTGCTTTTTTCATAAACTATTGTTTCTGGTATACCACTATTGAACTAAAATTGTGGTATATCTCATAAATTGTCTTCATAAATTTTCACGACGGTTTTTATCTACCGATGATACTATCGGTTACGCAATGGTCATAGTCGAAATGGTTGTGAATACACCAGAACATGCTCTTCTGTATGGACTTCCGTTTGAGTTTATCCAGATGTCCATTTATGTCGTC
>JGI20160J14292_10003992_pt1 | contig 11095 bp, 11 predicted proteins | sample COG_10_FD_14292 | JGI IMG/M metagenome (IMG submission 14292) | reverse complement strand
CCAAACTGGTAAAGATAATATCAGAGTTTTAAAAGATATTAACTTAACTACCAAGAAAAAAGAGACAATTTCTATTGTTGGAGAAAGTGGATCAGGAAAAACTAGTCTTATAATGTTAATTGGAGGGTTGGAAAAAGCTACCTCTGGAAAAATTTTTTTTCAAAATCATGAAATTACAAAATTAAGCGAAGATGAAGTCTCAAAAATTAGAAGAAAAAATATTGGAATTATATTTCAGTCATTTTATTTAATCCCAAATTATACAGCGGTTGAAAATGTAGCATTAACTCTTGAATTGAATAAATTCAAAAACCCTGAAAAAGAAGCAAAGCTGTTATTAGATAGATTTGGACTTAGTCATCGATTTAATAATTTACCAAGCCAACTATCAGGAGGAGAACAACAAAGAGTTGCTATAGCAAGAGCCATTGCAATGAAACCAGAATTAATCTTAGCCGATGAGCCAACAGGAAATCTAGATACTGAAAATTCGGTAATGATATCTGATATATTATTTAACTATGTTAAAGAAGAAGGTTCATCACTAATTATGGTAACTCATGATCCAAAATTAGCTAATAAAGCAAAACGAAAGATTAAGATTAAAGATGGAAAAATCAAATAATCCATCAGAATTTAATTTAATTATTAAATATGCTTTAAAGGATTTAAGCAGAAATTATAAAAAATTATCCAGTATTATCGTAACTCTTTTTATTAGTCTTTTCATCTTAAGCGCCATCTTTACAATTGAAGATAGCTTAAAAAAAGAACTTAATGATAATGCGAGATCTCTATTGGGAGGTGATCTTGAGATTGATTATAATCGTAATGAAGGAAACATTGAGTTAGTTAATCAAGTAAAAGAATTTGCAACTATTTCTCAGATGATTGAGTTCAGTACAATGGTCTCAACAATTGATAGAGAAAAAAACAAATCTCTTTTTACAAGAATTAAAACTGTAGATACTAAATATCCTTTGTATGGTTCAGTTGATTATGAACCAGCCGGCGCATTTGATAGAATGCATAACGAACCCAATACTTTATTAATAAATGAAAGTTTATCAAAAAATTTAAAATTAATGAAAAAATTAAAGTTCAAAATCAATTGTTTACAATTATAGGAATTGTAAAATCTGTCCCTGATGTCAGTGGCTTTGTTGCATTTGGTGATTGGGCACTAGCAGGTGATCAAACATTAGAAATATTAAAACTAAATGGAATTGGTAGTTTTTTAAATTATGAATATAAAGTGAAATTTAATGAAAATGATGATGCTAGAAATCTAGAAGAAAGAATTGAAAATATATTTAAGGATGATCAAAAAGTTAAACTTAGATATCCAGAAAATTCTGCAAGTGGATTAAAGAGAATTATTAATAATTTTTCTCAGTTTTTATCATTAGTCTCTATTAGTGCGATGTTGATTGCAGGAATTGGAATAGCAAATACTCTTCTTTCTTTTATAAATCAAAACAATATGTCAATTGCAGTTAGAAAGGCAGTTGGATTTTATTCAGGAAATATCAAAACACTCTATTATCTTCAATTATTAATCTTACTTTTAGTGATCACAACTTTTGCTTATGGCTCAAGTTTTTTAATTGTTCCTATTGTAGATCAATATTTATCAGATGGATTAGGTCTTAATGTTTCTCCAGTATTTTCAATTTTAAACTTTATTAAGATATTTTTAGTTGGATTATTAGTGCTAGTAATATTTTCAATACCAACCATAAGCTCAATTGATCAAGTAAGAGCATCTAATTTATTTAGAAATGTATTTCAAAATTTAGAATTTTATTATTCAAAAAAATCTACAGTTTTAAGTCTAATATTATTATCTATTTTGGTATTATTATTCAGTTTTGGATCTGAAAGACCTATTTATAGCCTTGGATATTTTGTGGCTTTTTTTGTTTGTTTAATTGTATTTTTTTTACTTTCAAAAATAATTATTTATTTCTTAAAAAAATTTAAATCTACTTCCAATATATCTTTGAAAGTATCCATTAAAAACATAACACAAACCAAAAGTATTACGCCAATTACAATTATGTCACTAGGTTTAGGGGTGACTTTGCTGCTTACACTTGCGTTAGTTGGGACTAATTTTCAAAGAGAAATTGCAAAATCCATACCTGATATCGCTCCTGACTATTTTTTTGTTGGAATTCAAAAAGGAGAAAAAGAAATATTTGAAAAAAATATATTAAATATGGATGCTAATGCGAAAATTGAAGTGGTACCGATGGTGTCATCTGGAATTATTAAAATTAACGGAATTAATCCAAATACTTATATTAAGCCTGACAATGATAGCTATTGGGTAATTGGCAGTGATAGAAGGTCTTCATGGGTAGATGAAGTTCCAGAAGATAATCCATTAACTGAAGGTGAATGGTGGGATCTTACAAAACCTGATCAACTTCAAATTTCCTTGGATGCTGAAGTTGCAAAAAATTTAAATATTAACTTAGGTGATGTGTTTACACTTAATATATATGGTAGAGAAATTGATGGTGAGATAATAAATTTTAGAGCTGTCGATTATCGTGATCTTAGTATTAATTTTGCCATGTTATTTAATCCTCAATTTGCAAATAATATTCCTCATGAATATTTAGCAACTGCCAAATTTGAAACAATTGAAAANTTTGATGAAACTTTAATGCTAGATGTATTNCCAAGTTTATCCATGATTAAGATTGCAGATTATTTAAAAAAAGTAACTGATGTTTTAAATAAAGTATTTATTGCAGTAACCCTTATTTCAGCAGTAACTATTATTATTGGATTAATTGTAATTTCTAGCGCTATTATTGTACAGGGAAAAGTAAAGGAATATCAAAATTTAGTTTTTAAAATTTTAGGATTTTCTAGAAAGGAAGTAATTTTATCTTCTCTAATAGAATTTATAATAATTTTTATCTCAGTAATATTAATTGCAATACTCTTTGCAGTAATTGCTTCTAAATTTATATTAGAAAACATTTTTGAATTAGCCTGGGCTTTTGATTTTAAAACATTAATTTATCTTGGTCTTTCTATTGGCTTGGTGACATTGCTTTTAATTATGTTAACAAATCTTAAATATTTAAATCCTAAGGTTTATCCGCTAATAAGGAACCAGTAACTAAAATATAGTAATCTTACTTTGCAAAGATATTAAATCTAATTTCGTTAATTGATGTTTACTTTAAACATTGCTTCGTTTCTTCTGTTCATAGGAAGAGTGAAAGGACTATCGTAGGTTGCTCTTATTGGTAAACTTATAATATTGATATTATTATCATTTAGTTCTTTTTCTAAAATTTCTTTATGTTTAATAAAGTTTTTATCTGAAGCTCTTCCTGAATATCTCAAAGCAGCATAATAACCTCCTGCTATAGTGATTATTCTTACGTCTTCTCTATTTGGATTTGGTACATTGCTTGAGTTATATTTTGAAGGTAAATAAAATTGCATTGTCATATTACCTTCTCTTTCAATACGAGTTACCGGCGTAGTCATTTTGATTTCTTCACTAGTTTTATTGTTTCCAGAAATATAATTAAATAGTTTTCTAAAATTACTATTCTGACCATCTGAAAAAGTCTCAACTGCTAATCGATCTGAGTATTTTCTTATCTCATAGATATCATTTTTATTTATTACCTCATAATTTGCTTCTTCAGTAGCCATGGCACCATGATACAAAAAAGAAAAAAATGTGCAAAAAAAAATAAGTAAAAATTTTTTTAAATTCATATTATTCAACTTTATATTCGAAATTTTGTGTAGTTTCATTAACTTGAACTAATTTTGCACCATTTCTAGAATGAAACTTTGTAGCCATGTCCGTAAGTGGCGAAAGTGTAACCAATCTATTTAGATGGTTGGATTTTTTGATTTTTTTAAATACTTCTTTAACAATTAATTTTCCTCCACCTTTTTTTTTAGACCAGACAGTGTATGCAATTGCAATTTGACCAATATTTTGATCTCTCATGGCACTTTGTAAAAAAGCATCAGTGCTTAATTTTTCTAATTCTTCAACACTAGTTGGGATTTTATTAGTATAGGCAAAACACATAACAGCATGAATTTCACCTTTATATTGAACGCCAAAAATCTTACGTCCATAACCTGTGCGAAAATTATTATCTAACTCAGGTCTTACTGGATCCTCTTGAGTATTACATTCCTTAAGTTCAATTAACTCAGCTCCCTTGACCCACCCAAATAAATTATCAATATTTTTTGATATGATTTGTTTATTTTTTCTAATCCTTGCTTTTATACGAGGTTTAAATTTTTTGTTAAGAATTTTGATCATAATTCAATTATATAAATTTTATAAAAAAATCATATATCAATTTTGAACTTGAGATCAAAATTAATACATAAATAATATTATAAAATAATTTTTCATCAATTATCTTAAGTATTCGATAACCAATAAAAATTCCAATTATTGCTAAAGGAAAAAGTATAACTGACTGCTTAAATGTCTCAAAATTTACCATTGATAGTTTTATATAAAATGGAAGCTTTATTAAATTTACAAAAGTAAAAAATATCACTCTTGTTCCAACGTAAATTTCTTTTTTCATTCTAAGTGGTAACAAATATATACTTGTGGGTGTGCCTCCTGCGTGTACACAAAAACTTGTAAAACCTGCAATCATTGAGCAAATTCCACCCTTTAATAGATTTTTTTTTGATTTTTCTTCTTTATTTTTTTTAAATAAAAAATAATGACCAGCAAATAAAAATCCCATTACCCCAACAATTATCTTTAACAAATCTTCTGAAAAATATGAAAAACTTAAGGATCCAATAAAAATTCCGATGCCTGCAAATGGAACAATTAACTTTAAAGTGTTTAAATCAAATTCTTTTCTAAATCTATATACTGCAATTAAATCTGAAAAAATAAGAATTGGTAAAATAATTGCCAATGCTTGACTTAAAGGCATTACTATCGTCATTAACGGAACTGAAATTAATGATATAGATCCACCTAAACCAGATTTTGCAATCCCGTATAATAAAATAGCTGGAACAACAGTTGATAAAAAAATTAAATTTATTTCCATTTTTCAATTGATTTTAATAATTTTTCTCCAAGTGGACTAATAGGTTCTTGTAAAACTAGATCTTTTCCTGTTTTTTCCTTTACTAATTTAAGCAATTTTTTTGCCAATCCCTGTTTTCTAAAAATAGGATTTACAAAAATATATTCGATTTCACCAAGATCATTAAAACGTACAAATCCAATTGTAGTATTTTGATTTTTTAGTGTAAAAACACCATCATTTTCAACTAATTCGTGATTCATATCTTTAGTTATTTACTTTGAACAATTATTGGGGATTTTTATCAGTAACATAAACTGACACTCCTCTTGTGTTAATATCAATATCAAACTTTTTATGTAGAGGAGGAAATGCTCTTTGGGAACAATCAAGTCTGTCACATGTTCTACATGAAACACCAATTGGAATTTCTGTAGATTTGTCATTGATATTTATATTTTCCGTATAAATAAAATCTTTAGCATATTTTGCATCGCAACCAAGACCTATAGATAAAATACTCTTAGCCTGGCCAAATCGGCCAATCCCTTTTTCAACAGTTCTAGCAATACAAACGTATTTTTCACCATTAGTCATTTTGCTAACTGCCGCCTGGATAACACCCGGCCTAGTTAGAGCTGAATAAACATTCCATCGTGGACATGCACCTCCATATCTTGGAATATCAATTCCAGAAAGTGAAAATCGTTTTGAAATATTTCCAGCCATGTCAACTCTTAAAAAATGAAATGGAATTCCTGGAAGCTTTGGATCTTGTAAACATGTAACTCTATGTGTAACTTGCTCAAATGAAGTCGCAAACGTATTTTGTAATAACTCTAAATCATATTTAAGTTTTTTACACTCTGCATGAAAAAGTTTGTAAGGCATTAATATAGCGGCACCACAATAATTTAATAAAGCAACTTTGGTTAATGTTTTAGATTCTTCAGAAGGAAAACTAAATTTTGATAAACATTGATCAATTTCTTTACTTGCACCCTCTTGTGCTATTTGTGCTGCAGCATGAAGTTTTTTTGTCTCCAAAGAACTATAGTCACTTAACAAAAGTTCTTTTTTATTTTTATTAAAAATTTTTGAAAAAGGTTTATTTTCCTCTGGTATTACATCTATTACTTTTATTGAGTATTCAGATTTAAGATATTCACATAGTGCAATATATCTTGTTCTATTATTTTTTTGAATCTTATCAAAAACTTTATTTGCAAACTGTTCTAATTTTGGAAAATAGTTTTTATTTTCTTGTAAAAAATCAGAGATGACTTCTCCTGGAAAAGAATTTTTTCTATTATCAACTATCTTTCCAGAAATTTTTTCAATCTTATCAAATAACTCATGGTCTTTTTTTTTTAAAATATCTCCAAGTCTTACAATTGCTTTTCCTATTTTTGGATTGGTGCTAACTAAATCTTTAACTTCTGGTCCTAAAATATCTAGGTCTTCAAATAAATTATCATCTAAAATTTCAGAAATTGTATTTTGTAAATTAATATCAGTTTTTGATGTTAGGTCTGATAACTCAATATTAAGTTTTTCACATACTTTTAAGAGCAGATCTCCATCTATTTTTCTTTTACCACTCTCAATTAGGTTTAGGTAACTTGGTGAAATATTTAATTCTTCAGCTAATTTGTTAGCTTGAAGACCGAGCTGTCTTCTAAAAGCTTTGATTTTAGGCCCTATTTTTAAATCTATTTGACTCATGTTTACTATTTGTAAATTTTGTAAATTTAAATTTACAATTTTTTTTGTTGATTTACAAGCTTTATTAGGAATTTTATAGCATTTGTAAATTTTGTAAATTATAACATCTATATGAACAAAAAACTAAATAACACTGAAAATGAAGCTCAAATCATAAGAAAAGAAGACTATGATCAACATAATAGTAGAGGTATCTACATGAGAGATGATCATTGTGATTGGGGTTCTAGTGGAATGAGTGACCTTATTAAGTCTTTAGACGATAATAATTAACCCATTCTAACTAATTCAATTTTCTTAAATAATCCACACTAACATCATAGGAATAATATAATGAGTGCAGAGAACATCTCATACGACTTAAAAAGATTCGCTGGAATTAAACGTGATTACACAGATGATGAAGTGGAAAGATTAAGAGGTTCAATTAAAATTGAATACTCAATGTGCAAAAATCAATCTCAAAAATTATGGAATTTATTAAATACTGAAACGTATGTTAATACGCTTGGATCATTATCTGGTAATCAAGCTGTACAGCATGCAAAAGCTGGATTAAAAGCAATTTATTTAAGTGGCTGGCAAGTAGCAGCTGACGCTAATACTGCAGGAGAAATGTATCCTGATCAATCTTTATACCCATATGATAGTGCACCAAAATTAGTTGAAACAATGAATAACTCTTTAATTAGAGCTGATCAAATTCAACACATGGAAGTTCAAGATGGTGACATGAAAAAAGAAAATACAACTGACTATATGCTGCCTATTATTGCAGATGGTGAAGCTGGATTTGGTGGACCATTAAACGTATTTGAATTGACTAAAAAATTTATAAGAGCAGGTGCTGCTGGTGTTCACTTTGAAGATCAGTTAGCTAGTGAAAAAAAATGTGGCCACATGGGTGGTAAAGTTTTGGTTCCAACTGGTACGATGGTTAAAAACCTAAAATCAGCAAGACTTGCAGCAGATATTGCTCAAGTGCCATTAATTATATTAGCTAGAACAGATGCAAACGCTGCAAAATTAATTACAAATGATTTTGATGAAAATGATAAACAATTTTTAACTGGTGAAAGATCACCTGAAGGCTTCTTTTATGTAAAAGATGGGATTGAACAAGCTATATCAAGAGGACTTGCTTATGCTCCTTATGCAGATTTAATCTGGTGTGAAACAGCTACACCAAATCTTGCTGAAGCTAAAAAATTTGCTGATGCAATACATGAAAAATTTCCNGGAAAACTGTTGGCATACAATTGTTCTCCTTCATTTAACTGGAAAAAACATTTAAGTGATGATGAAATTGCATCATTCCAACAAGAAATTGCAAAAATGGGTTATAAGTTTCAGTTTATAACTCTAGCCGGGTTTCATACTCAAAATATTGCAATCTTTGAATTAGCTGAAAAATATAAAAAAGAAGGTATGACTGCATATTCTAGAATACAACAACAAGAATTTTCTAGAGAAAAAGATGGTTATACTAGTGTTAAACATCAAAGAGAGGTTGGTACCTCTTATTTTGATGCAGTTTCTAATACTATTAGCAGTGGTAAAAGTTCTACAACTGCTATGGCAGGTTCAACTGAATCTGAACAATTTTAAATAAAAAATAGATTCCCTCTAATTTTTAAATAGCCCTTCATTGGGCTATTTTTTCATTTGAAAACCTTTAATGACGCTGTTAAATATCAAAAATGAGCGATAAAAACTTTGGTTTTGGTACACAAATAAGAAAATCACCTTACTTCGATTCAACTGTAAAATGGGGAGCAACAGGGTTTTCTGTATACAATCACATGTATATTCCTAGAGACTTTGGAAGCCCTGAACAAAATTTTTGGAACTTAATTGAAAAATCTATTTTATGTGATGTCGCTGTTGAAAGACAAGTAGAAATAACAGGGCCTGATGCATTCAAATTTATTCAACTTTTAACACCTAGAGATTTATCAAAACTTGCTGTTGGACAATGTAAGTACGTTTTAATTACAAATAATGAGGGTGGTATTTTAAATGATCCAGTTTTATTAAGACTTGCAGAAAACCATTTCTGGTTATCTCTTGCAGATAGTGATGTTTTACTATGGGCTCAAGGTGTTGCAGTAAATTCTGGTTTAAACGTTCAAATCAAAGAACCTGATGTTTCTCCATTACAATTACAGGGCCCTACTTCTGGTGAAATTATGGTTAAGTTATTTGGAGATGAAATTAAAGATTTAAAATATTATTGGTTAAAAGAATATGATCTAGATGGAATTCCTTTAATAGTTTCAAGAACGGGTTGGTCTAGTGAGCTTGGTTATGAAATTTATTTAAGAGATGGATCAAAGGGTAATAATTTATATGAAAAAATTATGGAGACAGGAAAAGAGTTTGGTCTTCAACCAGGACATACATCTTCAATTAGAAGAATAGAGGGTGGTATGCTCTCATATCATGCAGATGCAGATATTAACACCAACCCATTTGAACTTGGCTTAGATCGACTAGTAAATTTAGATAACGATATTAATTTTATTGGAAAAGATGCGTTAAAAAAAATTAAACAAGAGGGAATAAAAAGAAAACAAATTGGTTTAGAAATTGATTGCAAACCTTTAAGTGGGCCAAATACTACTTTTTGGAAAGTCCACAAAAATGAAAAAATTATTGGCAAAGTAACTTCAGCAGTTTATTCACCAAGACTAAAAAAGAATATAGCACTTGCGATGGTTGAAATTAATTCTTCTGAAATTGGAAATGAATTAAAGGTTACTACTAATGAAGGTGTATTTAATTGTAAAGTTGTTGAAAAACCTTTTTATGATCCTAAGAAAAAAATAGCAAGCTCAAGCTAAACTAATACTATCTCCAAGATCCTCGAGATCTTTTATTGGTGATTGAAATCTTCGTATAAACTCTACCAATAGTAAAAGCACACTTACCGTCATTGTTACTTGCTGTACCACTACCTTGTGATTCACTTGCTTCGTATACTAAAAGAGTTTCTTTTGTTGAAAAAGCTATGTCAATTGAAGGAGGTTGCATGGTTACTGTGTAAGGTTTATCAAGTTTGTATACAAATGTCATATCATCAGTAACTACTGAAGCTCTTGGAATATTTTGTGCTACAAAAGTATTAGGTAATCCAGACGCTGTTGCATCATAACCCCAACTCCAATTTGTTTCATCATCTCCACAACTATCACCATAACAGTGGGTAAATGTGATACCAGATTCTGTAGTTTTCTGTCCATTAACAAAATATATATCCATTTCCTGTTGCGCTACATTAGCATTAGCAACTGGATCGACAGCTACTCTATGAGTATATTTTTTTCCAGCTTCTCCTGTCCCACCACCATACATTGCGTCTGTAGTTGTTTTAGTTGCACAAAAAGTTGTGTCACCACTTGCACTGCCTGTGCTTACAACAGTTTTACCTTTCATAGTAAATTTTTTATCAATCGTAACTCTTAAATGAGTATAAGTTTCACCTAAAGGTAATAAAGTAGGTTGGCCGTAAGCTGCAGCTGAAGCTCCAGCGTCAACTGACGCTATATCAACTACTTTATCTCCTGAACCAACTACAACTGGATCATTACAAAATGCTTCTGTTAAAACATTATCAAAATCCCCACCTTGAAAACCAGTACAAAGCTCAACTTTTTTCATAGTAATTTTTAAAACTCCTGCTTGTCCATAATTTTCATTATCTGCAGCTTGAATTGTTTGAAAATTTAATAAACTTATTAATAAAGTTGAAAGTATTAAATTAAATATTTTTTTCATAATTAATCCAACCTCGATATTGTTGCAAGTCCATCAAACTCAACCATAATTTTGTTTTGTCTTTTAACTTTTGTAAGTAATTGATCAGACATATCTTTTTCTGTTTTCCATGCAGTACTACTTATGCCATCTTGAGCTGTTGGTCCTTGTCTTGGTGGATAAGTTAACAGCAACCTTGCATACCATTCATCCTCTAAGCCTTTTAATTTTTTATCATCATAAGCAAGTTCTAAACTAATGGTTGGGGATAAAAATAATTCAGAACCATATTTTGCTCCTTCAATATCATCTCTTTCAACACCTGACCATTTATAACCTCCATAGAAAATGCTTGCCCATTCTAAATATGGAACTTGTGATGAAAGCTGATAGTCATAACCATCTAAAACTTTTTCTCCACTTCCATTGCCAATTTTTTGGTAATAGTTTGTTCTTAAATCAACAACTGCACCTCTAATTTCCGCACCTATACTTGCTCTAAGATTTTCATTATCATCATAATCTAAAAATGCATTAAGACCTGACATTAA
>JGI20160J14292_10003988_pt1 | contig 11104 bp, 10 predicted proteins | sample COG_10_FD_14292 | JGI IMG/M metagenome (IMG submission 14292) | reverse complement strand
CCGGGCCGGCAAGTCTGGCACTGCCATGATGATCTGTAGCCCCCGAGATGAAAAGAACTTTGCCGCCATCGAGGGGCTGGTGAAAATGGAAATTCCTCGGATGGAACACGCGATGTCCGGCAAGACCGCTGAGCTCGAAACTCTCTCAGAAGAAAATGCGGAAAAAAAACCCGCAAGACGCAGCCGCGTAGGAATATCAAAGAAATCAACTGCGGAGCAGCCTGCTGACGCGCAGGCATTGTCCGATGCCATCGATACGGCAGCGGTGCCAACAGATTTAGCGCCCGCAATCGTCGCCACAGCCGAGGATAACACGCAACCGACCGCCCCCGAGCGCGAAGAAAACTCAAACCGGCCCAGTGGCCGTGGACGAGGCCGTGGCCGTGGTCGCAGCCGCGATGCAGAGCCCCGCAACAACGCGCGTGGTGGGGCAACTCTGGACGACTCCATGCCCAATTTTATTGCGCAGAGTTTTACAGAACGTTTGAAGGCCGAAGGCAGAGATCAATCAGCGGCCAATGATATGCCCAAGGGCGATGAATTGCCCAGCATCGCAGGTGACGCCGAAGATCTCAGCACGACCGAGGCGCCAGAGGACGGCAACGCTTCTTAGGAGGACTACGCATAAAGCGCGGCTACGGACAAAGCAGGCCCGCCCGACGCTCACGCTGGGCGGAGATCTTACCTCGTTTAAGACCTCTGCATAACGCCATTTCAACATGAAATAAGGGAAGCGCCGGGCGGCAGGCAGGCCCAGCCCGGTGTTGCCACCGGGCAAAGTGTTGTGCTTGACGGTTGGGTCATGCAGAGGTCTTCGCTTGATTACGACAAACGGCTGATCACAACCGTGACTTCTGGCTTTTTGCCAATCTCAGACTGTGCTGACTGCCGTGCAATACGGCGCAGCTCGTCTTCGAGTTTCTTATCATCACCCAATGTTTTGCGACCCGCACGCATCATGAATTGGTTCAAGTCTTCTTCCAGAACTTCGGCCAGGCCAGCGCGGCTGCTGCCTATTTCTGGGAGGCCCTTGATTTCACACCAAGGTTCACCCAATGGACCGTCATCATCCAAAATCACACTCACCATCACATGACCATTGAGCGACATGCGAATACGGTCACGCACCACGCCATCCAAAGCGCCGATTTGCACAGATCCATCAATATAGGTGCGACCCGTCTCAACAAATTCCTCAACTTTCGGTGCATTGCCTGACAGGTTGATCACCATACCATTGACCGCCACAACCGATTGTATCCCCTTCGCCTTGGCCAAATTCGCATGTGCGCGCAGATGGCGGTGTTCGCCATGCATTGGCACCAAGATCTGCGGCTGCATCAACGCATGCATTGCCTCAAGATCCGGGCGGTTGGCATGGCCCGATACGTGATAGCGCCAGTGGAATCATCCACGACGTCCACGCCAATTTCAGACAGTTGGTTGATGATCTTGATCACACCACGCTCGTTGCCCGGAATGGTTTTTGACGAAAAGAGGAATAAATCCCCTTCTTTCAGCTTGTGCCCCCGATATTTGCCATTGGCCAATTGCGCTGAGGCTGCACGCCGCTCGCCTTGGCTGCCCGTGACCAAGAACATCAGATTGCCACGCGGCACATCCAAAGCTTCCTCTGGGCTAATCACCGGGGGGAAATCTGATAAAACGCCCGTTTCAAGCGCCGCCTCGACCATTTTGTTCATCGCCCGCCCCATCAGACAGACCGAACGCCCGGCACGGCGGGCCGCCTCTGCCAAGGTTTTGACCCTTGCGACATTGCTGGCAAAGGTGGTGGCCACCACCAATTGATCGGCCGATGCCACCAATTGTGTGATATTGTCGCCCAAAGTTGCCTCAGACCGTCCCGGCGCCAAAGAGAACACATTGGTACTATCACAGATCAAAGCCTTGACGCCTGGTTTGGCAATCTCGCCCCAAAGGACAGGATCCCAACCTTCACCAACCAAAGGTGTCTCGTCCAATTTGAAATCGCCCGTATGCACAACGCGCCCCTCTGGCGTGTCGATCACCAGACCCGAACTTTCAGGAATAGAGTGGCTAATCGGCAGGAACCCCACCTTAAACGGCCCCAATGCCACTTGATCTGGCCAAGCGCTCATGACTGTCACCGCATTGGCGGCAACCCCATGCTCTTCCAGCTTGCGCCTGGCAATATTGGCGGTGAATGCGCGGGTGTAGATGGGCGCACCCAGACGGGCATAGGTATGGCCAACAGCGCCCACATGGTCTTCATGTGCATGGGTGATAAACACGCCATCAATGCGGTCTTTGCGCGCCTCAAGCCAGGCAATATCCGGAATGATCAAATCAACCCCGGGTGAGTTGTCCATATCTGGAAACGTCACACCGAGATCAACGACAATCAGGCGCTCTTTATCGCGCGGTCCGTACCCGTAGACATAACAATTCATTCCCACCTCTCCGGCGCCGCCGAGAGGGAGATACATTAAACGTTTTTGGCTCATCAAATTTCCTTATTGAATTGATGGATCACGGTGAGACCGTGCATTGTAAGCTCATCTTCGAACGCGTCGAACAAATGAACTGATTGTTGGAACAGTGGCGCAAGGCCACCGGTAGAGATGACTTTCATCGGCTTGCCATGTTCAGCTTTGATCTGATCACAGATTTCCCGCACAAGACCAACATAGCCCCAGAACACGCCCGATTGCATGCAGGCCACCGTATTGGTGCCAATCACCGATGAAGGCCTTGAAATATCCACATGTGGCAAAGCGGCCGCCGCTTGGTGCAATGCTTCAAGGCTGAGGTTCACCCCCGGCGCAATAGAGCCGCCGATATAGGCGCCATCGCTGTCGACTACATCAAAGGTAGTGGCTGTGCCAAAATCTACGATGATGAGGTCCCCACCAAACAGATCATGTCCCGCGACGGAATTTACCAACCGATCCGGCCCGACTGCCGTGCCGGCATCGACACGCACATCAATCGGAAGCTGGCAATCCGTGCGCCCCACCACCAGCGGCCGCGTGCCAAAATATTTATCCGCCAGCACCCTGAGGTTAAACACCACCCGCGGCACTGTCGACGAAATCACCATCTCATCGATGTCGCTGGCTATGCCATCTAGGGTCATCAAGGTATTGAGCCAGACAAAATACTGGTCCGCTGTGCGTTTATGAGAGGTGGCAATCCGCCAGTTGGCGATGAACTGCGTGCCATCCCAAATAGAGAACACTGTATTGGTATTTCCGCAGTCAATCGCGAGTAGCATCTGGATAGGCCCTAAAAATAGATATCAGCGGCTGGTATGACCCTCTTGCCGCCTGCCGTCAACAGCAGCAAATTGCCCTGCGCATCCAGCCCCTCAAAGCGGCCGATGATCTCTTCTCGCCCTGTGCGTGCGGTGATTTCTTCACCCAAACGGGCCGCGTGCGCGGTCCATTCGGCGCGAATCTCAGCAAAGCCTTGCTGCTGCAAAATCGCCTCGACCGCTGCAAATTCTGCCGCAAGGATTGCAAGAAAGGCTTCGGGCGCAAGGCTTTCGCCGGTCACATCCGCCACGCCGATTGGCGGGAAACTGGCTTGTGCAACATCTTGAGGTGCAGGCCCGAGGTTCACACCGATCCCAATGGTCAAACGGTCCACCAGCTGGCCAGACCCAGAGGATTCAAGCAAGATCCCAGCCACTTTCCCACCATTGAGCAAAACATCATTTGGCCATTTCTGAGCCAAGGCCCCCGCGCCCACCAGGCTGGACAAGGCACGCCGCAAGGCGCAGGCAGCCACGAAGGAGCGTTGCGCGGCCTCTGCGGGGGTGCAACGGGGCTGCATGACCAAACTGGCCGCAAAGGCCCCAGCGGGACATAACCAACTGCGTCCCTGCCGTCCCCGGGCTTTGCTCTGCGTTCCAGCCAAAATCCAATGTGGAAAACCCTGCGCCCCATCATAACTGCGGGCCAAATCCATTGTGGATCCAGCCCGCGCATGAAAACTGGCCCTGACGCCAGAGGGCAACTTAATTTGCAAGAGACTCCGCCGCCAATTGCGCCAATGGCTCAATGCCAAACAGGCTAAAGGCCGCACCGACAGTGATCACAGCGGTGGAGGCCACCAAAATCACAGTCAGCCTACGCGGCGTTTGCGTATCAAGTGGCTCACTTTCCGCGCCAAAATACATGAAATACACGATGCGGATGTAGTAATAGGCGCCAATCACAGAGGCCACGACCCCGGCTATCGCGAGCCAGGCCATATTGGCCTCATAGGCGGCGCGCAGCACATAGAATTTGCCGAAGAACCCAACCATTGGGGGCACCCCAGCCATAGAGAACATGATGAATACGACACAGAGCGCTCTTAAAGGTTGGTATTTTGACAGCATGCTGAGGGAGGCAATATCACTCACAGGCCGGCCGTCGCGCTCCATAGAGAGGATGAGGGCGAACATGCCGATGTTCATGGAGATATAAATCGCCATATAGATCAGCATGGCTTGTACGCCGAACACGGTGCCCGCGGCCAACCCCATCAAAGCAAACCCCATATGCGCGATTGAGGAATAGGCCATCAGACGTTTGATGTCTTTTTGCCCAATCGCCGCCACAGCACCAAGGAACATAGAAAACAGCGACAGAACCGCCACAACCTGTTGCCAATCTGCAGTTACGCCGCCGAATGCATCATGCACGACACGGGCAAATAGCCCCATGGCCGCCATCTTTGGCGCCGTGGCAAAAAAGGCGGTGACAGGGGTTGGCGCCCCTTCATAGACATCTGGCGCCCACATGTGAAATGGTGCGGCGGAAACCTTAAAGCCCATGCCAGCGATCACAAAGACCAGGCCCAGGAGCAAGCCGATGGACAGATCCCCACCGCTTGTTGCGGCCATAATCCCAGAAAATTCAACCGTTCCGGCAAACCCATAGACCAAAGAGGTACCATAGAGCAGGAGACCAGAGGACAAAGCCCCCAGCACAAAATATTTCAACCCGGCTTCGGTGGATTTGGCACTGTCTCGTCGGAAGGCCGCGATCACATAGAGGGCCAAAGACTGCAGCTCTAACCCCATATAGAGGGTCAAAAGGCTGCCAGCGGAGACCATCACCATCATGCCCACAACCGAAAGCGCCACCAAAAGGGGATATTCGAACTTCAGCATATCATGCTTGGCCGCGTAATCTTGGCCCATCACCAGAACCAAAGCCGCGGACAGTAAGATCACAATCTTGCAAAATCGTGCAAAACTGTCATCCATGAACATCCCGCCAAAGGAGGCCGTGCCGGTTGGCGTGCCCATCGCCAAGATCAGCGCCAGAAACAAAAACGCACCGCTGGTCAACCAAATCGAGAGCAACGGCATGGCGATCCTTGCCCGTATAAACGAAAACAACCAAAGCCAGCATCGCATAGAGCGACAGAAGAACCTCAGGTAGAACAGTCGTGAAATCTGAAGCGATCATGTTCCAAAATTCCCCTTTAATGGGACGCAGTGGATGCGGTCGAACTCACAATGCCGTGAGCGGCCACATTGCTGTGATAGGTTTCAACCAAAGCCGCAACCGACGGCCCAATGATGTCAAGGATGAGCGCGGGATAAACGCCCAGGATCAGCGTCATCGCCACGAGAGGGGCAAAGATCATCTTCTCACGCGGTGCCATATCGGTAATGGATTTCAAGCTTTCCTTGATCAAATCCCCCAAAACCACGCGGCGATACAGCCACAAAGCATAGGCGGCCGATAGGATCACACCAGAGGCCGCGAAGAGCGCCACCCAAGTATTGACTTGAAAGATCCCCATCAAGGTGAGGAATTCACCGACAAATCCAGATGTGCCCGGCAAGCCAACATTGGCCATGGTGAAGAACATGAAGATCAATGCATAGCTCGGCATCCGATTTACGAGGCCGCCATAGGCATCAATTTCGCGGGTATGCATCCGGTCATAAATCACCCCAACACAGAGAAACAAAGCGCCAGAGATAAACCCGTGACTCAGCATCTGAAATATCGCGCCATCAATCCCTTGCTGATTGGCCGCAAATATTCCCATGGTGACATATCCCATATGCGCCACCGAGGAATAGGCGATCAGCTTTTTCATATCCTGCTGCGCCAGGGCGACCAATGACGTGTAGACAATCGCAATCGCCGACATCCAAAACACCAAAGGCGCCAGCAGGTCAGAGGCCACAGGGAACATCGGCAAAGAGAACCGCAGAAACCCATAGCCGCCCATTTTCAGCAAAATTGCCGCGAGCACCACAGAGCCGGCCGTCGGCGCTTGCACATGGGCATCTGGCAACCAAGTGTGCACCGGCCACATCGGCATTTTCACCGCGAATGAGGCAAAGAAAGCCAACCACATCAGCGTCTGCGCCCCGCCAATAATGTGAAACCCTGCCACAGTCAGCGTGTCTGATCCAAAATTATGGCTCAAAAGCACCACCATATCCGTGGTCCCAGCATCGGCAAACATGGCCACCATGGCCACCAGCATTAGAACCGAGCCCAAAAACGTGTAGAGAAAGAACTTGAACGACGCATAGATCCGCTCTTTGCCACCCCAAATCCCAATGATCAAAAACATTGGGATCAAACAGGCTTCAAAGAACATGTAAAACAGCACCAGATCTAAGGCGCAGAACACCCCGATCATCAAGCTTTCAAGCACCAAAAAGGCGATCATATACTCTTTGAGACGATGCGTGACATTCCATGAGGCTGCAACGACCAGGGGCATCGTGAATGTCGTCAGCAAAACGAACAACAGGCTTATCCCATCAACCCCCATCTTATACTGCATGCCCAAAAGCCAGCTGCGCTCTTCAACAAATTGAAAGCCTGTATCATTTGGCTCAAAACCCGACAGCAGCATGAGAGAAGCCAGAAAGGTGAACCCTGTCGCGGCCAGCGCCAGATATTTCACATTTCTTTGCGAGGCCTCACCATCCCCACGGGCCAAAAGCGCCAAAATGACCGCTGCGACCAAAGGAATGAATGTAATTAGGCTAAGAAGGTTGCTCATTATTTACCTCCCGCGATGGTCACCCAGGTGACCAAGGCTGCGATTCCGATCACCATGCCAAAAGCATAGGTGAAGATATAACCCGACTGCATGCGGCCGGCCCATTTGGTGAAGAAGGGGATGATCCCCATGGCCAGACCGTTGATGCCACCATCAATGATTTTGCCATCTCCAACCTTCCAAAGGGTCCGCCCCAGCCATTGCGCCGGGCGCAGGAAGATCACATCGTAGATTTCATCAAAATACCATTTGTTCAGTAGGAAGCGGTAGAGCACGGATTGCTCTCAGCCACCCGGCGCGGCAGGTCCAGCTTGGTCATGTAAAATGCCCAAGCCCCTGCAAAGCCTAGGACCATAGCGATAAATGGGGACAATTTGACCAACCAATGGACGTGATGCGCATCGTCCAGCACAGTGTTACTGGGCGCCATATAGATCGCCCCCCGACCCAGCTTGTCCTCAGCGCCATCATCCCCTGCGCCGTGACCGGCCGCATCATCGGTCTCTGCGCTGGCTGTGGCGGCATGGGCGGGCGCAATCAGGTTAAATCCACCCTGAGCATGACCCTCATCATGGCCAGCATTTGCCTCAACAATGCCAAAGAAAACTTCCACTTTATGGTGGTCCCCAAAAAACGGCTTGTAAAAGACCATGCCTGAGAAAATTGCTCCAACCGCCAGCACCGCAAGCGGCACCAGCATGACCTTTGGGCTTTCATGGGCGTGCTCATGGGTGTGTTTGTCGCCCCGCGCCGCGCCGAAGAAGGTCAAGAACATCAAGCGCCAGCTGTAAAAACTGGTGAACATCGCCGCGATAACCAACATCCAGAAGGCATAACCTCCCATTGTCCCCGCATAGGCACTCTCAATCACCGCATCCTTCGACAGGAAGCCGGCAAAGCCGTAGTGCGTGAGGGGGATACCAACACCCGTAATCGCCAGCGTGCCGATCATCATAGCCCAGAAGGTATAAGGCAGTTTTTTGCGCAAACCGCCGTAATTGCGCATATCTTGCTCGTGATGCATCCCGTGAATAACCGAGCCTGCACCCAAAAATAGCATCGCCTTAAAGAAGGCGTGGGTCAAAAGATGGAACATTGCCACGGAATAGACCCCAAGCCCGGCAGCCACGAACATATATCCCAGCTGCGAGCAGGTTGAGTAAGCAATCACCCGTTTTATGTCATTTTGCACAAGTCCAACGGTTGCCGCAAAGAAGGCCGTCGAAGCGCCCAGGAAGACGATGAAATTCATCGTATCAGGTGCAAATTCCATAATCGGAGACATGCGGCACACCAAAAAGACACCCGCAGTGACCATAGTGGCTGCATGGATCAAGGCGGACACAGGGGTCGGGCCTTCCATCGCGTCCGGCAACCAAGTGTGCAAGATCAACTGCGCCGATTTGCCCATCGCGCCGACGAACAGCAAGAAGGCAATCAAATTCGCCGCATTCCAATCGCGCCAAAGAAAGTGCAACTCCATCGTGGCCAGTTGTGGACCGATCAAAAAGATATCCTCAAACTTGATGCTATCGGCCACGAGATAAAGCCAAAGATACCCAGCAAAAATCCGAAATCACCAACCCGGTTAACCACAAAGGCTTTGATTGCGGCCGCGCCTGCGCTTTGTTTGCGGATGTAGAACCCAATCAGCAAATAAGAGGCCACGCCCACCCCTTCCCAGCCAAAGAACAGCTGCAACAGGTTGTCAGAGGTCACCAGCATCAACATGGCAAATGTGAAAAACGATAGATAGGCAAAGAACCTTGGACGATAGCTTTCGCCGTCCCGGAAATGATCATCATGGGCCATATAGCCCATGGAATAAAGATGCACCAAGGCCGAGACGGTGGTGATCACAATCAACATAATCGTCGTCAGCCGGTCCATGCGAATGGCCCAATCGGTCGACAAGGTGCCGCTCTCAATCCAGCGCAGAATATGGATACTTTCGGTCTGCCCATCAAAGCTGAGAAACAGCACCCAAGACAAAAGCGCCGAGAGAAACAACAGCGCGGTGGTCAAGACCTGCGCCGCCTTATCGCCAATAACCCCGTGACCGAAGCCTGCAATCAGAGCCCCCACCAATGGGGCAAAAAGGAGTATAGTTTCCATAACGCCTTACCCTTTCATTACGTTGACGTCTTCAACGTCAATCGAGCCTTTGTTACGGAAGAAACACACCAAAATCGCCAAGCCGATTGCAGCTTCGGCCGCTGCCACGGTCAATACAAAGAGCGTGAAAATCTGCCCAACATAGTCGCCAAGAAAGGCCGAAAAGGCGACGAAGTTGATATTCACGCTCAGCAGCATCAATTCGATACTCATCAACAAAATAATGATATTTTTGCGATTCAGAAACAGTCCAAAGATACCAATCACAAACAGGGCCGCCGCAACGGCCAGATAATGTTCAAGTCCGATCATAGTCCCTGCCCCGGTTTTACATCTTTCAATTCCATAGCTTTGGCTGGATCACGCATCATCTGCGCAATCACGTCCTGACGCTTGACGTCCACCCGGTGGCGCAGAGTGAGCACAATCGCCCCAATCATGGCCACCAAGAGCACCAAGCCGGCCAGTTGGAAAATTAAAATATAGTCATCATAAAGAATGGCACCCAGCTCGCCGGTGTTGGTGCCGGCGCCGAATTCAGCGGCCAAGCGCCCCTCGTATCCGGCCGAATAGTCCCAAACCCCGAAGGCGAACATCAACTGCATGAGGACAATCACGCCAATCACCAACCCAAGAGGCAGATATTTTGCCATCTCTGCTTTCAGTTCAGCAAAATCCACATCAAGCATCATCACAACAAAGAGGAATAAGACCGCCACGGCGCCGACATAGACGATGATCAGCAGCATGGCCACAAACTCCGCCCCCAACAGGACAAAAAGGCCCGCCGCCGAGAGAAAAGCCAAAATCAGCCACAAAACCGAATGCACCGGGTTGCGCGCCACGACTGTGAAAATGCCCCCGATCAAAGTGGACATTGAAAATGCGTAAAACGCGAGTTCCGCGATACCCATCGTAATTCCTTCCCTTGGCCGCTTAGCGATATGGTGCGCGTCGAGTTCGAGATTGCGGGCAATCTCAGCTTCCCAACGGTCGCCATTTTCTAGCAGTTTGGATTTGTCGTAAAATAACTCTTCACGCGTCTCAGTTGANAATTCGAAATTCGGCCCNTCAACAATCGCATCCACCGGGCAGGCCTCTTGGCAAAAGCCACAGTAAATGCATTTGGTCATATCNATATCATAACGGGTGGTGCGGCGGCTGCCGTCATCGCGCGGCTCGGCGTCAATGGTGATGGCCTGCGCCGGGCAAATCGCTTCGCAAAGCTTACAGGCAATACAGCGTTCTTCCCCATTCGGGTAGCGGCGCAAAGCATGTTCACCGCGGAACCTTGGGCTCAAGGGTCCTTTTTCATGCGGGTAGTTCAAAGTCGCCTTAGGCCGGAAAAAATATTTCATACCCAATTTGAACGCAGCCCAAAAATCTTGCAGTAAGAAATATTTGACCCGACGTGTATAATCAATATTTGCCATTGGTTTAGCCTCCCACTGTCCAGCGGGCATAGACGCCCCAGAACCAACCGAATTTCGCTGCAAAGGCCACAAAGACCACCCAGACCAAGGAGAAGGGCAGAAATACTTTCCAGCCCAAACGCATCAGCTGATCGTAGCGATACCGCGGCACCAAGGCTTTGACCATGGCAATCAGGAAAAAGAAAATTGCCATTTTCCCGACCATCCAGACCGGACCATCGGCCATGAAAGGGACAGGCGAGGCCCACCCCCCGAAGAACAACAGGGTGATCAAAGCACACATCAAGAATATCGCAATATATTCACCGGCCATGAAAAGCAAAAACGGCGTTGACGAATATTCAACCTGATACCCCGCCACAAGCTCCGACTCTGCCTCAGGCAAATCGAAAGGTGGGCGATTGGTTTCTGCCAAGGCGCTGATGAAAAACAAAAACACCATGGGAAAATGCGGGATGAAATACCAATTGAAAAAGCCCAAATCGCCATTCTGCGCCGCTACAATTGCGCCAAAATTCATCGATCCGGTCGAAATAATCACACCG
>JGI20160J14292_10003978_pt1 | contig 11123 bp, 11 predicted proteins | sample COG_10_FD_14292 | JGI IMG/M metagenome (IMG submission 14292) | reverse complement strand
CCATTTGGCAACAGTGGCGACTGCAACATCAATGTAAACTGCCCTGAAGGCGCCACCTGGCAGTGCGAGAAACGGTCCGTTGCTTTGATTGTACAAGGAGGGTTTGCGGTATGCACAGGTGCCTTGGTCAACAACACGGCACAAGACGGATCCCCCCTGTTTTTGACCGCCAACCATTGTCTCGGTGGGAACGTCGGCAACTGGACCTTCTATTTCAACCACGAAACTGAAGGGTGCGAAGGCAACAGCGGGCCGACCAACCAAAGCGTCAGCGGCGCAGAACTGCTTTCGAGCAGCGGAGCCTCGGACTTTGGACTGTTGCTTCTCGACGAGACACCTCCTGAAAACTATAACGTGTTCTACGCTGGATGGGATGGCACAGATGCTGAAACCATACAAAGCGCGACAGGAATCCACCACCCCTCAGGCGACCTCAAAAAAATCTGCATCGAAGAAGACGCTCCTTACCACGACAATGCCGCAGGCGCTGCAGTGTGGTGGATTGACGCATGGGAGGATGGTGTCACCGAAGGTGGGTCCTCAGGCTCCCCTTTGTTTGACCAAAACCACCGCATCATCGGCCAGCTCTACGGCGGAGCAGCAGCCTGCTCCGGCAACGTCAACAACGGTCAATTTGATTATTACGGACGGATGGGCGTGAGCTTTAACAACGGCATTACAGAACACCTCGACCCCCTCGGTCTGGGCATTGAAGTCTTGGACGGATTCCCGAGTGAGGGTTGCGTGACCAGCTTTGCCCTCGACATGGGTGTAGGCATTGTGAGCGCCCCTGAAGGCGTCCTTTGTGGTGGCGGAGAAGTCACCATTGAAGTGGCACTGAGCAATTTTGGAACCACGCCCCTGACTTCCGCCACCATCGGCTACACCGTGAACGGCGGTGCTGAGCAAACGGTGAATTGGAGCGGCAACTTGGATCAATATGAAGTCGAGGAAATCTCACTTCCAAGCATTCCTGCAGAAGACGGTTCTACCGAAGTGGAGGTCTATGTGGTCAGCGTCAATGGAGCGCAGGACGAAAACAACTTCAATGATGCTGCTGCCATTGAATTTACCGCCTTTGCAGGAGAAACGTTTGACTTTTCGTTCGAACTGGTACTTGATGAGTACGGAAGCGAGACCACTTGGGAGATTCGAAGGTTGGGCAACGTCGTGTACTCGGGGGGACCCTATGAAGACGACTTGGAGGGCACTGTGGTGACCATCCCACTGTGCCTCGAGCCAGGCTGCTACATCCTGCAAGTTGATGACAGCTACGGGGATGGAATGTGCTGTGATTACGGTGACGGCAGTTTCACCGTGTTTGACCCACAAGGTGATGTCGTGTATACCGGAGGAGAATTCAACGACTCAGATTTGGAGCAATTCTGCACCAGTGCCATGTCTGTAGAAGAAGGCCAGCCCGTCGCATTGCGCATCTGGCCCAATCCCGCCAGCAGCTCCGTGCAACTGGACGGCCTGCCACAGGATGCGACCATCCAAGCCTTTGACGCATTGGGACGCGCCATCTCGGCGCCTGTCAACGCCTCTTCAAGCCTGCAAACCTTGGATGTATCAGCGTTTCCGAGGGGTTGGGTGGTGTTCCGTGTGACCTCTGCGGATGCGGCATACGCAGTGCGTTGCCTCCTCCGTTGATTGACCATGCATTGCCGCCTTCTCTTCCTTCTGTTTGCAACCATAGCTTGCTGTGGCTGTTCGACACAAAAGGGTGGCAGCGCTTCAGGCGATGCGGCTCCCGGGTCGGCCCAGGTTGATTCCCTAGCCGCCCCTTTCACCATCACAGCGGTGCGGGTAGAATCGGACAGCTTGGTCACTGAGCTCCGCTATGGAGGGGGCTTCCGGACACACAAATTCACCCTTGTTTCCGCCGGGGCTGCCACCAAATCACTGCCCCGACAGCAGCCTTTGCGCATCACACACGACGCCCAAGGCGACATGGGAAGGGCACTGATCACCACCCGTGAGGCGTTTGACCTTACTCCCTTTCGCGATCCAACCCAACCCTTGGTGCGGCTGGCTGTGCAAGGCTGGTCTGGGCAGATCGACTACGCCTACAGCGACTGACATGAGCGCCCTGTGGAACATCGGGGCTGCGGCTTTGACCGCCATCCCTGCGGTCTGTAGGATCGCTTGGGACTTGAATGAACACCTGGCCTTGCAACGGAGAGCTGCCGCACCCGATGATGGGAAGCCCACCCTTCGGACCCCACCCCCTGCCAACGGCGACAGCCCCATGGGTTTTGATGGCATCACACTGATCGTGTGCACGCACAATGACCTTGAAATGCTGCAATCGAACTGGTCCTTGTGGCGTGGGCAGCAATTCCCAACCCACTGGCCTGTTGAGTGGCTGGTGGTCGACGACGGGTCTGAAGATGGCACAGCGGACTGGCTCGCCCCTTTGGCCGAAGAGGACGCCCACCTGACGGTTGTCCGACACACGAAGAAGAGGCCAGGAAAGAAAGACGCCCTCTCAGCTGGCATTGGGGCCGCGCGTCATGAATTTCTGGTGTTGACCGATTCTGATTGCGCACCGCAACCCCATTGGGCGGCGGACATGGCGTTGGCCTTGACCGGGGATGCCGGTAAAGGCAACCCGACCGGTTGCGACATCGCCCTGGGAGTTTGCCTCCCTCTTGGCGGACCCGACCTCCTCACCTTTGACGCCTTGCGCGTGGCTTTTCAATACGCGGGCGAGGCCGCCGCAGGCCGCCCATATATGGGCGTGGGCCGAAGCATGGCCTACCGCCGCAGTGCCTGGAAGCGCCTCAGCGGCTTCGATGCACATGCCGATTTGGCCAGCGGTGACGATGACCTGTTCGTTCAAGCTGCGGTGCAATCTGGATTCCAGGCCAGCCTCGTCTACCCTTCCAGCAAATCGGCTACAAACCATGTTCTGCCCTCCCCAAACTGGAAGGACGGATGGAAAAGAAAGCAGCGACACCTGACCACCGCAGGCCGCTACAGCTGGGGCACACGGTGCCTTTTGGGCGCTGACGCCTTGCTTGACCCGCTCATCATGGCGCTGGCGATCGCAGCCCCACTTGGCCTTTTGCACAAGTTCATTTGGATACCGATGATGGCCATGACCCTTGCTGCTGCCGTTCGCGCGTTTACCTTGTCGTTGTTCTCGAAGGTGTGGGACAAGGATGCATTTCCATGGTGGAAATGTCTCCTGTGGGGTCCAGTTCGCTGGAGCCTTTTGGCCACCGCCACGGTAAAGAACCTTTTCACCTCATCGCCGACATGGACGCAGCGGGCACCGACAAGCAGGTCGTAATCGACCACCTTTCCGACAAGGCCAAGTATGACTTCGGCCTGATTAGCAGGGCATTAGACAAGCACGATCAAGCTGCTTTTGCAGAATTGATGGAGCGTTACCGTGAGCCCATCTACTACATGCTGTTGAAAATGGTCAACAGCCAAGACGATGCAGAAGACTTGATGATCGAGACTTTTGGCAAGGCGTTTAGAAGGCTCAAACAGTACAGCCCCAAATTCGCTTTTTCCACTTGGCTCTTCAAGATTGCGTCCAACGGGGCCATCGATTTCATCCGCAAAAAGCGCATCAAGGCCTTGAGTCTCGACAAAGGTTTTACAGACGCAGAGGGCGACACCATGGAGATCCAAGTGGCCGATGACGGCCTTGATCCCGGGCAATCCCTTGAGAAGCAGCAGCGCGTAAACCGCATGCGGGAGGTCGTGGCCCAACTCAAGCCGCGTTACCGCCGCTTGGTAGAATTGCGCTACTTCGAAGAGTACAGCTATGACGAGATCGCTGCAGAGCTCAACCTGCCCCTCGGCACCGTAAAAGCACAATTGTTCCGCGCCAGGGACATCCTCGCCGGCGTGCTCGAGACAGACCGTGAGCAATTCTGACGTGGCGCCAACAGACCAAGACTTTCGGGGTGTCGATGCGCTGCTGAAAAACCTGTCAGTGGAGTGTCACGACTTTGGCACGCCCATTCCCCCTTGTTCGGAAGTCCAACGCCAACAGCTGGCCATGCTCGGACCCCTGTTTCGTGAGTGGAACGCACAGATCAACGTGATTTCAAGAAAAGACATGGACGCGTTTTTTACGCGACATGTGCTCCACAGCCTTTCTGTAGCCCGCGTATTCCGTCCTGAACCGGGTGCGCGCATTCTGGATGTGGGCACGGGCGGAGGTTTCCCGGGATTGCCACTGGCCATCCTTTTTCCCCAGGCGGAATTCACACTCTGCGATTCAATCGGAAAAAAGATCAAAGTGGTCAAAGCAGTGGCAGAAGCTCTGGACCTGAAGAACGCAAAAGGCGTGTGGGCCAGGGCAGAGGCTTTGACCGACCGCCCCCTCTTTGACTTTGTGCTAAGCCGCGCAGTCACCAAAATGCCCACCTTCCTCGATTGGGTCAGGCCCTTAATTGCCGATGACCATGAACACGGGCTCCCCAATGGCGTGCTTTATTTGAAGGGTGGAGACCTCAAAGCAGAACTCTCACCGGTCCGGGAGAAGGTCCTTGAATGGTCTTTGTCTGATGTTTTGAAGGACCCCTGGTTTGAGACCAAGAAACTCCTGCACGTCGCGCTCTAAAAAGAATGAAGGGGGCATTTCTGCCCCCTCCGAAACCTGCAAGGATTTTGAAACCGACACGGCTTTTTAAGACCGCATCCAGTGTATAGACGACACGAAATGCAATCGTTGCCTCAATGCACAAAAAAAAATCACATTCCACACACTGTTCCGTTGTCACATCCATGGACCTCAGTGGGCAACCACAGGATGGCATGGTTAAATTAGCAGGGTGAATAAAGAGGATTCTCCAGCATCGGAAATGCCCAGTGCGGAACAACTCAAGGCCTTGGGGAGCAACACCATCAGCGACTCATTGGGCTTGGAGTTGATTTCTGTAGAGCACGGGACCGTAGTGGGCAAGATGCCGGTAGACTCTAGAACCCACCAGCCTTATGGGTTGCTCCACGGCGGTGCAAGTGTGGTGTTGGCGGAAACTTTAGGGTCGGTTGGCTCGCACTTCATCGCGGCGCCAAAAGGAAAAGCTGCCGTGGGAATCGAGGTCAATGCGAACCACCTTCGGGGGGTCAAATCCGGTTGGGTGACCGGTACCGCCCGCCTCCACCACGAAGGAGGGAAACTGCATGTTTGGCACATTGAAATTGTAGACGATGCAGGAAGTGCCATTTGCACAAGCCGCCTGACTGTCATGTTGATTCCCGGCCCAACATCAGCTTCATGAAGACGGAAGGTCACATTCAAGACTCCGAAACTGAAGTTTTGTTTCACCGTCCCGGGAACGTCCACTTGGAGCGCCTGATACCCGATGAGGATGGCAGCACGTGTTTCAGGCTGCACCCTTGGGAAAGGGCGCAAAACCAAACGGAGATGGTCCTGCGTGGCCGCCCCGAAACATTAGAGGTCCTCGCCCCCGACGCTCGACCCACTTTCAAAAGCCGCGCTCGAACCACCGCTGGAACGTCCCAAAATGAGCACGCCACATGGGTCAATGCTGCCCAGCTCTCCATGGCACAGGGCCCGCTCAAAAAAGTGGTGCTCTCGAGCGTTTTGAACGTTGAAGTAGAGGCCTTGGACAACACCGACATTGTCCGGCGTCTGGCCCTGGCCCATCCCGACTCATTCAGCTGGGCATTTTCTAACCCCTCTATGGGCACGTGGTTCGGCTCTTCGCCTGAGCCCCTGCTCAAAGGCCAGTGGCCACATTTGCGCACCGCTTGTCTGGCGGGAACCCGCATGGCGCACTTGGGCGATGTCTCCGACCCTTGGACCGAGAAAGAGCGGGAAGAGCAAGAATTGGTCACCGAGGGCGCACTGCAAGCCCTGCACGACAGCGGTTGCGAAGGCATCCGAACCAGTGAGCGACAAACCATTCAATATGGCCCCATTGAGCACCTGCGCACTTGGGTGGACTTCGAGGCCAAACGCCCATTGAAAGAGGTGATCCGGGCCCTTCATCCCACGCCGGCTGTGGGTGGCACCCCACGCTCTGACGCACTGGACTTCATCTCCGAGCACGAGAGCCACGACCGGGCCTATTACACGGGTTGGGTCGGGATGGAGCAAGGCGAACACCTCTCCTATTTCGTCAATCTGCGTTGCGCCCACATGCGCAATGGTGTCATGACCGCCTATGCAGGGGGAGGGATTACTGCAGCTTCTAACCCCGCGGCTGAGTGGGCGGAGACCCGCAACAAACTCCGGTCCGTTTTGGATCCCATCGTGCATTGGGCACCATGACCACTCCCGCCTCAACTGCCATGGCTTCTGCCCATGCACTTGCAGCGGGGCTGATCAAAAATGGCCTCATGGCTGTAGTGGTGAGTCCGGGATCGCGGAACGCCCCCCTCATCCAAGCGTTTGTGAGCCTCGGTACCCAGGTAGTGGTGGCACTGGACGAACGGTCAGCCGCGCACCATGCACTGGGCATGGCTTTGGCGCTCAAACAGCCTGTCGCAGCCTGCTGTACCAGTGGAACCGCAGCACTCAACCATGGTCCTGCCCTTGCAGAAGCCCAACACGTAGGCTTGCCGTTGATCAGCCTGACTGCTGATCGCCCCGCGGGAGCGCACCTCACTTGGCAAAGCCAGACCCTCGCCCAAAACGGCATGCACGCGCTGCAGGTCAGCGGCTCTTATACTTGGGACGCCCCTTCAGACGCCACGGGCCAGGCGTTGCTTTCCAACATGGCGCATGCTTTGAACAAAGGGCCCATCCACATCAACTGCCCTTTTGACGCCCCCCTCTACGCGGGTCACCACCAAGGAGGACCCTCCAATGAACCAGAGCGGGATGCGGACAGCAGGCCCGCTTTTAGAAGTCTGACACCCCCACGCCTCGAGCCCCCAACTTGGTTTGGTGACCGCCTGAAAAAGGCCGCCATTTCCGGTGAAAGGGTGCTTCTACTCGGGGGAACCCAGCCCGCCGCACTCTCTGCGGAAGCCCTGCTCATCTGGAGCCGATTTGCGGTCATTGCAGGCGACACCACCAGCGGGCTTTTTGCACCTGATGTCCCTGCGATTTCAGCCTGCGACCGCTGGCTTTCCGCGTGGCAGAAAGCAGACAAGCCATGGCGGGACATGGCTCCTGATGTGGTCGTCACTTTCGGTGCCCCCTTGGTGTCTCGGCGCCTGAGGGACGCCCTTGCGCAGCTGGACTTCGAGCACCTCCATTTGGGCCCTTCTGAGGAAGCGCCTCAGGCTTTTGCCCGCCCTCCTGGCGCTGTTGTGTGCGATGTAAATGCCGCAATTGAGGCCGGTGCCCTGGCATCTGAGTTGTCCCCAAGCAGCAGGCGTTCACCTCAGCTTGAGGATTGGTCGCAAACGTGGTGGACCCAAGAGGCCGCAGTGCGCAACCGCCATGACACCGCCATCGGTGCTGCACCATGGAGCGACCTGCGGGCTCACCATTGCCTGCACGAGGCTTTGCCAGGAGGATGGGAACTGCACCTCGGCAACTCTACTCCAGTGCGCTATGCCCAGCTGTTTGAATCGAAAGAGAAACTGCACCCCTGGTCCAACCGGGGCGTGGCCGGCATTGACGGATGCAGTTCTACTGCCGTAGGGTCCGCCTTGGCAGGAAGCCCCACCACCTTGATCACAGGTGAACTGGGATTTCTCTACGACGCCAATGCCTTTCACATTCAACCCCTGCCCTCCACCCTTCGCATTGCCGTGATCCACAATGGCGGAGGTGGCATCTTTAGGTGGCTCGACGGCCCGGCCCAGACCGGACTCTTGGAGAGCCATTTCGAATGGAACCACTCCATTGCACTTCGACCGCTCTGCGAGATGCACGGGCTCATCTACCAGCGGGTGACCGGTGAAGCTGAACTGCGGGAAGCTTTGAAAGATTGGTGGGCGCCTTCCAACACGCCCAAGGTTTTGGAAGTCTCCACCCCCGGTCCAGAAAGTGCGGTGGCATATGCCCGCTACATGGAGACCGTCTGCATGTAAATTTGCATCCACGCCGGATGCTTCACGGAACCTAACAGAACATCCTTAGCCCCGGCGTTGTCAATCAGCAAAGCGCAACACATGGCGAACGAAAGACAGTGGGAACAAATTCAACCCTTCGAAGACATTCGATTTGAGTTCTGTGAAGGCATAGCCCGGATTACCATTGACCGCCAAGAGGTCTACAATGCGTTTCGCCCCGAGACCAACATGGAGATGCTCGAGGCCATGGACATCGCCCGCGAGCGACAAGACATTGGTGTCGTGGTCCTGACTGGTGCAGGAGATAAGGCTTTTTGCAGCGGTGGTGACCAAAATGTAAAGGGCACAGGAGGCTACATCGGAGGAGACGGCGTGCCGCGATTGAACGTGCTGGACTTGCACAAGAAAATCCGCTCATTGCCCAAGCCTGTGATTGCTGCCGTCAATGGATATGCCATTGGAGGTGGACATGTCCTGCACGTTGTGTGCGACCTCACCATCGCATCCGAAAACGCCATTTTCGGTCAAACAGGTCCCAAGGTTGGCAGCTTTGACGCCGGCTTTGGATCGAGCTATCTCGCGCGCCATGTGGGCCAAAAGAAAGCCCGTGAAATCTGGTTCCTCTGCGAGCAGTATTCGGCCAAGGAAGCGGAATCCATGGGACTGATCAATACGGTGGTTCCCCTCGATAAACTTGAGGAAACTTACGTCAAGTGGTGCAAGACCATCATGAAGCGCTCTCCATTGGCCATCCGCATGATCAAGCGGGGCCTCAATGCCGAATTGGATGGCCAAGCCGGACTGATGGAATTCGCAGGAGACGCCACCATGATGTATTACCTCATGGAAGAGGCCCAAGAAGGCAAGAATGCCTTCCTTGAGAAAAGGGACCCCGACTTCCAACAGTACCCCAAGTTCCCTTGAGGGGCATGATCCGCGACTTTATACAGGCCGCGCGGTTGCGCACACTGCCATTGGCCAGCGCGTGCGTCCTCACGGGTGGGGCATTGGCGGCTGCAGCAGGCACTGAACAAGCGCGCTTCACCCCCTTGTTTGCAGGCTGTCTTTTGACGGTCGTCCTGCTGCAGGTGCTCGCCAATTTTGCCAATGACCTCGGTGACTTTACCAATGGGGCGGATCGGGCAGAAGGCCACCAACGCAGCGACCGTGCTGTGGCTTCTGGTCGCATATCTGCGGCCCAAATGAAACGCGCCGTTGTCACCGCTGCGGCGCTGGCGCTGTTGGTTGGGATCTCCACCGCAGTCTGGGCTGCAGGAGACCACATCCTTGGCGTGCTGTTTTGGATCGGCATGGGCATCTTGTCCATAGGGGCAGCATACACCTACACCGCTGGTAACCGACCCTATGGGTACAGCGGTTTAGGAGACATCAGCGTCCTGGTCTTCTTTGGACTGGCCGGTGTTGCGGGTACCGCAGCGCTGATCACAGGCACCTTTGCCGCTGTATGGATCTTGCCCTCGCTGAGCATGGGGTTGTTCAGCGTGTCCGTACTCAACCTGAACAACTTGCGGGATCACACCACAGACGCCGTCACGGGCAAGCACACCTTGGTGGTGCGCATGGGCTTTGACCGGGGTAAAGTCTACCACGCCCTGCTCTTGGGCGGAGCTTGGGGAAGTCTGCTTGCATTTTGGGCATTGGACGCCGGAGGCCCTTGGCATGGCAAACTGTGGTACGGACTGTTTGCGCTCGTGCACATCAAACACCTGGCCTTGGTTTTCCGGACGCAAGACCCTGCGGAACTTGACGGAGAACTGAAAAAGGTGGCCCTGAGCACCTTCGCCATTTCATTGTTCCTTTTCCTGAGCGCGACCGCATGACAGGCTTTGACATCCGCATTGTGGAGCGCACGCTCCAATTCAAGCAACCCGCGGGCACCTCGCGCGGCGTACTGCTGGAAAAGCCCAGCTTTTTCGTGGTTGCTCAGGATAATGAGGAGGATGGCCGCATGGGCATTGGCGAGTGCAGTTTGATTCCTGGCCTTTCTCCAGAAAGTGCCCCTCGGGCAAGGATGGAGCTCAAAAAACTGGCCGCATCGGGCACCCTCGACCCCAAAAGCATGAGCCTGCAGTACCCGGCAGTGAGGTTTGCGGCTGAAACCGCTTTGATCGACCTGCTGAACGAAGGCGACAGGACCTTGTTTCCAGGTCCTTTTACAGAGGGCCGTCCCGCGCCCATCAATGGTCTGATTTGGATGGGCGATCCCGCAGGCATGGTGGACCAAGCCGCTGCCTTGCTCGAACGGGGCTTTGACACCCTCAAACTCAAAGTTGGCGCTCTGGATTTCGAGCAAGAATTGGAATGCCTCCAGGCCATCCGTTCCATTGCACCTGCAGAGAAAGTCACCCTGCGGCTCGATGCCAATGGAGGTTTGGACGATGGAAACGTCGCCGTTACCCTGCGCAAACTGGAGCGGCTGGCGGCTTTTAACATCCACAGTATGGAGCAGCCGGTGAAGCCCGGGCAATGGAAGAAGATGCAGTCCATTTGCGCGGACTCTGCCATCCCCATCGCCTTGGATGAAGAGTTGATTGGCGTTCATGACACGACCCTTCGCCGCAACATGCTGCATGTGATTCAACCGGCTTTTGTCATTCTGAAACCGAGTTTGATCGGCGGTTTTGTAGAGGCCAACCATTGGATTGACCTCGCTGCGGAAGTTGGAGCGAAGTGGTGGGCCACCAGCGCCTTGGAGAGCAACATTGGACTCAACGCCATTGCGCAATGGGCCGCCGATGCCACCCTCGAGGATCCCGATCCCATTCCGCAAGGCCTCGGAACAGGAAGCCTGTTTACCGACAACGTCCCCTCTCCACTGGTGGTGGAGGACGGGACCCTGCGCATTGATACCGCAGGTCTTGAGGACCGTTCGCATGCAAATGGCTGGGACTTGACTTCCTTGCTCTCATGAGCAGGCCATGGCGCATTGCCGCTCAAGGGCGTGTGCATCCTCCTTCCGACCATGGAACTTGGACCTCGGAATTTGACGCCGCCGTGGACCAATGGCACCGCGCAATCCCTTGGGCAAGCACCTCGGGCAGCACTGGCACCCCGGTTGAACACCGCTTTACCATGGAAGCCGTGCAGGCCTCTGCCGCGTCCACTGCTGATCACTTCGGGCTCGATCAAGCCCGCTGCAA
>JGI20160J14292_10003973_pt1 | contig 11132 bp, 10 predicted proteins | sample COG_10_FD_14292 | JGI IMG/M metagenome (IMG submission 14292) | reverse complement strand
GCACAGCTGTTTAGTAAATCGGCCTCGTTCATCTGAATGTTCAGTTTAAACGTGTGACGTAAACAGTGACCAGTTAGAGTTTCGTTACCTGTGGCAGTACCTAGGAATTTCTTAATTTGGTGCGAATGGTTGGTATCAGTCGTCCTCTTCAGCCACTCAGTCGTCTCTTGTAAGTGTTGCCTAATGTACTTTGCCCCAATAACAATTGGAACTATGCGCTTGCGAGCTTCCGTCTTGGTTATATCGTGGTTAGCATTTAGATAAGCTACACGCCTCAGGTCTGTCAGGTTTCCGTTATCTACAGTCAAGTGCATCATTTCACTCGCCATTAGTCCGCCTTGTAGATACAACAGGCAAGCAACACCTAAGTGTGGTTTTCCGTGCTGCTCATTTAGTGCGTATTCAATTAATTGTGTTTGCTCTGGCTCAGTCAGTGGCGTCTTAGTTTTTGCTGATTGCTTTGGTAGGTTGGGCGTACGTTCGTGGTTAGCATTTAGATAAGCTACACGCCTCAGGTCTGTCAGGTTTCCGTTATCTACAGTCAAGTGCATCATTTCACTCGCCATTAGTCCGCCTAAGGAGAACGTTAAAACGATTTGATGGTGCTTGTATCGGGGTGGTAGAAGGAGTGAACCTAATAAATATAAATTATATTAATTCAATATAATTATTCAATTTAACAAATTAATTGGGGCGGGGATGCCATAAAAACAGTAGGGACTTAACGGCGAGTGTGATATTTTTCCGCGAAAGGAAGTGCAAATAACCCACCCAAACTATTGCAGTCTGATTCTGAGTAAGCCGGGCCAAGCCCTAACTTGAAATTTTCACTTAATGGTTGTGATTGAAAACTATAGAGTAATCGATCCCAAACACTGAAGAGACTGCCGTAGTTGCTATCTGTTTCCTGCTGCCGATCAGAATGGTGTAGCCGATGCATGTGAGGTGTCACGATGATATAGCGTAGTACACGATCTAGAGATGCTGGGATACGTAGATTACTGTGATGAAACAATATAATGGGCAGGGCAATAAGCTCATAGATAATGAGATGCTCGATGCTGAGGCCAAATATTAGGATCAGCGGGATTCTTGTTAACCCTGAAAGTAGAACTTCGCCGGTATGAAAGCGCACAGCGCTACTGGCATCCATCTCGCTGTCACAATGGTGTACCCGATGAAAGCGCCATAAGACTGGAATGTGATGATTCATGCGATGCCATAGGTATTGCCATAGATCGATGATAATAAGTCCAACGATAATGCTCACATTGGTGCTTAGTTCTAAGCGATTGAGTAGACCAAACTGGCGTATATCTGCCCAGTATTCAGTACTTTCGAGCAGGGTAAACAGGATCATGAGGCTAATGATTGCATTGAATAGGCCTAATGCAATATTACGCAGCGAATGACTTAGATGGTGTTTACGTGAGGCGAAATAGGGAAATAGCTGCTCGCTAAAATAGAGCAAACTGAAGATGCCGATAACTAAGAAAAACTTAATAGTCTCTAGTGTCATCGGCTTACTATAGGGCTAAAGGTTTGTGGGGGCTAGAAGATTTCGCGGCGGATGACGTTTTGTTGACGTTCAGGGCCGGTGGATATGATATCGATCGGGGTCTGTAAGAGCTCTTCTATTTTGTCGATATAATCACGGGCATTTTGAGGTAGGCCAGCATAATCGGTGGCACCGACTGTTGGACTTTGCCAGCCCGGTAGAGTGATGTACTCCGGCTCGCAGGCCTCTAGTGTGTCGGCGTCCATGGTTAGGCTATCGACTAGGGCACCATTAAAACGGTAAGCGGTGCAGATGTTGATGCTTTCTAGTCCATCCATGACGTCTAGTTTAGTCAAACAAATACCACTGACACCATTGACGCGCATAGCACGTTTTAGTGATACCACATCTAGCCAGCCACAACGGCGCTGGCGGCCAGTGGTTGCACCAAACTCATGTCCCCGCTCGCCTAATTCTTGGCCGACTGCATCGGATAATTCGGTTGGGAAAGGGCCAGCGCCAACACGTGTGGTGTAGGCCTTCACAATCCCCAGGACATAATCAATGCTAGTCGGTGCTACACCGCTACCACTACAAACACCGCCGGCGGTGGTATTGGAGGAAGTCACGTAGGGGTAAGTACCATGATCAATATCGAGTAGCGTACCCTGTGCGCCTTCAAATAAGATGCGTTTGTTTTCTCTTTGCAGCGTATGTAGACGATCGGTAACATCACAGATCATCGGGCTGAGTTCTTCCGCCCAAGCCTGACACTGATCCTTGAGTGCGTTTAGATCGCAGATTTCATGCTTGAAGTAATTCTTTAATACGAAATTATGATAATCGACTACACCTTCTAACTTAGCCATTGCCTTGTCGAATTGCAGTAGATCACCTAGACGTAATCCGCGACGGGCAACTTTGTCTTCATAGGCTGGGCCAATACCACGGCCAGTTGTGCCAATAGCCTTGTTCCCACGGGCTTTCTCGCGTGCCTGATCAACCAAGATATGATACGGCAGAATCAGTGGGCAGCCTTCAGATAAGAACAAACGCTCACGCGCATGCACACCGCGCGTTTCTAGCATGGTTAGCTCTTCTAATAGAGCAGCGGGTGATAACACCACGCCATTGCCAATGAAGCAGGCTGTTTCCTGACGCAAAATGCCAGAGGGGATAAGGTGCAAGACAGTTGTGTCTTCGCCAACAACAATGGTGTGTCCGGCATTATGTCCACCTTGAAAGCGAACTACAGCGTCAGCTTTTGCGGTTAACATGTCGACGATCTTGCCTTTACCCTCATCACCCCATTGGGCGCCGAGGACTACGATATTCTTTTGCATGATTAAGCTTCCTTGATAGCCCAAGTATCGCCGTCTTGCTCCAGCTGCCGCTTACAGGCACTGGATTTAGCGGTATCTGATGAACTTAGGCCAGCAATAATGGTTTCACCAGAATTGCGTAGTTCAGTAATAATTTGATCGAGTGCTGGATCGTCACTTAAGGGGGCGAAGATCGCCGGCTGCGTATCGCTGTCCAGTTGTGAGAGTTTTAGTAATTGTTTTAAGTCAGCACTAAAGCCGGTTGCTGGGCGGGCACGGCCAAAGGCCTCGCCAATGTTGTTATAACGACCACCACGGGCTAACTCAGCACCGCTGGCACGATCATAGGCGGCAAAGACAAGATCATTTTGATAGTGGTAGCCGCGCACTTCAGCAAGATCAAAATGAATCTGATGATTGCTTAGGCGTTTGCCTAGTTTTTCGGCTAAGGCCTCTAATTTGTTAATGGCCACGACCATTCTTGCTCCAGCGGGTGCTAATACACTTTTCGCTTGTTGCAATATTTGTGCATCACCGTGTAGCTGGTTCATTGCTGCGATTGCAGATTTGTGGCTATCGGCACAATCCATAGTGTTTAGGAAGGCCTGCATATCTGGCGCTGACTTGCGTTGCAGGATAGAAAATAAGTCTTGCTTAGCTTCGCCTACAAGATCAACTTCATCACATAAGATGTCGAAAATGCCGGCATGCCCCAAATCTAGTAAGGGATTATCGATACCGGTTTCGGTAATCGCTGTCAGCATCATGCGAATAATTTCTGCATCACTTTCAATGCTGTCATCACCATACAGCTCAGCACCGATCTGTAATGGGCTGCGTGTGCCACCGGCTGACTCGGCCTGGGTCAGTAACACGGTGCCGCAATAACAGAGGCGAGTGGCTCCTTCTTCTTTCAGCATATGGGCATCAATGCGCGCAACCTGCGGCGTCATATCTGCACGTACACCTAGCATACGTCCTGAAATCTGATCCGTGAATTTGAATGTTTGTATATTGAGGTCATCACTGTCTTTTAATAACAATGAATCGACGAATTCAATAAATGGAGGTATGACTAACCGATAACCCCAAGAGCGGAATAAGTCGATAAGTTTTCGGCGTTGGTTTTCAAGGATTACCGCATCATTGGGTAAAACTTCTTGAATACCAGTAGGTAGTAACCAGCGGGTACGGGAGTTCATGGCAGTAGCTTCAGTTTAACGATTAACTAACAGCCGTAAGAATAACACGGCTAGGGTCATGCTCACTAACCCTAATCAGCGAATTTTTGTATCTAGTAGTGAACTTATCTGTTGATAGGCCGCGGCTAGCGATTTTGGCGAGAATGCTGGCAACAGGCCTTCGAATAGGAATACGAAGGCGACTGCTGCTAACAAGGGATCAAACAGAGATGTAAGACCTAGGTCTTATTTGCCTGATTGATTGAAGTAACGGAAGAACTGAGAGTCTGGTTTTAACACCAAAACATCATTCTTACTGTTAAACGTACGTTTATACGCGCTCAAGCTCTTAGTTAATGTATAGAACTCTTCGTCTGCACCGTAGGCCCGTGCATAGATATCGGCCGCTGTTGCATCACCTTCACCACGTAACTGCTCAGATCGTTTGTAGGCATCTGCCAGAGTAATTTGACGTTGGCGATCGGCAGCAGCTCGAATACGCTCCGCTGATTCACGTCCACGAGCACGAAAGTCTTTTGCTACACGGTCACGTTCGGCACGCATACGCTCATAAACTGAATCACTAATGTCTTCAGTGTAGTCGATACGGCTAACACGTAAGTCAACGATCTCAATACCAAGTTCTTTTGAGATTTCGTTGGTTTTGCGCACTAGTGCATTCATGATTTCTGAACGTTCACCGGAGACAGCTTCTTTAATAGTTCGCGCAGCAATCACATCACGTAATTCATCTTTTGTGATTTGGCTTAGACGGCTATTGGCACGAGCTTCTATACCACCAGTGGCAACGAAATAGTCACGCACATTATCGATACGCCATTTGACGAAGAAATCGACATAGACATATTTCTTTTCACTGGTCGGAAATAAATCAGGCTTCACATCCAGCGTTAGGATACGAGAGTCGAAATATTTCACATCGTTGACGATCGGTAGTTTGAAGTGCAAGCCAGGCTGAATATCTGCCTGAATGATCTCACCAAACTTCAATAGGATCGCACGTTGCGTTTCATTTACAGTGTAAACGCAGCTACTGTAGACAATAATGCTGACAGCAATAAGGGCAGCAATGATTTTAGTGATCATATTAGCGATTCTCCCTGCCGCGTGTTGGGCGTTGTGGTATCTCTGATGAGTTGGATGAACCGAAGCTAGATGAAGTATTAGCTGCACCAGTGCTGTCTGAGCGTGTTGGTGCGTTCTGGATTAATTTATCCAATGGCAAATACATTAGGTTATTACCACCTTCAACATCCAACATGATCTTCGTGCTGTTGCTGAAGACCGCTTCAGTTGCTTCAAGATAGAGACGTTCGCGTGTGATGCTTGGTGCCTTCTTGTACTCAGTGAGTAATGCTGAAAAACGTTCAGATTCACCTTCAGCGGTAGCAACAATGGCTTCTTTGTAACCTGTTGCTTCCTCAGTGATGCGTGCTGCCTCACCTCGAGCCTGTGGCACGATGGTATTAGCGTAGGCTTCTGCTTCCTGAATGTAACGCTCCAAATCCTCACGTGATTTAATCACGTCATCAAAGGCGTTCTGTACCGGACTAGGGGGCTGTGTCTTCTCTAAGTTGAGTGAGGTGATCTCGATACCAGCGTCGTAGCGGTCCAGGATCTCCTGCATCAGTTTTTTAGTACTAGAAGAAATAACCTCTAGGCCTTCATATAAGACAAAGTCTACTTTGCTCTTACCGACGATCTCGCGAATCGCGCTTTCCATCGCCTGCTTTAGTGTGGTTTCTGGCCCACGCAAGTTGAATAAGTAGCCTGGTGCATCTTTCACTCGATACTGTGCACCGAGAATGATCTCTACGATATTCTCATCCTGCGTTAGCATAGTGGTTTGATGTTTGGCACTCCGTACTCGCTGTGTGTCGACTATAAATAGCGACTGCACTGGGAAAGGTACATGCCAGTGTAGACCGGGACTAGTAGTCTCTTTGTATTTGCCAAATTGTAGGATGACGCCGGCTTCGCCTTCTGTCACCTTGTAGACGCCTGACATGGCCCAAACGATAGCAATAATAAAAATTGCGATCAGACCTATGCTAGACGAACCGTTAGATGAACCTGAAGATGAGTTAGAACCACCGCCGGAACCGCCAAAGAGGCCTCCAAACTTACGTCCTAACTTTTGAAAGACTTCATCGAGATCCGGTGGCCCTTGATTATTGGATTTACGATTCCAAGGGTCATCGTTGTTGTTACCTGGGGTGTTCCAGGGCATGTTGACTCCGCAGTGAGTTTAAATAAATGTTGGCGCTATTCTATATCACTCTTCAGCAAAATTTCAGCATTCTCTTGTTCATGCTCTGTAGTGGTCTCTTTCACCAAATAGTCTGTGAAGCGTGACATAAGCTCTACGCTTATACGTGCCTCAATCTGCCAAAACCCTTCAGGATCAAAGGTTTCCTCCAATATTGAATGATGTTCATGCAGTAAAGCACGCAGATCACCCTGTGCTGGCGGTAGCTGTAGGCTTACGATTTTATGACTTTCACTAAAAAATTGGACCATTGCAGAGTGCAGTAATGGCAAACCATCGCTCTCTAGGGCCGAAACCCAGATGCGATTGATACGATTATCATCACCATGTCGATATGCGGCATTTGATTAATCTGGTCGATTTTGTTGTAGACCAAGATCTGTGGGCAGTTCTCTGCATTGATCATTTCCAGCACCGTATTAACTTCGCGAATATGCTCATTTCGCTGAGGGTTGGAAGCATCGACAACATGCAGTAGTAAGTCAGCCTCAACCGTCTCTTGTAGAGTGGCGTGGAAGGCCTCGACCAAATCATGGGGTAAATCCTGGATGAAACCTACCGTATCAGCGAGGATGATTTCATCGAAGCCCTCGAGCTGTAAGCGGCGTAGGGTTGGATCCAAGGTGGCGAATAGCTGATCGGCCTGATACACCTCACTATCGGTAAGGGTATTGAATAGCGTCGACTTACCTGCATTGGTATAGCCTACTAGCGCAACGGTTGGGATTGGCTTTTTCCTGCGTGCTTGGCGACCTTGATTCCGTTGTGAACGGACTTTGGCCAAACGCTTTTCTAAAGATTTAACCCGGACTGCGAGCAAACGACGGTCGGTTTCCAGCTGGGTTTCCCCCGGGCCGCGCATACCAATACCACCTTTTTGCCGTTCTAGGTGAGTCCAACCACGTACCAGACGCGTAGAAATATATCTAAGTTGAGCGAGCTCGACCTGTAGCTTGCCTTCATAAGAGCGCGCACGTTGTGCGAAAATATCAAGGATTAGGCCGGTACGATCGAGCACACGGCAGTGGCAGGCACTCTCGATATTGCGTTCTTGGCTAGGCGAGAGGGCATGATTGAATAATAGTAATTCAATCCCTTCTGCCTCTACCCGTTCAGCGAGCTCTTCGAGCTTACCGCCACCGATAAGAAAGCGAGATTCTGGTTTGGCACGCGAATAAAGCACGATATCGATGATATCCGCACCGGCTGATTTGGCTAATAGTCTAAATTCTTCCGTATCGGCGGGGTCAGGACTGCGCCCAAATGCGGGGTGAACTAAGAGAGCGCTTTCGCCACTCTTGGGACGTTCAAACACTTAATGCTTGCTCCTGCTACTACAAAACAAGCTATTCAACGTCATCAACAAATGGGATGTTCACTACTTTTGTCGGCACGATAGTTGAAATCGCATGTTTATAGACCATCTGGTTGACGGTATTTTTAAGCACAATGACGAATTGATCGAAAGAATCGATCTGTCCCTGCAGCTTAATACCATTAACAAGATAGATGGCGACAGAAATCTTTTCTTTTCGTAATGCGTTTAAGAAGGGTTCTTGTAAAGTTTGACCTTTTGACATTAGGTTTTCACTCTTAATGTTAATTGTTGTTAGATCGCCCTACGCTAATTCCCCAACGAGCGAGAGCTGAAGATCATTTTAGCAGTTACTAGCTGGCAGGTTGCAACTGATTTGCTCCGCTAGCTGTGTAATAGGTTGTATTGCCGGGTCAATTAGCTCTACTTTTGGATAGCTACGCAGCCAAGTGAGCTGCCGTTTGGCTAGTTGGCGGGTAGCAGCAATGCCTTGTTCACGCATATCGGCATAAGTGATATCGCCTTCTAGATATGACCAGATCTGGCGATATCCAATACAGCGCATCGATGACATGTCCGGTGAAAGAGTCCAATTTTTGCGTAAGGCCTGTAATTCCTCGACTGCACCATGGTCTAGCATCCAGTCAAAACGTTGTTCGATATTCTGATGTAGCCAGGCCCGGTCTTCAGGAAACAGCCCCCAAGCGTGAATATCTAGATCATCGCGGGTGGATTTTGGTTTTTGCTGCCACGCGGTCAGGGTGCTGCCAGTATTATCAAAAACCTCTAAAGCACGCTGTATGCGTTGTCTATCATTGGGATGAATGCGAGCGGCTGCAGTGGCATCGACGGTGCTCAGTCGGTCATGTAATGCGGCTACTCCTTTGAGCTGCATCTCCTCTTCGATCTGCTGACGAATCTTATCGTTAGTAGCGGGGAGCTCGGAGAGCCCAAACTGTAGGGCATGGAAATACATGATGGTGCCACCAACCAATAATGGAGTGTGACCACGAGCGAGGATTTCATCGATCAGGCGGTTGGCGTCGTTACAGAATTCGGCTACCGAGTACTGCTCATCTGGGTTGCGAATATCAAGTAATGCATGTGGCGCATCCGCTAACACATCAGCCGTTGGCTTAGCGGTACCAATATTCATCTCACGATAAATCAGGGCAGAGTCGACACTGATAATTTCACAGGGGCGTTGGCGGCAGAGCTCTATTGCTAGGTCGGTCTTACCACTAGCCGTTGGGCCCATTAAAAAGATGACGGCAGCAGCCACGATTCAACGACCGCGATAAAACAGTTTGTCGAGATCGGCAATACTAAGTTGAATCCAAGTCGGACGACCATGGTTACACTGGCCACTACGCTCGGTCTCTTCAATCGCACGTAATAAGGCATTCATCTCTAATACAGTCATCTTACGGTTGGCTCGAACGAGCCATGGCAGGCCATGCTAGACAGTGCTTCATTGCGTAAGACTTCGATGCGATCGCTTTCGCCGCTCTCGTTGAGATCAGACAGCATGTCACGCACCACACCAGCAATATCGGTATCATTCAATAGCGAGGGTGCTGAGCGTACGACAATCTGTTCGTCGCTGAGTAAATCCAGTTGTATCCCAAGCTCACTAAATAACGGTTGATGCAGGCTAGCAAAGCGCGCTTCACTCGCGCTCAGGTTGACTTGTAAGGGGACTAAGAGTTGTTGTGGGGCAAGGTCTAGGCTTTGTGCCTTGAGTTGCTCATAGACGACCCGCTCATGCGCTGCATGCATGTCGACGAGGACTAGGCCTTGCTCATTTTGAGCTAGTACATAGACGCCATGTAGCTGGCCTAAGGCATAACCTAAGGCGGGCATGTTGTCTTCTGCTTGTACCGCCTCTTGGCCAAAGACCGCCATCTCATCAATGCTGGCGCTGGTTAACGGTTGATGAGACGTGGAGGATGCACTACTGCCTTGTTGGCTGGCTGGGTAGAGCTGTGATGCATGTTCCATGACTGTCGATGTGTTCAGTCGGGTCTGTTCTGGTGCGCGATAAGAACTGCCGGTATAGCTGGCTAATTTATTCAATTGGTCATGATCAATCGGTGCACTACGAAATTCACTCAGGAGTTGCTTTAGCGTGTGCCGACAAAAGTCATGGATCGAGCGGCTGTCGCGAAAACGGACCTCAGTTTTTGCTGGATGTGCATTGATATCTAAGGTGCTGGGGTCGATCTCAAGAAAAATAACATAGGCCGGTTGTCGGCCATGATAGAGCACATCTTGATAGGCAAGCTTGATCGCATGTGAGATTGTTTTATCACGGACATGGCGTTGATTAACAAACTGATATTGCATATCTGCTTGTGAGCGTGAGAAGTTTGGTGTGGCCAGCCAGCCATGTAGTTGTTTGCCATCGTGTTCATGTTCAAAGTACAACAGGTTTTCGACAAAGCTACGGCCAAGCAATGTTTGTAGCCGACGTTCCTGTGCCTCTTGGTCTAGTGCTGGCGGTAACGAAAAGATGGTCTTTTGGTTATGTCGTAGTTCAAAGGCACAGGCAAAGTGTGCCAATGCAACTCGTTTGACGACCTGTTCGCAATGGTTGAATTCAGTCTTTTCTGCGCGTAAGAACTTGCGTCGTGCAGGTGTGTTAAAGAAGATATCGTTGACGTCAATGTGGGTGCCCTGTGCCTGTCGGGCTGGCTTCAGTAATCCATCGCCATCGGTGTCATTAATACGGCCGCCATCAACGGTAATCTGCCACGCTTGCTCACTGTCTACGCTGCGCGAGCTCAAGCTAAAGCGTGAAATGGAGGCGATACTGGGTAGCGCCTCACCACGAAAACCCATGCTTCGAATGCGATGTAAGTCATCAAAGCTTTCGATCTTTGAAGTGGCGTGTCGAGTCAGCGCTAGCGTGATCTCATCGGCTGGGATGCCTTTGCCATTGTCGCGTANAGAGATGCGCTGAATGCCNCCTTGTTCGAGTTCAACCGTAATGCTACTAGCATCCGCATCGATACTGTTTTCAACCAGTTCTTTCACAATCGAGGCAGGCCGTTCGATGACTTCACCCGCAGCGATTTGATTGATTAGGGTGTCAGGTAGTTTTTTAATCGATTGGGACATGGCGATTCTATCCTTACGGTTTAGCTGAGCAAAACGGCTTGTTCGTCGCTAAGACCAAACATCTGTTGGATGCCATTCAGGGCAAAGTCACAAAATGCAGTTTGGTTTAATGCCTGTGCCTGCTGATCGATAATATGTTCGGCATCGGCAGTCAAGACTCGGGTNCTATATCGATCAGTAGATCCCGCCACGGTTTCCTCATGGGTAATGTATACTTCTGGATCGGTTCCACCATCTTTTACTAAAGCCATCATAAAGCAGTAATTCAGGTCATCGCTGCTGCTGATGTCACCCAGTAAAGTGGCGGTATATTCGCCATATTTGTATCGGCGTAAGGGTATTGCAGTTTGAATTTTTGGTAAGGCCACGGCAAAGGTTTCGTTGTGATGGAAAAAATTACACGCTT
>JGI20160J14292_10003964_pt1 | contig 11147 bp, 19 predicted proteins | sample COG_10_FD_14292 | JGI IMG/M metagenome (IMG submission 14292) | reverse complement strand
TGTTCGCATCATTATTTTTGATAGGTTTTTTATTACACCTTTTTTATGAATTTGCCGGACTAAATAAATATTATTGTAAAATATTCAGTAAGACTAGAAAGTAACTAAATTTGAATAATTAATATATAAACTTTTATAATATGGAGTTTCATAAAATTTATATCCCAAATGAGGTTGTAAATATGTTTTATAAAAATGTAACTAAATTTAATGATAAAAAAAACCTTACAAAAGTAAATAAATTTATGATAAAAAACTATCATAAAAAAACTCAAATGTACTCATTAGAATTTTATGTTAACAAAGATTATCTTAGATTTTATAAATTAATTAATAAATATAATTATATAAAAGAAGATATAGAATATATAAAAAAAATTTGTTTTCAAACAATTAAAAATTTAAATTTACATTATAATATTTATTTAGATGATATTAATGGATTCGGTGATTATAGATTTATATTTGAATTATTATATAAATATGATATTATTGATAAATATATGATACAAAAATATTCTCCACATTTTTATAAACATTTCTATCCATTTATAGAAAAATCAATTGTTAAAAATGATAGAAATAAAACTATCGAAAATATTAATAATTCAGATATGATATTCAGTTTAAAAAGAAAATTTAAACCATTTTCTAAAAAGAATAAGATTAATTGGATACAATTAGTTGAATAAATAATTTTTATATTTAAAAGAAAAAAAACTAAATTATTATGAAACATTTAATAAATAAAAGGGATGAATATTTAAATTCTTTATCCATCAAAAAAAATGATAGAGATAAATATATTATATTAAACACTGAAAGTTTAAATAAAAAAGAAATTACAAATTTAATTAAAGAAAAATATATAAGAGGGAAAACCATAGAAAAAAAAAAAAAGATTTAAAAAAAATAAATAATGAAATATTATATAAATATATTGAATATCTCGATAAATTAGGTCACAAAGTAATATATTTAAATAAATATATTAATAATAATAATTTAAAAAATATAAAAAAATATTTTGAAGAAAATATTTTTATAAGTATTTTTGATTTTAAAAGGGATATTTTAGAGTTAAAAAATTTATATAATAATAACAAAGATTTTTCTATATATATGCATAATGGTCACCACATTTAATTATATCTCCGTATGATGCAAAATCTGACGGATATAAAATATTTTTAAGAAATATTTAAATTCATTGGAGATATTAAACTTATGCAAAATCCTAATCACAATAGTCCTGAAATTTAAACATTTGCCCATGCATCAGGTATGGAATTAAAACCATTCATAGGTATGGGAATTATTATTTTTTCTTCAACTACAATTTTTTTGTTACATATATAACATCTCATTATATTTATTAATATTATTCCCATAAAGATACTACCTATTATTAGAAAATACAATTCATCTTTATTCATTTTAAATTGTTTTATAATAATTATTTCAAATTTAAGGTCTCATTACCTTAACACCACTATCATCTATTAATCTATTTAATTTTTTCCATGTTTGTTGTATACCCGTACCACCTTTGTCACCACTGAATAACCATGATATTTTTTCTACTGTTGCTTCTGTATATAATAAACCTGGGTTTTTATTATTAGATAATCTTCTGATATAATCTTTCATTTCTTCATTATCTTCAATATCTTGTATCTTTTCAAAACCAAATTCGGTTAATGATACTAATTCTCCAGTTACTTTACAATTCCTTAATGTATGTAATTTATCTTTTATAAATCCTCTAACACGTGGAGATACTAATGGTAATAAATATCCAGTAAATATTAAAAATAACCAATGATTAGTTACAGATTCACACGTATTATAATTTTCTAATGTTATATTATTTGTATTATTTGTATTATTTTCTTCCCATATCCAAGAACTATCTGTTAAATCATCCATGTTATATAATATAATATAATAAATATTATATTCTTTTTAAATAGATAATCTACATAAGGGACAATTATTATTTTTTTCAATCCATTCATCAATGCATTTATCATGATATTTATGACCACATTTTAATATATTTATTATATCATTTTTCATATAATTTTCTAAACATATTGAACAACTCGTATCATGTCCAGGTTCTAATTCATTATTGAATTTATATTCCTGAATTTTTATTATTTTATTTTGAATAATAGTATAATTGGGTAAATTATTTGGATGTATTTGATTAGGTTGGTCTAATTGTTCTAATCGATTCATATGTTGTATATATATATTCCGTGTTTTCATAGATTTGTATACATTAATAAATAATAATGAACAAAATAACCACATAAATATAGGGAAAAAAATATTATATCCCTGATATAAAAAAATATTAGTTTTATTATAGTTATTTAAATCATTATAGTTATTTAAATTATTTAAATCATTAAAATTACCGGTATCATCTACTGTTTGAATATATTGATGATTCATATATATATATATATATATATATATAAATAATAATATGGTTATTTAACCTTCTTAGAGTTATTCTTCGCCATAAAATTGGCAGTATGATTCTTAACTTTATCTTCAAACTTATTGAATTTTTGAAATGATATTACACCTGTTTTCATATAAGTCTTATAAATTTTAAGACCGTCTTCATATTTTTCAGGTGGGTTCTTATCTGTCCTGAGCATCCATGCCGGTCTATATCCGGATTCCCACTGAGACTGATTTGGCATGGATACAAAGGTTTTTTTATTAGAAATAATAGGTGGTTCATTCAAGAAAGATAACCGATTATTCGGTACGGGTATAGGTTTTGTAGAACTATGGGTCGGAAGAGACATGGGTGTATTTATGTCTCTTCGCGAGTGCTTCACGCGCGACCATGGTTCATTAGAAGAGGCAGAAGAATATGAAGAATTATATCTCATGGACCTTCTGGATGAAGGCCTAGTATTTTCCATAAGAAAATCAAGACGAGTATTTTGAGGTATTGGATTCATGTTAATCCAGTAATTTTGATGTAAAATATGATAAAATAAATTCAAATTTAACAAGAAAAAAAAGAATGTAATCCTTTAAATATATTAAAATATATATAATAATATATGAACAAAGGTGGTCATCCGGACAATGCGAAAGTAAAAATTACTAAACAATCTGTATTAAAAACATATAATAAAGAATCACATAAAGCTTATGCGAATGAATTATTTTTTTATCTTTTATCAAAAAAGCATAAATTAAATTTTATACCAGATTTAATTAGTTATGACCTTTTAAAAAGAAATATTAAAACTAAGAATGTTGGTGTGGCATTAGATCAATATTGTTCTGATAACGAAATAGATATCGATACATTTATTCCTGATATAAAAAAAATATACAATAAATTATTATCATATGGATTTTTCCATAATGACCTAAGATATAAAAATATTGTGATAAACCCATCTAACAAAAAATTATATTTAATTGATTTTGAGTTCAGCGGTCCGAAATATACTGATCTTGATGATCAAAATATTGTTAAAAAAATAACTAAAAAAAATGACAGTGGTTCAAAATCTAAGAAGAAATCTAAGAAGAAATAATTAGCATTTTGATTTAGATAGTGATGATAATATAATATATGCGGGTTCTCCTTCTACTTTTCTCAAGTCATCTGGTAATTTATCATATGAAGTCTTAGTTCCATGACAAGTTGAACATAATGCTTGATAATTACTAATTTCACTACCGCCACCCTGACTTACTGGAATAATATGGTCATATTCATGATACCAAGTATTATCAAATGTGGGGATATTATCACCTTTGAGGAGACCCATATCTCCTTCATTTATTTTAAATGGACATACGTAAAGTGTTTTACCGTTCGCATCAATACATAATCCTTGTCCCGGTCCCCGACAACAGTTACCTTGTGAACTAAGGATATATAATTTATGAAATGGAGTTAAGTCTTTCCTATAAGTTTTTGGTTTTTCTAAAATATCATTTTCTGTATCAGATTCAACAGATTTTTTTCTAGGTAACGTAGTATTTCTACGTACGGATAAACGAGATACAGGATTTACTTTTTTGCAGTCATTACATTTCCTAGATTTAGATGTACCAGTAGAATTTTCTTCCGTCAATGTAACACCACAAGCAGGGTCCTGACAAATACGGGTGGGATCCATATTATTTAATATTGATTTATTAATTGTAATAAATTCAAATTTAATTCAAAAAAAAAGTATATATATTCAATAAGGTATTATGCGGAATTGTTGCGAGTAATTTTTCTTATTTCTTTTGGAGGCGTATTTTTTTCCCGTAAAGTATGTGATGTATATTTATATAATAGAGCATTATATTTTTCATGCCAGACCCGCGTAAATTTATTCGCCAATCCATATCCTTCGTCAAATCCGTTTTTATAGTCTCCACCATATTGCACTTCTGTATCTTCAACACCTTGCTCGTAGCCAGCATCCCAGGCGCGGGCGCGCGAACCTAATTCATATATATTACTTTCAGACGGTTCAGCTTTTTTAGGAAGAGGTGGTGATACTTCTTCGCGACACATGGGACAACTGTTATTTAATTGCAGGTGCGTTACCATGCAATCCATACAGAAAGTATGATCACAGTTAGTTATACAAAATCCATATTTCTTAATGGGTTCATAACATACGGGACATTCTGTAATTTCATCATTTAGTACTTCATATTCTTCTTCATATTCTTCCATATCTCCGTGCGATTCAAAGAATTCTACAAGGCTTGGAATAACTTCTGGGATAGTTTTCTTACGCCAGATTTCCATAGGATAATCGAGAGATTTACCAATAGTATAATAACCATTATCAGTGCTATGACATAGTTTACCAGTAGAAAGGTCAATTATCTGATTTTTTCCATCAGAAATATAAACCGTAATGTATTTCACTTTTGTACGTCGATGACCGTGTTCTGATTGTGAAAAATAATACTTAAATGTTTCGCCATCACGAACACCTGCCATATTAACTGGAAAGTGTGAGTTGTGGTTATACGGTATAATATATGGATCATCCTTTATGAACAAATGGGCGACGGGAAACGCAAAATGCGCAGGAGAAGGCGCGACTCTATCAGTCTGCTTACACGTATTGATGAAGTTTACTTCAATGCATGACGACATATTAAGTATTGTAAAATTTCTTTATATATTTCTGCAAAGCAGATAATTTTGGATTATAAATAGCTTCATCTTCTTTTCAAATTTATTGAGAATTAAAAAAAATATTCTTAATGTTATAAACTTATATGAAATCTATAATATCTTAATTATCTAGTTCTCTTGACCATCAGAAATGATATTTGCGCGTTTAATTCTTCTTTCTTCAACATATTTAGTATATGGACCGTGTGCTTCATTTGGAAGGATGTTATCCATAATATATCTATCAACGGCTTGTGCGCTGGAATATTCTCCTGACTTGATCAGGCGGTTTCGCGCAAGGTGATAGTATGCACTCACAAGTTGCCGTACATTAAATTCGGTATTCCCATCTTGTGACCCATAACAAACCTCACCATTCCACACCCACCCCGCAGCCCGAGCACAATTAGTACAGGGAACACTTAGTTCATTATCATCAGTAAAGATACCGTATGCTTTGCAGTTCCCGCACTCAACGTTTTGAGTAGACATTATTTTAATATAATTATTTTGATATTTTGTTTGTATGGATAATAATGATATCCAAAATCAAATTTTAATGTCAAGTGATCTTAACCCGTTCATTAACAACGATTCAATAACATTCACAGTCATAGAATTTCCTATTAATATTTTCATCCTATGGTCTGATAATATATGGTTTATTTTATCCGGATTAAATCCTTGTAACATAAGATATTCTTTTACTGATGCCTTTCTTCCCATAGGAACGCACCACATATTAGGTTGTGCTGTGATACATGGACACCATTTATCAGAATTAGGAAATGTTGCTCCTCGAAATCCAGTATCTATAAATACTGAATCTTTTGGTATATTTTTAAATAATTCTTTATTAGATTCTTTTATTGGATCTTTTTTAATATTTTTTTTATCTATAAATTCATTTATATTTTTCATTGGTTTGGAATCAGGAAATACAAATTCAGTCTTTTTATATTTATTTAATACTCCAATTATATATAATCTATCTCTACTCTGAGGAATACCTAAATCTTTTGAATTAATAACTTTATAATGAATACTATATTTATTAATATGATTCAGTCTTGTTAATATTTCATTAAAATATGACCCATTATTTAAAGTAACTAATGTTTTAACATTTTCTAGAATAAAGAATTTAGGAGAAACTGTTTTAATAACTTTTATGCAATCTTCAAATAAATTTAATCTAGGATCTACTGATGTTTTATACTTATTTGCTCTACTATACGGTTGACATGGAAATCCGGATACATATATATCAATATATGGAATATCTTTTCCATTTCGTTTAGTCATATCATTAAATATAATTCTTGGATTATGATTATTATTTATATATTTTATAGCATATTCACTTATTTCAGATGAAAATTCGTGTTCAAACGATAAATCATATTTATTACAAATATTATGTAAAGCTTCTAATGGAGCTTCAATTCCTGAACAATCTGTGCCAATTTTAAGCATTTAATATATATACTTATTTGAAAATAATTTAAAATTAAATTTATTTTTAAATTTAAGGGGGTGGGATCCAGCACTTAATACATATGTTAATTACTTAAACCATATACAATAAATTTAAATATATATATATATTATAAATGCGAAAAAAATTATCCCAAAACCATAAGAAAAAAATATCAGATGGACTCAAAAAATACCACCAAACCTGTAAAAAGTCAAAATATAGATCTTCTTCTAACACGGAGAAAAAAATGAATAGTTTCTTAGCTGGTATTAACACTAAATCTAAATCTAAATCTAAATCTAAATCTAAATCTAAAAAAGAAATAAACAAAAAACTTCAACAGGAAATCAAAAAACTTAAACAAATGATTCAATGATTACAATTTAAGTATTATAAGGGACCCATAGAAATATTTTAATTAGTATCAGACATATATTTCTTTCACTCAAAACCGATAAGTATAATTAATTTTCGTGACACACATGTTTCATGCATATCTTTACTACATATATGGGGACATATATACTTAATATTTTGATGAACTATAATTGAACTACTAATCCTTTAATTTTGTTCCTATTAATCATAAATAGCCCCCGCAAATTATTGAACACGGGATGACCACCATTTTCGATCAGCATGGTAAATATTATTAGAATTATTCATAATGATGCCGACAAAAATAATATTTTTAAATTTGAAAGATAATATTATTTTTTTTATATATATTAATGGAACTTTCTTTAAAAGAAACACGAGAAAAGTTAATACATACAGAATATTTATTAAGAGAAACTCAAAATGAATTGGAAAGTATAGTAAATATTATTAGATTTATTCATAATGATGATGATGATAAAAAACAAACATTTAATAGTTTGTTGGAAAAATTAATCCGGCTTAAATACGCGGTTAATGATAAATTTACACTTAAAGAAATATATATTAATTTTGAAGATATATTAAAATTATATCATCCTAAAAATAATACAATTAAATCATCAATCTGTTTTAATTTACAAGTTTTAAGAGATAAAAATATTATAGAATTTATCGATAATCATGGGAAATATATATTAATAGCTTAAAATTTGATTAATATTATTATTTTTTTGAAAATGTCTGATATAATTAGAATACCAAATATTTCTAAATATACGCAAGAAATAATTAATGATGAATTAATACTTATTCCTAAAAAAACATATGTAGATGAATCCGATTTAAAAAATATATGTTTAACATCATCTAAAATAAATGAATGCGTAGTTAAAAATAATGAAAATATTATATCTTCTAAAAAAAGATACAGGTCAATATTAAATGATATATGGAAAACTATGCCAGCACAAAAGATCCTTCAAAATACAACATTTAATATTAAATTAACAGATGAAAAAGGATTAAAAGGATATGAATGGAATAATGACTTGAAGATGTCAATACAAGGGAGAGAATCAAGTTTAGTTATAATAGAGATAATTAATATGGTTAAATTAAATAATTTTAGTTTAGAAATTTCAATAACATTAAAAGAAGGTGAAGTTATATATTTTAATATATTTTAATATAAATATATATATATTATAAATGTTCAGCGTTGATACCAAAGAAAGAATAAAAATTTCAGGTCTATTTATTTTCCAAAGTTACAAAGTTATTATGGGGTCAATGTTAAGTTTATTTGTTCCTCAATTATGCGCCGATGAAGAAGTATGTACTATTTCTGATAATCTTTTACATCATGATAATGATTTATTTCATCAGGTTACATTAGGTTTTAATTTTTTATCTGTATTACTATTTATAGGAGTATATATTATAGAATTAAAAAGAGAAAATTGGTGCGTTAAATATTTAGATATTGACCATAATATTCCTGATAATAATTTAGAATTCATTATTAAAGATAAACCAGATTTATTATTACCATTATCAAAACATAATAAATTATATTTTAAAAGTATATTTATTACATCATTTATATATAGTATTAATTTAGCATTATCAAGTATTTTAATTTATGATAATTATGCTGGTATTCCATCTGTTACAAGTTATATGTCATATGTCGTATTAATATTACTTAAAATATATAATTCATTATTTATATCATATGATTCTATGAAAAATAATAAAGCATTAAGTGCTTATATTATAGAATTTACATCATATAATAAAATAGACGTAGATCATGTAGATAAATATAGCAGTGATATTGGTAATAAAGAGGTTTCACCTGTTCATATTGACATAGATTTTCCTGAACTAACACCTAATCCCTAAATAGTTTAATGTATTCGTCTGAACACCAAAAAAATAATGTAATATTATTCCTAATATTAATAATCCAACAGTAGTTAATATTAATGGTATACCTGTTAGATATGTTATTAATATAGCTCCTAATATTGTTAATATATAATCAACTATTGCCGTATTTAAAAATCTATATTTATGAACACCTTTACCAATTACACCAAATATATCTTTATATTCACTAAATATGCACATATATATATATTATATTTAATAATCAATTAAATTAAATGGCGTATCATTTGAATTAAAATTTTTAATTATTTTCCCCATATCCAAAGGATCTTTTTCTAATATTGTCAATTCAAATGTTTTTGTATTTCTTACACAAAATTCTTCTATGCCGTCCATTTCTTCACATAATTCTTCCATTATGCCGCGATTCATTTCATCAAAATCTATATCATAATATTCACCAGTTTCTTTTGCTTCTTCTAATAGTTTATCATATGAATATAAAGATTGTTTAAAATCAATCCAAAATTGTTTATCTTTTATATCATTCATTACTGTATTTTCTTCTTCATGTAAATCAATCCAAAATTGTTTATCTTTTATATCATTCATTACTGTATTTTCTTCTTCATATAGCAATACCCTTTTAGATTCTTGAATATTATTTTCAATAATAAAATTTGTAGGATTAATATCATTATCATATAAGAAAGGTTTCATAGGAATTGGTGCGCAAATACAAGTAGGAACCAATAATATGTAATTCATAATATTCATAATATTGTATAATTATTCTTACAATTATATTTCAAATTTGATTTGTTATACGGAATATTTGAATATCTAATATAATGAAAATTATCATGTACATTCTATTTATAGCAGGAATTGTTTCACAAATTAACGGGTATAATTACGATAAATATAATGGTTTTAACGGATACACGGGTAATACGGGGTCTATTCACCATAATCCTTATATGAATGACGAAACTAGGTCCAATTTTAAAAGACGTAATATACTAGGTCAAAATTTAGATAAAAATGGTAAAACAAAACACATACCACTTTACTCAAAATATAATAATAATAAAAGATATGATAATTTAGATTATAAAACACACTTCATAGAACCAACGAATGATCCTAAGGTAAATGAATACATATTAAATAAAAAACTTATAAGTGAACCTATTAAAATTGATGATGATGATCTAATTAGAGTTTTACCTCTAAAATATTATGACAAATATTCATTCAAAGATAATTGGGCTAATTCTTGGAAAGATTCAGATGTATGGTAAATAAATTAATTAATACTTTTCATAAATCTACACCACTGTGATGGGTCTGTTGTATCTGGTGGAGCATTAATATATTCCCACGTAAATACGCCACCCATTTTTTTATATTTTTGTACCACCTTATCGATTTCAGTCATGGATGTAGTAAAATCATCATAATCTCCACCGAGCATACCGAATACTACTTTTTCAGGAGGATATCCATTATTTATAATACTATCATATGTTTCTAATGTATATGAATTATAACATTGCGTATTAAACCATTTAATATATTTGCCTTCGGCTGAATTATATAATTCTTTGTATGAAAATCCACCCATGCTGGAACCATCAGTCATTAACGAACCTGCAACGGGAGCCATGGTTATAGTAAAATCCTTACCGAAATCAGCTATTAACATATTCATAAATTTCTTTACATCATCAATATTAACACTTTCTTCAATATCTAAATCAATACCAGATATAAATGGATATTTTCTTAATAATTTGAATAATAAAGGATAATAACTATCCATGTCACTGAATAGTGCTTTGAAAGCACCACCAGCACCACCAATCATTAATAGAATTTCTACACCTTGTTCATAACATTTTTGTAATTCAATCCACAATTTATCAAATCTTGGTGAATCCGGGTCATAATCATTTAAATGAATATATGGGTCATTTTTATATGAAGAAAAATGTATAGATGATAATATAATTGTATCAATATCTTGAATATGTGAAAATAATTTATCTAATCCGCAAAAACTTTGATAATAATATATAGTTTTCATAATTATAAGTTATATATATATTAATATATTTAAATAATAAATTTGAATTAATATTAATTAAAATTTAAAAAGACAAATATGGTTATTAATTGTCCAGTTTGTTATGAAGATAAACCAGGTATTAAATT
>JGI20160J14292_10003961_pt1 | contig 11155 bp, 9 predicted proteins | sample COG_10_FD_14292 | JGI IMG/M metagenome (IMG submission 14292) | reverse complement strand
GATGGTGGAATAGTTGGTGGACTAACAGTTGAAATGGTTAAACAATTTAAATTTGATTATTCAATTCTTGGATGTTCAGCAATCGACACAGATGGAGATTTACTCGATTATGACGGTCAAGAAATTATAGTAAGTCAAACAGCAATCAACAGATCACGACAAGTTATCATAGTTGCTGATTATCTTAAATTCGAACGCAAAGCACCTCTGACTAGCTGTTCACTTTCAGATATAAATACCATAATTACAGATAAACCTCTTTCAGAAAAACTTAAAATCAATTGTAAAACATGGAAAACTGAAATTATTAATACGCAAGGTTAGTAAAATATTGCTATTAATTTTTTGAAATAATTTTTACATCCGCTGGTGCAATAAAATACCATCAATTGTTTGATTTTGATTACTATAATTCCAAATAAATCTATGGTTTTTTGTAAGTCTCTGCCTTACACCGTTAGGCATTTCCAAATAATCAAGATTTTGATCTTGAAGTAATTTCTTAAATAATCTTAATTTTGCTTTTTGATCTAAACAACCGGCTAAATATGTTTTGTTGTTTTGCTGTAATACTATTGGATCTCCACATTCTGTTTCTTCAATAACTAATGCATTATGGGAAATATCTTCTATCCACCTAACTACAGATCCTGATCCCTTTAAGGGTCTAGACATATTTGGCCTTATCGTTTCCACACGCTCTACCATCACATTTAATCCTGGAACATTCGGTGGCAATGAATGAGGAATTTGGAAATCTTTACTTTTTGAATTAAATCTTGGGCCTATGACTAAATGTGCAGAGCAATTATCTATTATGTTGTTTGTTAAAAATAAACTTGGCGCAAAAACAATCTGATAATTATTAAGGTTTTTGTCATCACTGGAACAAATATCAACATCTACACCAAGCTTTTTCAAGCAACTATACGTATCAAAAACTTCATGAAAATAATCAAAATTTGAAGCTTGTGGTTGAATTTCCCAAGCCCATTGAGATGGGTAGTCAAAGATTAATGCAACATTTGATGTTACCTGCTCTATGCCAGTTAATGATTTTATTTCATTATTAAGCTCTATTATTTCTTCCCAAGCAGGTGCTGGTTCATCATCTACACGCAATAAACCAGCATGCATTTGTTCTTGAGCAAATGGAGCTTGACGCCATCTGAAATAACAAACTGTCTCAGCGCCATGAGCAATTGCTTCCCAAGACCAAAGACGAACCATCCCTTTTAATGGTGCAGGATTATATGATGCCCAATTAACTGGGCCTGGCTGTTGCTCCATAACCCACCAACGATTACGCCCGACTGCCCTATACAGATCATGATGAAATGATTGAAAGTCTGGATCCCCCTGATAAGCATATTTTGCTTTAAAGCTTTCATCCGCATCAGATATCATTTCTAAAAAACCAAGAGGGTAACTATCCCAACTGGCAATATCTAGATCTGCACCAACATCATAATGGTCAAATGCAGTAATTCTTCCCATATAATTGTGTATTAACGGTTTCTTAGTAAATTCTCGTAAAATATTTACTTGAACTCTATTAAAAGCAACAACTTGGTCAGATGTATAACGTCTAAAGTCCATTACGTGGGATGGGTTAGGTTCTGTAACAGTTAAATTAGGCAGTTCAATATCTGAAAATTCATTTATTTCCATAGACCAGAATACATTTCCCCATGCTTTGTTCAATGCATCAGGTGACTGATATTTTTGTGACAACCAATCTCTAAATCCAGTTAAGGCAGCCATGCTATATGACAATGTAGTGTCATGGCATCCGTACTCATTATCTGTTTGCCATGCCTGTACTTTTGAACCATATCTTTTTGCAATTATACGAGTAATTCGTGCAGCTTCATTCCTATACCCCAAATGGCTGAAACAATAATGTCGACGCGATCCAAATCTTCGCTCATTGCCCATTTTATCAACTGCAAGCATGTCGGGATATTTATCCAGCACCCATTTAGGAGGCGTGGCAGTTGGAGTTCCCATTATTATATCTAAATTATGCCTGCGCAAAACATCTATAGCAGCATCCAACCACTCAAAATCGTACTTACCTTCCTTTGGCTCAATTCTACTCCAACAAAATTCTCCTATTCGAACCCAAGACAAGCCTAGTTCAACCATGCGAGAAGCATCTTTCTCCCACATTTCTCTAGGCCAGTGCTCAGGATAATAACATGTTCCAAGTTTTGGGTTTGTCATATTTTATGTCCTTCGATTACCCAGATTGATCCAGGGAAAGCACATGGTAAATTAACTCCTCGTGACATCAAAAATTGACCAGAAAGCGATATCTCTTTATCTCTTAACGCTATGTTGCCTCTTGAAACTTGTGCCGCATTTTCAGGTGTTATAAGATTTACTTTGTAAATAGAGTTTACATCCAACCCAGTTAAAATAACTGGCTTTGGTGAACTATATACTGATTGCTCCATTTGCACCACAAATGAGACAAATCTATCATTATCGGCTGATACCTGAATTTCACCCACTTGAGATTTATCACTCAAATCTAATCTATGAAAAAAAGCTTTATGCATCCAATGGCGATTTTCTTTATACCATTTAGTAATTGCTTTTAGTATATTTGCTTCTTCATCGGTAAGCTCTCGTGGGTCCATTTCAAAACCCATATGCCGACTTGCAGCAACCCACGCCCTAAGTGAGATATCGAAAATACGCCCTGAAGTATGACATTTTCTAGGCCCAACATGTGATCCTATTACTTCTGATGGAAGCCAGATGCCTGCATTATTTTGCATTTTAAATCTAACCATTGCATCATTACTATCAGACAACCAAACCCTATGAGTTCTGCTTAAAACTCCATAATCTATTCTTCCACCACCTGATGAACAGCTTTCAAATTCAACCAAAGGGAAAGATGTGCGTAATTTATCTAAAAGACAATAAAACCCATTTGCTTGATTATGATCAGGAAATGGTAAAACTCTATTATGATCCCATTTCACATAAGAGATTTTATTTTCTGATAAAACTTTACTTATTTTTTCGAATAAATAATTTTGCACTTCATTAATATTTAAATCTAAAACTAATTGATTACGCCCCAATGATTGATTGTTTTTTCCAAGTATCCATTTGGGATTATTCTTAAAAAGGTTACTATTTGGGCTCACCATCTCTGGTTCAAACCAAATTCCAAACTCCATTCCAATATGGTTAACATACTCAATTAATGGCGTTAAACCGTCTGGATATTTTCTTTTATCAACATACCAATCTCCAAGACTAGATGTATCATCATCTCGGAGCCCAAACCAACCATCATCTAATACGAACCTTTCTGCCCCTAAAGAAACAGCCAGTTTCGCAATTTCTTTTAAATCTTTTAAGGAATGTTTAAAATAGATAGCCTCCCAACAATTATAATGAACAGGCCTTGGCAGTTTTTCAAAATTAGATGGAAGAATTTCTTTTCTCACAAAAGATTGAAATGATTGAGCAATTCCATTTAGACCTTTTGTAGACTTTGAGACAAATACTGGAGCTGTTGAAATTTTTTGTGTCAGTTTATTTTTAAAGGATTGTGAATGACCAAATTGAATTTGTCTTTGACCAGTAGATAATTCCTCTATCTGCATCCTGTGCCCACCAGACCAACCATAATGAAAACCTACCGCAGATCCATCTGAGTTTGTTGTACTTTTATTTAACAGAATTAACCCAGGGAAATTTTCATGACTTGTTCTTCCAGAACGACTTTCTTTAACTACAACACCAGGTCTCCAGGATAATCTGTCAAAACAAAACTCACTGCACCAATTGCCTGAAACTTGAACAAACTCTTCACTTGAAGAAAAATCTGGAATAATTGGTGTTGATAACCATCCAACACTTATTGGATGTTCACTTGTTAAAGTTGTCTGAAACTTAAAAACTTCACCATGAATACTTATTTTATGAAAGATAGATAATCCAATATCCTCATCCCTACTTTCAAATATTAATCCATCTTCTTTTTTAGTACCTACAAATTTAAAATTGGGAAGTATATCTATTCCATTATTATCATTTAAAATTATACCCGGTTGTCCTAAAAAACCATCTCCAGAAGTTGGGCAAAAATTTATATATTCTGCTTTATCCATAACCCCTCCACTAAAATCTTGAGGTAATGAATCCAGTATTTGCGCTAAATCTTCTTTTAAAGTTAATTTAGCATCCCAATATGCAATGAATGGAGTGCCACCATTACTTGTAATAATAATTGTTTGTGTTTGAGTATCTAAACGCCAGGCGTTCATTTTACTGCACCTAACGTTAATCCAGCAATAAAGTGTTTTTGCATTGTAAAAAACATTACAACAGGTGGAAGCGCAGCGACAATTGAGCCAGCTGACACTAAATGCCACTGAGAAATCCATTGTCCATTTAAGGAATATAATCCAGCTGTAACTGGCTGTGAGTCAACTCCCTGCGTTAGGACTGTTGCCCAAAAATAATCATTCCAAATAAATGTAAATATCAAAACAGATAAGGCAGCGATAGCTGGCTTCATCAATGGAATTACTATGTACCAGAAAATCTGAAATTCATTAACACCTTCAACACGAGCAGCTTCAATAAGCTCTCTAGGTAAAGCTTTTATGAAATTTCGCATAAATAAAGTACAAAAACCTGCTTGAAAAGCAATATGAAACAAAATCAATGCCCAAACTGAATTATAAACACCCATTTGAACAGACAAATCTCGTACAGGGACCATCAATATTTGAAAAGGTACAAAATTTCCTGCAATAAATAAAAAGAAAATTAATAAATTTCCTTTAAAATTATACACAGCTAAAGCAAACCCAGTCATGCATGATAACGCAACAGCACCCAATACAGTAGGTATAGTAACCCTAAAACTATTCCACATATATTGTGCGAGTGGTGTATTTTTGAAAACAGATGTGTAGTTTTCAAAAAGATCAAACGAAGTTGGCCATCCCCAATAATTTCCTGAAATAAGATCTCCTCCAGAACGAACAGAGGTTAATGCAACAGCAATTAAAGGTAACAACCAAATAATTAAAACTACAGGTAAGGCTGTTTTGTAAAAAGATTGGGTAAGAATATTTGTATTTTCTATGGGTTTTGGAAACATAATTAATTTTCCTTTTCATCACGATACATTTTCATCAAGAAAAATGTTATGTAAATCATCATTATAAGAAATAATATTACTGCTATTGCTGCGCCATATCCCATCCTAAAACCGTATTCTGAAAAACTTTTTTCATACATATAGTAAGCCAATACTCGACTCGATCCCCACGGGCCTCCAGCTGTCATTATGGATACCATATCAAAACTCCTAAGAGCACCAATTATTGTTACAACCACTGCAATGAATGTTGCTGGCTTAAGTTGAGGCAAAATTATATACCACAACATTCTCCAGCCTTTGGCATTATCCAGCCTGCCAGCCTCAATTTGTTCACTGTCAACAGAATTTAATCCTGTTAGATATAAAATCATACAATATGCTGTCTGGGGCCACAAACCAGCCGCAATGATACCGTAAGTCACATAACGTTCATCGGCTAAAACAGCTATCCCCGTTCCTCCAAAAAACTCTATTATAATGTTCAATAAACCAAAATTTGGGTCATAAAACCAAGAAAAAACTAATCCTACAACGACTTGTGATATTACAAAGGGGAAGAAGAACATTGATTTATATATCCTGATTCCTCTTACAGATTGATTTAGAAATAATGCCATGAACAGGCCAATTGGTACTGCTAGCATATACAATATTAGCCAAATAAAATTATTTTTAAGCGATGTATAAAATGCTTCATCATCAAAGAGTTCAACATAATTGGCCATTCCAATCCATGCTTTCTCTCCAAGACCATCCCATTCATAAAAACTTATACTTATTGATCCTGCGATTGGCCAAATAACATATGTTAAAAACATAAAAAGGCCTGGAGCGAGAAACAACCACGGCGCAATCTTCAATCTATTTTGTTTGAAAAAATAAGTCATAAGTATTAATTAAGTAAAATGCCCAGCACAGATGTAATCGTGCTGGGCATATATATTATTTATATACGCGATCGCGTACTTTTTCTAATCTTTTTAGAATAGCATCTAGGCGTTCTGGTTTAACCATAAATTCTTGGAAACCTTCCATTCCTGCTTGTGCCATTTCTGCTGGTGCATCTCTATCAAAGAATTGTGCAATTCCACCTGTGGTACTTGAAAGCATAGACATTCCAGCCTGCAAAAATTTGTCGTCACTTACTGAACTATTTTTGTTAATTGGTAATTGTCCCAATCTTGCGTTGATTTTTGTTTGTACGTCAGCGCGCCCTAAGAAAGCCAAGAACTTTTTAGCATCTGCTTTGTTTTTAGCATTTGCAGGAATGTGCATGGTATCTGTTGGAGCTTCTTCTGCCATATCAATACTTGGATCAATTTGTGGGAATTGGAAAAATCCTAATTGATCATCACTCAAGCCCGCTTCACGAAGTGGTGCTACAGCGAAGTTACCCATGACATACATAGCTGCATCACCCTGCACCATAGGTGCTAGAGCTTCTTGCCAAGAAAGAGCAGCATGGTTTTCTAGGAAGAAACCAGCATCTACTAATTCTTTCCAGTTAGAAAAAGTTGCTTTTACACGATCGTCAGTCCAAGCCACTTCACCTTTTGTTAAAGCCATGTGGAAGTCGTAACCATTAGTTCTTAAGTTTAAGTAATCGAAAACACCACCAGCGGTCCAAAGATACTTTGATCCAATCGTAATAGGTGTCACGCCATTGGCATTAAGTGTTGCACCTGCAGCTTTAAAATCGTCCCATGTTTTAGGAACATCAATACCTAAGTTTTCGAAAATATCTTTTCGATAATAAACACCCCAGTTATAATAAGTGTACGGGACACCCCATTTTTTACCGTCAATAGTCATTGAAGCTGATGCAGATGCTAATGTATCATTCAATCCAGCTGAATCCCAAACATCGTCAACTGCTTCGAACAAGCCTGCATTTACATAAGGTAACATTCTGTTCCCAGCATACCAGTTTGCAACATCAGGTGCATCTGCAGTTAGGAAGTTTCTGATTGAAGTTTTATAGCCTTCATGATCAAATAAATTCCATTTTATTGTAATATCAGAGTTTTCTGCTTCAAAATCTTTAATTAGCTCTTCAAATGCTGCTTTTGGTGCAGGATCAGATGTATCAGTATTTATTACCAAAGTTCCAGCAAAAGCTGTGCTTGCCATAAGCGCAATCGTTGCTACTGAAGCTAAGGATGTTTTTAGTTTAAAATTCATAAGTTTCTCCCAAACTTTTTCATTCTGTTAGCGATAACGAATATCATGGATATATTTGTAGGCTTTACAAGCGGGTTCTTATCAGCTTTAAAAAATTATCATTAATTTTGTTGAAGTTAGGGGTAAAAAGTCTCATTTTTCAATAAAAATGATGGGAATTCATAAAAAGAGGCCCCAATGGCAAAAGTACAATTAACAAATGCAATCAAAAAATATGGCAATATTGAGGTAATTCATGGAATCGATCTTGATATTGATCATGGTGAATTTTGTGTATTTGTTGGACCTTCAGGATGTGGGAAGTCAACTCTTCTTCGAATGATTTCAGGATTGGAAAATACTACATCAGGTGAAATCCATATTGGAGATAATAACGTAACTAATATCGATGCATCTGATAGAGGCGTTGCAATGGTATTTCAATCATATGCTTTGTATCCACATATGACGGTTAGAGAAAACATGGGTTTTGGACTGAAAATGAACAAAACTCCAAAAAATGAAATTGATGCTAAAGTAAAAAAGGCAACCGATATATTAAAACTTGAGCCATATCTGGATCGTAAGCCGAAGGCTTTATCGGGTGGCCAGAGACAACGAGTAGCAATTGGTCGTGCAATTGTTCGTGGACCTGAAGTTTTTCTATTTGATGAGCCACTATCTAATCTTGACGCAGAATTACGACTTGAAATGCGTGTTGAATTGGCAAGACTTCATAAAGAACTTGGAACAACAATGATTTATGTAACACATGACCAAGTTGAAGCCATGACTTTAGCAGATAAAATTGTAGTATTAAATGATGGAATAGTTGAACAAGTTGGAACACCAATGGAATTGTATACTAATCCCAAAAATCGCTTTGTAGCAGGTTTTATTGGTTCACCAGCAATGAATTTTTTTGAATTAGTTAACAAAAATAATAAATTAGTATCCGACCAATTACCTGATATTGCATTTAAAAAGGTCAATGACTCTAAAAATATTACAGCAGGCATACGTCCTAATGACATAAAATTAAAGAAATCTGGGAATATGAATGTCGATCTGATTGAAGAATTGGGTGGAGTAACTTATTTATATTTATCTGGACACGATAACCTAAAGTTAGTTGTAGAGCATCGTGACAAAAATATTCCAAAGTTAAATTCAAAAGTTGGCTTAAAAATTAAAGAGGACGATTTACTTTATTTTGATACCGAAAGCGGGAAACGTATTTAAAACTGCATTTCTGAAACAAGCCAGGTTCCATTTATTGATTTCATGAGCTCGGAAACTAGTGTCTTTGCAGATTCTTTGTGGGCAAGAACAACAATACATCCACCAAAGCCTGCCCCAGTCATCCTAGCACCAAGCGCTCCAAAATTTTGAGCAAATGTTACCATATCATCCATTTTATCTGTTGATACACAAAAATCTTCTGACAAACTTTTATGACCTTCATTCATTATTTTTCCAAATTGTTTTGCATTATTATTTTTTAATGCTTCCACACATTCTAATACCCTTATATTTTCCGAAATAACATGTTGAGACTTTATTCGATCATCATGATTTTTTACTTTAGATAAGTCATTTAAAGTTGCGCTTCTTAAACTCCTTATCCCCATGTCTTTGCTAGCTCTATGACAAGAAGCTCTCCTATCATTATATGCATTATCTTTCAGTTTTCTACTTATGCCTGAATGAATTGTAAGAATATTTACGTTTTGAAAAAATTTTAAATTTTCTGTTTTACCAGATTGTATATCAAATAATAATGCAGAGTTTTGTTTTCCTACAGAAATAACCATCTGATCCATAAGTCCACACTGACTCCGACGTACTCATTTTCTGCTTTTTGAGCTAATTTTGCTATATTTTCATCAGAAAAATCAAGATTAAAGCCTTTACGTAAAGCCCTAAGCATTGCGACTTGAATTGCCGCAGATGAACTTACTGATGCTCCGACGGGCAAATCACTGTATACAGAAACGCAAAGCCCTATGGATTTATCAAGACCACTTACTTCTAGTGCTCCTAATAAATAATCCGTCCAGTGCCCACTCGGCTTTTCCCCAATATATCTTTTTGTTTCTCCTTCAAAGTGTACTGAATTGGCAATTAAGGTGCCACTGGAACCAATACTTATTGAAATATAAACACCCAGAGGTAATGGCATTGGTAATACCAACCCATCGTTGAAATCTGTATATTCTCCAATTAGATTTACTCGACCTGGAGCAAATGCATTAGCAATAACATCACCAAACTTGCTCTTGTGGTTTTCTAAGAAATCAATCATTTTCATTTTTCTACGGTTGCAGTTTTTTATTAGGATCGTCAACAAATAATAGGATTATTGATTTGAAGTTTTATATACACCACCATGAAAAACTGGATGGGCGTTCTCTTTGGCTTTATTCAGAGGAAGAGCGAACCTATAATATCACAAATGATCTAGAACCCTTAGAAAAGGAAATAAAACCTTTTAAAAAAATACACCCTTTGCGAGATGAGCCTGTTTACTTTAACCCAAGTCGGAATATTCGCACTTTAGCTCCACCACCCGAATATAATCCATTAGCTGCAGTTCAAATTAATGGTCATCCTGGTGAGATTCCTGTTGAAGATTTTGAAGTTGCTATTTTTCAAAATCGTTGGCCAGGTTTGTCCGATGGATCATCTGAATTTATGAGAGATACTTCTGCATACGGTAGATGTGAGGTAGTAGTTTACACACCAAATCCATCAGGTTCATTAGCTGATTTGTCGATCTCAAATATCAGCCTATTGTTGAACGCCTTAAGTGATAGATTTGAAAAATCATGGATGATACAAATATCTCATACGTTTTACCGTTTGAAAACCGAGGTGATTTTGTTGGGACTTCATTACCCCACCCGCACGGCCAAATATATGCGTTTGGAGATTTACCACCAATTATTGAACGCCAAATGAAAAATGCAATGGAAAATAATGTGTTTTCATCTTTGATGAACAACATAAAAACTGAATTGATTGTGGCTGAGACTGAACACACGATTACATTTTGTCCCGAATTCTCGAGGTATCCATATGAAACTTGGATTTTACCAAAAGTACACCATACAAAACCAAGTGAGATGACAGATAAAGAATTAAAAGAAATTTCCAATGCTATTAAAGTTCAAGTGAAATTCTTTGATGAGATCTATAATAAATCCATGCCATATGTTTTATGGCATGCATTTCCAGCAAAAAACTACGCACAATATTGGCCATATCACATTCAATTTTGGCCATTACAGCGTGGTGAAGAAAAAATGAAATATTTAGCATCTGTTGAACAAATAACTGGCCTATTTTTAGTTGATGTAATGCCTGAAGATGCGGCTAAACAAATTAGGGATTTTCATCAAAAAAATGGAATATAGATTCTTGTTCATATACTTCATCAGGTTCTAAAAAAGCAGACGGATAAAGTTCGTTATTTGGTGCATCTGGCCAAAGTTGTGGCTCTAGTGCAATGCCAATTTTATGTCCCGTGTAAACCTGCAAACCAGGTTCCGTACTCATTAACTCCATAGATAATAATCCATGTGTCAATTGCGCAACTTTTTTCATTTTGGTTCGGGAGTTTGAAATACAAAAATTATGATCAATTATATNNTGTGTAGAAATCATCCTCTTTTTTTTAAAGTCAAACTGACTTTTATTAACTTTACANATTTCAACAGGTATTCCATGTGGATCAGTATCAATATAATTATCNGCTTCAATCTGCAAACTATGCCCACAAATAGTACCCTCTCCATTTAGATTGAAATAATTATGGTGTGTAAAACTACATAATGTTTGCGCATCGGTTGTTGC
>JGI20160J14292_10003957_pt1 | contig 11162 bp, 11 predicted proteins | sample COG_10_FD_14292 | JGI IMG/M metagenome (IMG submission 14292) | reverse complement strand
GCGGGGCGAAATATCCTCACCGGAACTTACGGTTGGACCATTACTGACGGAGGACCGGTTTAATCATGCTACTATCTACAACAACCTTTATTTGCACTGAGGCCACGGGGCCGAAGTTCTGGTTCGCTTGGAGCGAGCCGGGCGAAGCCATCAAGAATTGGTACTATGGATATATCGAGCCGGGACAGCGCGTAAGCACGGGCCAGTTGTATCTCGGAGCCGGGACAGCGCGTAAGCACGGGCCAGTTGTATCTCGAGATTTACGATACGGAGGCTCAGCTTATGGCTCGCGTCGACAACATCCGTGGCGAAGCGGGTTGGTATGACACGTGCGACAACCGCATCCCAAGCCCACCGAACCCCAATGAGTGGGAGTGTGTGGACGGAACCCCTGAACCTGCTGTATCATGAGTCACCACACATACACTGCTACCGAGCCAACGTACTGGTTGGCCTTTGACGGAACGAGTGTCGAGAAGGGCAACTACGGCTACTTGTTTACGGGCTTCCAGCTCGACACCGAGCAGGCTGACCTTGAGACATTCACCACCGAGGCGGAGCTCGCCACGCGCATCGACACCATCAAAGGTATTCCGGGTTGGTACTATCTTCCTGAGAACAGAATACCTGAGTGATGGCTTTAGCGAAAAGAAAAAACGGGGTTCCCCTAATAAATAAGGTCAAGGCTTCAGGAGTATCAATTACTTCTTTGGGCCAAAAGTTTGTTGACCTCGATTTCGAGTTTATGCAATTTGAAATCAGCACGGTGCAAGCGGGAGATTTGAATTTTCATAGCGGTTGGCAGGGGGCGTCACAGCCTTGCGCTGAAGTCAGTTGGGGAGATGGCGCGTATGAAGTTGTTAGTTCTGCCCCTACAACTATTAATATTGTACACCCCTACGCGGTTGACGGAAATTATTCTGTGCGCTATTACTCAATAAGTTCCGCTTTGCAGGTTGCGTTCAAGGACGTTTCAGGACAAACCCCAAGGCAAAATTTTATTACCGACATCACAAGTTGGGGTTGGGTTTTGGGAGAGCCGAAATTTACAAACCGAATAAGCAGCGATTTTTTCAGCATTGTAAGCGCAACGGACGTTATGGGCAACTTCCAATTTTTTGGCGCAAATGGAACCGCTCTTACTTACGTCGGAATTTCTGCTTTCCCTGACGACGTATGGAGCGCGGGTAGTTTTAATAACAGCACCCTGTATAATGAAGACATCAGCGGCGTTCGCCCTTATTCAGTCGGCACGTCTTTTAATACAAAATTCCGGTTTGCCAAAGCCTTCAATAGAGATTTGAGTAGGTGGAGCGAGAACAACTTGACGAGAGCCGTAAGCAGTTACAAGCAATGTTTTCGCGGTACTCTTGCCTTTAACAACGGAGGAGTAGGAGGAGTGGGTGTGGGATTAGACACTTGGAATATAAACCAAACCTATGCCAAGGGGACCAATACAAGTGTTGCTACAAACAAGTTAATTGACTCAAGCGCGACCTTTATTAGCGATGATGTTGTTGCGGGAATGCAAGTGTATATAGTCTATCAGCGAGAGTTCACAACCATTGCCTCAGTCGATAGCGAGACAGAATTAACGCTTAACGCAGACCTGTTTACGACCTCACCCCAAAATTATTTGATAAGGAAAGCAGGGGGAACAACGACCTTACAACAGATGTTCTTTGTCAACACTGCGTTCAATCAATACATCGGAAGTTGGGACATCACGGGGTTGACATATATGGGTTTTGTTTTTGACCAAACAAATGGACCTTTCAACCAAGACATCTCAAGTTGGGACATTGTAAATGTCACTGATATGACGGCGGCATTCCGGAATTCAAACTTCAATTTTGGAAGCCCCGTTGGAGTAGCAAACACTACTGCTCAAGCGTGGAACGACCGGACGTGGCAAGTAAAAACTTGGCTTGCGTTTGGGAGTGGGTTAGATTTCAATAGCGATACTTCCGGGTGGAGTTTTGGGCAACTGAAAGGCAGTTCAACCAACACTACGCAAACTGACTTTAGGCTCATTGATAGTTCTGCCACCTTTATCACCGACGGCGTGGACAATCAGGATTGGGTAACGAATATGGACACCGGAAAGCAATCGGCAGTCCAAAGTGTCAATAGTCAAACGCAATTAACGCTTGCAACAAATATATTTTTAGATTCCGGGGCAGGAGAGAATTACGAAATTTTCCGAGCCGTAGATATGCGAGGGGGTATGCACTACGTAGCGTATGACGTTAGTGTTTGGGACACGAGGTCTATGCAGTACATCAGTGCTTTAAGCGGACAAACCGACACGAGCCGTACCGGGTGGAATTTAGGGCTTTGGAATCTTCGTAACAACCTCTCTTTCAGTTCACTATTTTTTAATACATCAACTTGGGATTTTGAGTTGAGAGATTGGGAAAGAGGAGCCATCGGAGATGCAGATTACAGCACAATCAAATGTTGTACAACTTTTGTCAATGCGTTTCGGAGTGCGCCTAACAAGGGTTGCGAAAATTGGGACACAAGTAACGTAACGGATATGCGCAACCTATGCTTTAATGGGGTCTATCAGCAGAGCGTTGGCGAGTGGGACATTCGTAGTTTGACAACTGTGGCAGAAGCTAAAATCGGAGGCAATGGAGTTTTGAGAATTAAGGCTCAAGTGTATTTACAATGGCCTTTCCAAACACCCGGACCATTAGAAGGTGTCAATGCAACGAGGTTGGTTTCGTTTTCAAATAATACCGACGCAAATTTTTCTTTGACCGAAACGGAATCTACCGTTGCGACAGGCACAACAACAGGCGTTGGGGCATCGACTAATGATAAAGTCATTGATTCAGGCGCGACGTTTGTCACTTCCGGTGTTGCCGTCGGAGACACCGTAAACAACACCACAACCGGAAAATATGCCTACGTTACGAGTGTAGATAGCGAGACGCAGTTGAGCGTAACGCAAGAATACTTCGGAACTATCGGCAATGGGTATAGCGTGATAACCGGATATGATGGGCAAGAGGCATATCACGGATACTTAAAACTTATTGCCCCTACACCCGCAACGAACCGCACAACGGGAACAACGGATTCCACATCAGCCAATGAACTTGTGGATTCTACTGCGACATTCTTAACTGATGTTTCGGCAGGAGACTTGGTTCAGAACACAACGGACGGCACATACAGTTCGGTAAGTTCAGTAGATAGCGATTCAACGCTCACCCTTGCCAACGACATCTTTGTTTCCGGAGAAGCGTACTCTATTGATGGAGGCTTTGGTTGGGTTATTTCAGGAACGACTTTCTCGTAACAATGTCACATTTTACTACAACAAAACCTTATTGGTGTCTGACAAATATGCCCGGTGCTTCAGGCTTCACTTATTCGTGTGATGAAGTTGGGACAGAACTTGAGTGCAACGAGGCGTATGTTCTTAATGAATTTGATACCGAAGATGAGTTGGCGACATTCGTAGATGGCATCAAGGGTATTCCGGGTTGGTACTACGAATGCAACAACCGTATTCCATATCCTCCTAACTTGGTGGAGTGGGATTACGAAGAGTGTGTTTACAACAGCGCCCTACCCCCCGAAGACTAAATGGAGCTTCAGTATATTTACCATGCGCCTCGGCACAATTCCTACACTCGGGTGTGTAGGGTGCCTGAGTACGAAAAGAACGCGGATGTAGCATGGGCGACACGATTACCATATTCGAAATCCTCACGCTCGCGGGTGCGCTGATAGGCGTGTACTTCAAGATGCTTACCGAGGTGGGGAAATTAAAAGGCCGCATCGCCATGCTGGAGAAGCAGGAAGCTACCGTTATGAATATGCTCGAGAAGCTTGTCGTCTCCGTAGAGGAGATTAAGCTCTTGCTGGCACAGAAAGGCATCAATTGAAATACTTCACCTACTCCGAGTTCGACTCCCCCGACCTCCCCGGCTCCGGCCATGAGATGCAACAGGAGTTTTTGGATAAGCTGGATTTGGCTCGTGGGTACAGCAATGTACCCTATGTCATCAACTCCGGGTTTCGGACGCCTGAGCACAATGCTGCTGTGGGGGGCGTCCCGGGAAGCAGCCACCTCACGGGCTGGGCCAGTGACGTGCGTGCCGACAGTTCCAACCGCCGGTTCCTGATTTTGAAGGGCCTCCTCGAGGCCGGCTTCAACCGCATAGGTATAGGCCAGAACTTCATCCACGTCGACTGCGACCCGAGCAAGTCGGGCAGCGTCGCTTGGTTGTACTGAATTGTGTAACTTGGTTCCATGGTTGATTTCATCACAGAAAACTGGATTCCCCTCGTTGTAGCTGTCATGGCGCTCATCAAGGTCATCGTGAACCTCACTCCCACGGAATCCGACAATGCTGTATTTGGCTATCTCGATATCCTTATTACTGCTATTACTGGCGACCGCCGCAAGAAGTAAGATGGCTAAGATTGGGAACATAACGAGCTACCCGGAGAAGACCTCTCCGGTAGCTGGCGATACCGTTATCGGTACCGACTCTGAAGACAGTGACGCAACCAAGCAGTTTACGATTGGGGGTATCGTGGATTTGGCCAGTGGAGCGGGCACCATCCCCGACCTTCAGGCGGTACTCACGGCTGGCGATACCGCTACCGAGGATATCAACCTTACGGGAGACATTACCTCTACCACCCTTACCTCCCCCACCATCACCTCTTCCTCTTTGATTGTTAGCAATGTGCTTCAATCTTCAGGGGGCATTATTCTTTCGTCGGGAACCTTTACTACGGGTGGAAGCAATGGTAGTCAGGGGCAGACCTTGGTGTCTAACGGCGGGTTGAGTCCTACTTGGGAAGACCTTGTGTTTAAGGTTCAGGTATCATTGACGCCTGCTCAAATTCTAACGCTAGATACCACGCCCGTGCAAATCGTTGCGGCTCCGGGCTTGTTGCGTAGCATTCAGGTTATTTCTGCTGCTTTGCGTTTGGATTTCAATAGCGTTCAGTACGACTTCCCAGACCCTATTAAGCTAGGTACTTACACGGGTGTTTCTGAAGAGGGGCAGTTTACAATTAACGCGGGTTCTATTAACGCCAATGGCCCCGGATATTTCTGTCTTAATCAGCAGACTGTAGACAACGCTCGGATATCTGAAAACACTGCGCTTTCTATTTACACCGACAACCCTCCCGCCACGACAAACGGAAACAGCACTTGTTTTATGCAGGTCATGTACCGTATTGTTACACTGTGAGAGATATCCGCAAAATTTGCGTGGGTCCCGACTATAAGGACTCCATGTGTTACGTGGTGGGGCAGGCCGTACTCGGCAACTCCCACTTCGTTCACCTAATAAAATACAACGAGGATACGGGGGGTATCCTCATATATATTGAAAAGGGGGATGTGGTTGTCCTATGGAAGGAGTTCAATGCCTCTATGCCCACTTCAATAGAATACAATATCAACTTTTGAGAGCCGTCAACCAGTTTATAGTCCGGGGCCACAGATACAACAACACCAAGGGAGACCTCATCGTAAGTACGAGCGAGGAAGACCACCGCTTCGCCAACCGCGAGGGCGTGGTCGTAGCCCTTCCGGTGGGGTATGACGGGCCTATCGCCGTTGGGGACACCCTACTGGTCCACCACAACGTATTCAAGTTCTACAACGACATGAAGGGCCGCCGCCAAAGCGGGCGCAGCTTCCTCAAGGACGACCTCTTCCTTGTCGATTTCGAGCAGTTCTATATGTCGCGCTCCCCAGATTCTGCGTGGCGCCCCCACGGGAGGTACTGCTTTGTTGAGCCCATTCCGACCAAGGAGTCTACGATATTCAAGCCCCTGACGGAGGAGCCGCTCATGGGCGTTATGCGATATCCTAATGACTATCTTATGTCTCAGGGCGTAGGCGCTGGCGACGAGGTTACGTTCCGCCCCGATAGCGAGTACGAGTTCGAGGTCGATGGGAAGAAGCTGTATAGGATGTTTGACCACCAGATAACATGCAAGATTCAAAGCAACTGAAGGAGCGCATTATCGCGGCGGGGCGTATCGCTGTGGAGCAGCTCATCAAGGTGGCGCAAGAGGATATCCTCAAGCCCGGCGAAGACGACGACCTCGCTGCCGACAGGCTAAAGAACGCAGCGGCGACAAAGAAGCTGGCCATCTTCGATGCGCTGGAGATTCTCAACCGCATAGATTCCGAGGAAGAAGCTTTGGCACAGACGCCAAGTCGCACCGATAGTAAAGTGGGTTTTGCAGAGCGAAGGTCTAGATAGGCTGTATACCACCGCCGTGGGGCATATCCCCAAGGCTGTCGTATCCAATAAGAACCGCGCTAAGACGTGGTACTACGGATATAACGAGAAGTACGATATGGTCGTCATCTCCAAGTCGGGGCAGATAGGCGACGTCATGAATATCAACGGGCTGTATATCGCGCTTCCTCCCGCCCCCAAAGACCTACCTGAGGGCAAGGACCGGTGGGTGCGCGAGGAGCTGCCTAAGGCCCTGAGCCGCATACAGAGCATATTCCAGTGGAACGATATGCACAATACGTTCAAGGCCAACTGGGTGGACTATATCGAGGCGGAGTTCGACCGCCGCGAGGACGGCCACTGGTTCTTGAATAACGGCAAGCCGACATATATGACCGGCGCCCACTATATGTATTTGCAGTGGACGAGTATCGATGTGGGCTACCCCGACTTCCGCGAGGCCAATAGGATTTTCTTTATCTTCTGGGAGGCGTGCCGCGCCGATTCCCGCAGCTTCGGTATGGCGTACCTCAAGATTCGCCGCTCGGGGTTCTCCTTCATGGGCTCTTCGGAGTGCGTAAATACGGGCACGCTGGCTAAAGACTCACGCGTTGGGATACTCTCGAAGACGGGCTCGGATGCAAAGAAGATGTTCACCGATAAGGTGGTACCTATCGCCAACCGACTTCCGTTTTTCTTCAAGCCTATACAGGACGGTATGGACAAGCCTAAGACGGAGCTGGCTTTCCGTGTTCCGGCGTCTAAGATTACTAAGAAGAATATGTACGATATCGAGGCGGAAGAGATTCTCGGCCTCGACACAACCATAGACTGGAAGAATACCGACGACAACTCCTACGACGGAGAGAAACTTCTCCTACTGGTCCATGACGAGAGCGGGAAGTGGATAAAGCCCAACAACATCCTCAACAACTGGAGGGTAACCAAGACGTGCCTGCGCTTGGGAAGTAAGATTATCGGCAAGTGCCTCATGGGTTCTACGTCCAACGCGCTTGCCAAGGGTGGCTCCAACTTCAAGAAGCTGTACGAGGATTCCGACCCCGCTACGCGCAATGCCAACGGCCAGACCAAGAGCGGTATGTATTCCCTGTTCATCCCCATGGAGTACAATATGGAGGGCTTCATAGACCAGTACGGCCACCCCGTCTTCCACGCCCCGGAGAAGCCCGTCAAGGGCGTCGATGGCGAGATGATTAAGGGCGGCGCTATCGACTACTGGGAGGCGGAGGTAGAGAGCATGAAGAGCGACCCCGATGCGCTCAACGAGTTCTACCGACAGTTTCCGCGTACCGAGTCGCATGCCTTCCGCGACGAAAGCAAGCAGAGCCTCTTCAACCTCACCAAAATCTACCAGCAGATAGACTACGCCGATAGCTTGGTCAAGGAGCACTACCTCACGCGCGGGTCTTTCAGTTGGGAAAACGGCATTAAAGATTCGCGTGTCATCTTTAGACCTGACAAGCGCGGTCGCTTTAATATCTCTTGGTTCCCAAAGGCGGGGCTACAGAACCGGTGGGTGGAAAAGCGCGGCATCAAGTTCCCCGGCAATGAGCACCTTGGTTCTTTTGGATGTGACTCCTACGATATTAGCGGCACTGTTGGTGGCGGTGGTTCTAACGGCGCTTTGCACGGAATGACCAAGTTCCATATGGACGACGCCCCCACCAACCAGTTCTTCTTGGAGTATGTCGCTAGGCCACAGACGGCAGAGATATTTTTCGAGGAGGTGCTCATGGCGTGCGTCTTCTACGGTATGCCCATCCTTATCGAGAACAATAAACCGCGCCTACTCTACCACTTCAAGAACCGTGGGTACCGGGGCTTCTGCATGAACCGCCCGGACAAGCACCTCAACAAGCTCTCTAAGACGGAGCGCGAGCTGGGCGGGATACCCAACAGTAGCGAGGACGTTAAGCAGGCCCATGCCGCAGCTATAGAGAGCTACATAGAGAAGCATGTGGGCATAGATATGGACGGCACCTTCCGCGAAAACGGGGAGATAGGGGAGATGCCTTTCGTGCGTACTCTCGAGGACTGGGCCCGGTTTGATATTAGCAATAGGACTGCTTTCGACGCTACTATCAGCAGTGGCCTCGCCGTTATGGCCAACCAAAAGCACCTGTATATGCCTGAACAAAAGAAGAGTTCAATAAGCATTACCTTGCCTAGGTATACCAATAAGGGTTTTAGGAGCGAGCTCAAGAGATAAATGAAGGATGTCAAAATCAACATCTCTACCGCAGGGTTTCCGAGTCAGTTCGTTTCTGACGCCGAGAAAGCCACGGATGAGTATGGCCTAATGATTGGTCAGGCCATTCAATACGAGTGGTTTAAGAAGGATGGCAACCAGTGCCGCTTCTACAACCAGTGGCGCGAGTTCAACCGCCTGCGCCTCTACGCCCGTGGCGAGCAAAGCATAGCCAAGTATAAGAACGAGCTCGCTATCGACGGCGACCTCTCGTACCTCAATCTGGACTGGACGCCGGTTCCTATCCTCCCTAAGTTCGTGGATATCGTAGTCAACGGTATGTCCGAGCGCGTCTTCAAGGTCAAGGCGTATGCCCAAGACGCCCTTTCGCAGGCCAAGCGAAGCAAGTATCAGGATATGATTGAGGGGCAGATGGTGGCCAAGCCCGTTCTGGAAATCATACAGCAGAAGACGGGCGTAGACCCGTTCACTATGGACCCCGGCGACCTCCCCAATAACGACGAGGAGCTCAAGGTCTATATGCAGCTCAACTACAAGCCTGCTATCGAGATTGCTGAGGAGGAGGCTATCAACACCATCCTTGAGGAGAACCACTATACCGACCTGCGTAAGCGCATGGACTACGACCTAACGGTATTGGGTGTCAGCGTCGCCAAGCACGAGTTCTTGCCCGGCGCGGGAGTACAGGTCTCGTATGTAGACCCTGCCAATGTGGTGTACAGCTATACCGAGGACCCATACTTCAAGGACTGCTTCTACTGGGGCGAGATTAAGACGCTCCCCATCACGGAGCTCATGAAGATTGACCCGAGCCTCACCAACGAGGACTTGGAGGAGATTAGCAAGTACAGCCAGAGCTGGTACGACTACTACAACGTAGCTCAGTTCTACGAGAACGACATCTTCTACCGCGATACGGCTACGTTGATGTACTTCAACTATAAGACGACCAAGAAGATTGTCTATAAGAAGAAGATTCTCGAGGGCGACGGAGCCCGCGTAATAGAAAAGGACGACCAGTTCAACCCTCCCGAAGAGATGATGGAGGAGGGCAACTACGAGAAGGTCGAGAAGACCATCGACGTATGGTACGACGGCGTCATGGTTATGGGCACCAATATCCTGCTCAAGTGGGAGATAGCGGAGAATATGGTGCGCCCCAAGTCGGCCAGCCAGCATGCGCTGCCCAACTATGTGGCTACGGCACCACGGATGTATAAGGGCGTCATCGAGTCGCTTACGCGGCGCATGATTCCTTTCGCCGACCTCATCCAGATTACGCACCTCAAGCTCCAGCAGGTCATCTCCCGCACCGTTCCCGACGGCGTATACATCGATGCCGACGGACTCAACGAGGTCGACCTCGGTACCGGCAACGCCTACAGCCCGGAGGACGCCCTGCGCCTATACTTCCAAACCGGTAGTGTGGTGGGGCGGTCGTACACCCAAGACGGGGAGTACAACCAAGGCAAGGTGCCTATCCAAGAGCTCAATAGCAACAGCGGGGCGGCTAAGACGCAGATGCTCATCGGCAATATGAATCACTACTTGCAGATGATTCGTGACGTTACGGGCCTCAACGAAGCCCGCGACGGAAGTACGCCCGACCCACACAGCTTGGTGGGCTTGCAGAAGCTGGCTGCCGCCAATAGCAATACGGCTACGCGCCACGTCCTCGACGGGAGCCTCTTTATGTTCCGGTCTCTGGCCGAGGCCCTCACCTACCGCGTCAGCGACATCCTCGAGTACGCCGATTTCAAAGACGAGTTCGTCAACCAGATTGGTAAGTACAACGTCAGTATCCTCAGGGAAATTAACGAGCTCTATATCTACGACTTCGGAGTATTTATTGAAGTTAGCCCCGACGAGGAGGAGCGAGCCCAACTCGAGGCCAATATCCAAATGGCCTTGAGCAAGGGCGGTATCGACCTCGAGGACGCTATCGATATCCGCGAGATTAAAAACCTCAAGCTCGCCAACCAACTGCTCAAGATTAAGCGTATCGCCAAGCAGGAGGAGGAGCGCACGTTCCAGCTCCAGCAGCAGCAGATGCAGGCGCAGAACAATATGCAGTCCCAGCAGGTGGCCGCACAAACGGCTATGCAGAAGATTCAGGCGGAGGCGCAGAGCAAGATGCAGGTCAAGCAGGCGGAAATTTCTTTTGAGATTGAGAAGATGCGTGCCGAGGCTCAGGCCAAGGCCCAGCTCATGGACCTCGAGTTTAAGTACAATATGCAGCTCCACGGTATGCAGGAGCAGCAGCTACAGAAGCGTGAGGACAGCCGTGAGGACGCCAAGTCCAAGCGCATCAGTCAACAAAATACCGAGCAGAGCAAGCTTATCGACCAACGGAAGAATAACTTGCCGCCTATGAATTTCGAGTCCAACGAGGACAGCCTCGATGGCTTCGACCTTGCTGAGTTCAGCCCACGATAAACTATATATAAATGGAAATTAAAGTAAGAGAGGTATCCGCAGAGACTAAGTCTGTCCAAGAGGTAGAGAAGGAGCTGCTAGACAAGCACGAGGCCGAGGTGAACGGGGAGGCCCCCGCCCCGGAGGAGACTGCGGTCGAAGAGTCTACCGGGCTCTCCGAGGATGACGTCCGTTCGTTCTTGAGCGAGCGTTACGGTCGGGAGATTAACTCTTTGGATGAGCTGGCTGAGGCCCGCTCCGAGGCGCCCGAGCTACCCGAAGAC
>JGI20160J14292_10003954_pt1 | contig 11172 bp, 8 predicted proteins | sample COG_10_FD_14292 | JGI IMG/M metagenome (IMG submission 14292) | reverse complement strand
GTTGCATCTAGAACCGGCAAGACAGACAGTTTGTATGGTTACTTCGAAAAAGAAGGGAAAGTAGCTATTCGCGATATCGATACGCGCGCTTTGGTGCGTCACATCCGCGATGCGGGTGCTATGAATGCTATTATCTCTACAGCTATTCACGATATAGACGCTTTGAAGCAGGAATTGACAAAGTGTCCGTCGATGGAAGGTCTAGCTTTGGCTCCTACGGTTAGTTGTGATGAAGCATATGAAGTGGGTCCTAAAGATTCGACCATTAGAATAGCAGCATTGGATTTAGGGATTAAAGAGAACATTATTCGTTGCATGACTGAAAGAGGTGCACTCGTAAAAGTTTTCCCGTGGAATACAAAAACGGAAGAGATGCTGGCATGGAACCCAAACGGGTTGTTTTATTCGAATGGTCCTGGTGATCCGGCAGCTTCACCTGAAGTGGTAGCGGAGGTCGCAAAAGGTATCAGCTCTGGATTACCTGTATTTGGAATTTGTTTGGGACACCAGATGATTGCATTGGCCAGTGGTTTGTCTACCTATAAAATGCATAACGGTCACCGCGGGATCAACCATCCTGTGAAAAATATTGAAACGGGAAAAGGCGAGATTACATCTCAGAATCATGGTTTTGTAGTGAGGATGGAAGATGTAGAAAAAGCAACTAATGTAGCCTTAACGCATATCCATTTGAACGACCAAACTGTGGCAGGTATTAAACGTACCGATGCGAATTGTTTCTCGGTACAATTCCACCCTGAAGCTAGTCCCGGCCCACACGATAGTAGATACCTGTTTGACGAATTCATAGAACGAATAAAGAACCACTAGTCCGCAAGGAATAAGAACTAATACTTAAAAAAAACAATATGTCTGTTATTACGCATATTCATGCAAGACAAATTCTGGATTCACGTGGTAATCCAACGGTTGAAGTTGATGTAATCACCTCTACAGGTGCAATGGGCAGAGCTGCTGTGCCTTCCGGTGCATCAACGGGAATTCACGAAGCAGTAGAGTTACGTGATGAAGACCCTAGTGTATACATGGGTAAAGGTGTATTGCAAGCGGTTCAAAATGTAAATGATATTATCGCGCCTGAATTGGAAGGCGAGATCGTTACCGAGCAAGCTGAAATTGATCAAATGATGATTGATTTAGACGGTACAGAAAATAAAGGAAAATTAGGTGCTAACGCTATTTTGGCGGTTTCTTTGGCAGTAGCTAAAGCTGCGGCTGAAAGCACTGGTCAGTCGTTGTACCGGTATATTGGTGGTGTTAATGCGCGTACGCTTCCTGTTCCGATGATGAACATCTTAAACGGTGGTTCGCACGCAGATAATTCAATAGACTTTCAAGAGTTCATGGTCATGCCTTTTGGTGCTGAATCATTCAGCCAAGCATTACGCATGGGTACTGAAGTATTCCACAACTTAAAGAAAGTGTTGAAGAGCAAAGGATACTCAACTAATGTTGGTGATGAGGGTGGTTTTGCCCCTTCTATTGGCTCAAATGAAGAAGCGCTTGAAATCATTCTTGAAAGTATCGAGAAAGCAGGGTACAAGCCAGGTGTTGATATATGGATTGCTATGGATGCTGCTGCTTCTGAATTTTATAATGAAGAGAAAGGTACCTATGTATTCCACAAGAGCGACGGTCGTGAATTGACTTCAGACGAAATGGTAGATTACTGGGCAAACTGGATTGAAAAATACCCGATTGCTTCTATTGAAGACGGACTACATGAAGACGATTGGGCCGGTTGGGCGAAACTTCACGCCAAGATTGGCGATAAGGTCCAATTGGTAGGAGACGATTTGTTTGTTACCAACGAGAAACGTGTAGCTCGAGGCATTGAGGAGGGTAGTGCGAACTCTGTTCTCGTGAAGGTTAACCAGATCGGTACTTTGACTGAGACGATTAATACCGTTACCCTTGCTAACCGCCACATGATGACCGCTGTAATGTCGCACAGATCAGGTGAAACTGAAGATGCAACGATCGCTGATTTAGCAGTTGCATTGAACACCGGTCAAATCAAAACCGGTTCAGCTTCCCGTTCAGATCGTATGGCGAAATACAATCAACTTTTGAGAATTGAAGAAGAGTTAGGAGAAAATGCAATTTTCCCTGGCAAAAACTTCAGATTCATTAGCTAATAACACCAGAAACCTATCATCTATCATGGAAAAAATTAAAGAACAGTTTAGAGACATCTTTCCAGACATCGTAGCCGATACCAAGGCTTTTCTGAAAGCTAATGGTGATAAAACTATTGGCGAGATTAAGGTGAGCCAACTCTATGGTGGTATGCGTGGCATGCCAGCACTTATTTGTGAGACTTCAAAATTGGACCCTGAAGAAGGAATCCGTTTCCGTGGTTACAGCATTCCTGAACTTCAAGAGAAATTACCGAAGTACCCCGGTGGTGAGCAACCTTTACCAGAAGGGTTATTCCATTTGATGTTGATGAATGAAGTGCCAACGGAGGCAGAAGCACGTCGTTTGAGTAACAACTGGGTTCGTCGTAATAACGTACCAGTTCACGTGTTTAAAGCCATAGACGCATTACCAACTCGCACGCACCCCATGACCCAGTTTACTGTGGCCATTATGGCGATGCGTACAGAGAGTGAATTTGCAAAAGCGTACAGCCGCGGGGTGCATAAAAGTGAATATTGGGATTCGACGTATGAAGATGCAATGAATCTGATTGCCCGATTGCCGCGTGTTGCTGCTTACATCTACCGTCGTATGTACCACAACGACCAGCATATTGAACCAGATCCTAGTTTAGACTGGGCGGGTAATTTCGCACATATGTTAGGCTTTGATAATGATGAATTCAAGGAGTTGATGCGTTTGTACATGACCATTCACGCGGATCACGAAGGTGGTAATGTGAGTGCGCATACGGTTCATTTGGTAGGATCTGCATTGAGTGATGCGTATTTGAGTTTCGCTGCGGGTATGAACGGTTTGGCCGGACCATTGCATGGACTGGCAAACCAAGAAGTTATTCGTTGGATCAATAATATGCGTCAGGAATTGGGCGGTGGTTTACCGACCAAAGAACAGATCGCAAGCTATTGTAAGAAGACGTTGGCCGACGGTAAAGTAATCCCTGGATTCGGACATGCAGTATTGCGCAAGACTGATCCACGTTACACCGCGCAACGCGAATTCGCACAAGCTAAAATGCCTAATTCTGAATTGTTCAAGATAGTAAGCATGATCTATGAGGTCGTGCCGGATATCTTGAGCGCGACAGGAAAAGTGAAAAACCCTTGGCCTAATGTAGATGCACACAGTGGTCAGTTATTGACGCATTACGGATTGGTAGAATATGAATTCTACACGGTATTGTTTGGTGTGGCACGTTCGTTAGGAACCTTATCTAATTTGATTTGGGACAGAGCTATGGGGATGCCCATTGAGCGACCTGGTTCAACAACCACAGAACTACTGAAGGACCAATTGAAGTAGTCCGATTAGACAAAAGAAACACAGGCCTCGGAAAATTCGTTTTCCGAGGCCTTTTTGTTTGATTTACAGTGGTTTTATGTTTTAATAGTTTATATATTTGCACCCCTTTTCGGACATGAGGCACACGAACGGAAAGGGGTACTAAAAACTACAACCACTCTTAAGAGTCAATGGGAAGTGTGTGCAAGGCTCTGAGATACAAGTAAATCTCTCATGTCAGAAGAGAATCAAGTACCTGCAGAAGAGGTACAGAAAGAGACTCCAGCTCAGGAGGCTCCAAAAGTAGAAGAAACCGTAGAAGAAACGCCTGTTGCAGCCGCAACTGAAGAAGTTGCTGAGGAAGTAGTTCCTGAGGCTCCTGTTGCAGCCGTAACTGAAGAAGTTGCTGAGGAAGTAGTTCCTGAAGCTCCTGCATTTAGTTGGGCAGATGTAGAGGGTGACTCAACAGCAGATAGCGGCGAACGTCAAGCGTTGGTTGATCTATATGCTGAAACATTAGGTTCTTCAGTAGAACACCAGGTCGTTGAAGGTAAAGTTACCGTGAAGACTGACCGTGAAGTAATTATCGACATCAACTCTAAGAGTGAAGGTGTAGTGAGCTTGAACGAGTTCCGTTACAACCCAGAATTAGCAGTTGGCGATACAGTAGAAGTATTGGTTGATCGTCAGGAAGACAAAAACGGTCAGTTGGTATTATCACACAGAAAAGCACGTTCTATCAAAGCTTGGGACCGTGTTAACGAAGCACACGATAACGATGAAATCGTTAAAGGTTACGTTAAGGCGCGTACTAAGGGTGGTATGATCGTAGATGTATTCGGTCTAGAGGCGTTCTTGCCAGGATCACAGATTGATGTTAAGCCAATCCGCGATTACGACCAGTACGTAGATAAGACTATGGAATTCAAAGTGGTTAAAATCAATCACGAATTCAAAAACGTTGTTGTTTCTCACAAGGCGCTTATCGAAGCTGATCTTGAAGAACAGAAAAAAGAAATCATCGGTAAATTGGAGAAAGGACAAGTTCTCGAAGGTACCGTTAAGAACATCACTTCGTACGGTGTATTCATCGATTTGGGCGGTGTAGATGGTTTGGTTCACATCACTGATTTGAGCTGGAGCCGTATCAANCACCCGTCTGAAGTGGTAGAATTGGATCAAAAAATCAACGTTGTAATCCTTGATTTCGATGAAGGNAAAACACGTATCCAATTAGGTCTTAAGCAACTTGAGAAGCACCCATGGGATGCCCTAGACGAGAACCTAAGCGTTGGTGACAAGGTTAAAGGTAAAGTAGTCGTATTGGCAGATTACGGTGCGTTTGTTGAAATTCTTCCAGGAGTAGAAGGTTTGATTCACGTGAGTGAAATGAGCTGGTCTGCACACTTGCGTAGTGCTGGTGATTTCATGAAAGTCGGTGACGAAGTTGAAACTGAAGTATTAACTCTAGACCGTGAAGATCGTAAGATGAGCTTGGGTATCAAGCAATTGACAACTGATCCATGGACGGATATTACTACTAAATACCCGCAAGGCTCTAAGCACGAGGGTACGGTACGTAACTTCACCAACTTCGGTATTTTCTTAGAACTGGAAGAAGGTATTGATGGTTTGATTCACATTTCAGATTTGAGCTGGACGAAGAAAATCAAGCACCCGTCAGAGTTTACTTCAATTGGCGCTAAGCTAGAGGTTGTAGTTCTTGATATCGATGCAGATAACCGTCGTTTGAGTTTAGGTCACAAACAAGTTGAGTCTAACCCATGGGATGCATATACTGATGCATTTGCGGTAGGTAAGACTGTTACCGGTACAATGATCAACTCTGGTGATAAGGGTGGTGATGTTAAGTTTGAAGGCTATGACGGCGTTGAAGCTTACTGTCCTGCACGTCACATTACGAAAGAAGATGGTGCCAAGCTTGAAAAAGGCGAAACTGCTGAGTTCAAAGTAATTGAATTCAACAAGGACAACCGTCGTATCGTGGTATCTCACGTAGGTACTTACAAAGAGGTTGAAGTTAAGAAAGGCCGTAGCGCAAGCGGAGGTGGTAACAAAGGCGGAAACGTTGCTGTACCTAACCAAAACGTAGAGCGTTCAACTATGGGTGATCTAGATGCTTTGGCAGCTTTGAAAGAGCAAATGGATAACGAAAACAAGTAATTCTTGTTGGAGTCTTATAAAGTCCTCGGGCCCTTGGGTCCGGGGACTTTTTTTATGCGTGCTATTGCGATGCGGGAGAAGAACCCTAAATTCGAATTATGAGAATAGGAGAAATTATTACAGCACTGGAGGAGTGGGCGCCGCCGGCTTTGCAGGAGTCGTATGATAACAGCGGCCTCATCGTAGGCAATTCAGATTGGGAAACCCAGGGTGTACTGGTTGCACTGGATTGTTTGGAATCGGTGGTAGACGAAGCTATTGAGAAAAAGGTCCAATTCATTGTGGCCCATCACCCCATCGTCTTTAGCGGTTTGAAGCGCTTTAATGGCCATACGTACATTGAACGTGTCATTATGAAAGCAATCAAGCATAATATTGCGATTTACGCTATTCATACGAATCTCGATAATGTGTTGTGGGGGGTTAATGCAAAAATCATGTCCTTGTTAGGCGTGACGGATCATAAAGTACTCAGCCCTATGCCCGATGCGCTCTATAAATTTCAAGTATATGTGCCTGTAATGAACCGAGATGCGCTCGCTGCAGCGGTATTTGCTGCCGGTGGAGGAAAGGTTAGCGCATACGAAGAGTGCAGTTTTACGACCAGCGGTAAAGGAACATTTAAGCCGACGGAGGGAACAAATCCTGTTGTTGGTGACATCGGTGTGCGTGAAGAAGTGGAAGAGGTAAAATTGGAATTTATCGTACCCAATTTTGCTAAATCAGCAGTGGAACATGCGGCGCGCAAAGCTCATCCGTATGAGGAGATGGCATTTGAGTGGATAAACACCGCAAATAAAGCCACGGACTATGGCGCGGGGGCCTACGGTGAATTACCGCAACCGATTTCGTTTGAAGCGTTCTTAAAACAGGTGAAAACGACTTTTAGCACCACGATAAAATACACCAAGCCTACCTCTGAAAATGTGCGTACTGTCGCTGTTTGTGGGGGCTCGGGTAGTTTTTTGCTTGGTGCGGCGAAGGCGGTGAAAGCGGATGTTTTCCTCACGGCGGATTACAAGTACCACCAGTTTTTTGATGCAGACGGAAGCTTGGCAATATTAGATGTAGGACATTTTGAAAGTGAGCAGTTTACAATCGGCTTAATTGCTGAGTTCATTGAGAAAAAATTCCCTAAATTTGCCGTCCTCACAACAGAGGTCAACACAAATCCTATACAGTACTATTAGTATGGCTAAGAAGGCAAAAGAGATCAGCGTAGAAGACAAGCTAAGAGCACTTTACGATCTTCAGATCATTGATCGTCGTATCGACGAGATTCGCGCAATGCGCGGTGAACTTCCATTGGAGGTTGAAGATTTAGAAAGCGAAGTAGCTGGTTTGGAAACTCGTATGGAGAAAGTAAACAACGAGATTGCAGATCTAGATCAAGATATCAAGGATAAATTACTCTTAATTAAAGAAAGCGAAGAGAAAAAAGCGAAATATGCTAAGGATCAGGATCAGGTTCGCAACAACCGCGAGTTTGAAGCCGTCGCTAAGGAGATTGAGTACCAAGAGTTAGAAATTCAATTGGCTGAAAAGCGTATTAAGGAATTTAGTGCGCGCATTGATGCTAAGAAAGAGGTGAATGCCGAGGCTGGAGAGCGTCTAGCAGAGCGCAAGCAGCACCTTGAGCATAAAGTTGCTGAATTGGACAGCATCATGTCTGAAACGCAGAAAGAAGAGGAAATGCTTCTTGCAAAGTCTCAAGAGACCAAGGGTACTATCGAGACTCGTTTGGTTGAGGCGTATGACCGTATTCGCAGTGCAACTAAAAATAAGTTGGCTGTTGTTTCGGTAGAGCGCGGAGCTTCTGCAGGTTCATTCTTTGTAATTCCACCACAGCGTCAAATGGAATTGGCACAGCGCAAGAAAATCATGATCGATGAGCACAGTGGTCGTATTCTAGTTGATCCGTTATTGGCTCAAGAGGAAGAAGAGAAAATGCAACAAATGATAGCTGGTTGGTTGAAATAAACCGCTACTAAATAAGTGATACTAAAAACCCGCGGCCATTGGCCGCGGGTTTTTTTATGCGGGGTTTTGTGGTCGTGGGCTCGCTCCGCTCGCCCACGTCAAAAAGGGTATGGCCTTATTTGGTACAGACGTAAAGCATTTCGCGCTTTGGTAAAGCATACTTTGCATACCATTCTTCAGGCAATTCTTTAGCGGCATCAAAGGTTGTAACCTTGAATCCTGCGTTTGTGAGGCGTTCTGGATAATCTTGACCGTATAGACGCACGTGGTCGTATTGGCGGAAACGACGCTCGCGTTCTGCCGGATCTTTAATGCTGGGGTCCTCGTCCGTTTTTTCGTAATCCGGATCAAGAGGAACTTGCATGATGGCCAAGCCGCCTGGCTTTAAAATACGACGAAGCTCGCGCATGGCCTGCTGGTCATCATCGACATGTTCTAGGACATGATTACAGAAAATGGTGTCATACGTATCGTCATTCAATGGAATATTCTGAACGTCAAAACGGAGATCTGCCAGAGGCGAGAAAAGGTCGGCTGTGGTATATTCCAAATGCTTCATCTTCTTAAAGCGACCATAGAAACATTGCTCTGGGGCAATATGCAGTAGGTTCTGCGGTTTTGTCAAAAAGTCTGTGTAGTCTTTGAGGTAGAGCCATAAAAGACGGTGACGCTCTAGTGAATTGGTACCAGGACACAAGGCGTTTTCACGCTGGTTAGGTCCATATCCGTATGGAAAAAAACGGCTGTAGCCTCTGCCGTCGATCGGGTCAACAAATCTTGACCCTTTAAAAAGTACAGGTGCCAACCATTGTACTATATAGCTTAATCGTATGAGAAGGGGGCGCGGCACTCTGGCCAATGCCCATTTCATAATGCTAGAAATCATAGGTTCTCGTATTCGGCCGGTTCCATGCCCAACGCGTCATAAATGTATTGGAAGGTACTTAGAATTTCGGGCTCACCATTCACTACGGCAACGTCATGCTCAAAATGTGCACTATTCTTACCGTCTGCAGTTAAAATGGTCCAACCGTCTTCAAGGTGTTTAATGCGCTGAGTCCCAAGATTAATCATTGGTTCAATGGCTATTACAAGCCCGTCTTGAATCTTCTTGCCTCTGCCTCTTTTTCCATAATTCGGTACCTGCGGCTCTTCATGCATCTTTTGTCCCAACCCGTGCCCAACGAGTTCACGTACGACACCATAACCGCGGCTTTCTGTGTATTCTTGGATGGCAGCGCCGATATCGCCAATCCGATTTCCTGCCCGCACTTCACGAATGCCCGCGTAAAGTGAAGCTTTAGTATCTTCTAACAATTGCGCGGTTGCGGCATCGACTTCACCAATGGGGAAGGTATAGGCATGATCGCCGTAAAAACCATTCATGAATACGCCACAATCAACGCTCATAATATCGCCTTCTTGCAGTGGTACTTTACCAGGAATACCGTGCACGACCTGCGCGTTTGGCGACATACACAGGCTGTTTGGGAAACCATACATGCCTAAAAATCCAGGTTTACCACCGTGATCACGGATGAATTCTTCCGCTTTTTTGTCTAATTCTAAAGGAATCGCTCCTGGCACCAGCATGGGTGCAAGCATACCTAAAGTCTTGCTGACCAATTGTGCGCTTTCGCGCATCAATGCTATCTGCTCGACGCTTTTGTATTTTATCATTACTTCGCGTTCAATAAATTTTCTCCCGTCATTTCTGCGGGTTGCGGCACGCCCATCAGCGCCAGTAGGGTTGGCGCAATGTCGCCTAATTTCCCTTCCTTTAAAACAAAGGTTTCAGACGAAGACCCAACCAGGAAACAAGGGACCACAGTAGTGGTATGTGCCGTGTTTGGACTGCCGTCTTCGTTCACCATACAGTCGGCATTACCGTGATCTGCGAGAACGATGAATTGATAATCTTGCTCCAATCCAGCTTCTATAACAGATTGTAAGCAGTGATCCACCGTTTCACATGCTTTAACAGCCGCTTCCATAACACCTGTGTGCCCGACCATATCTGGATTGGCAAAATTCAAACAAATGAAATCGGTCTTGCCTTCTCTTAGCTTCGGTACAATGGCATCTCTGATGTCTCCAGCGCTCATTTCCGGTTGAAGGTCGTAAGTCGCTACCTTTGGTGAAGGGCAAAGTAAACGTTCCTCACCTGCAAAAGGTTCTTCGCGACCCCCTGAAAAGAAGAAGGTTACGTGCGGATACTTTTCTGTTTCGGCGATTCTAATTTGAGTTTTACCGGCGCTTTCTAGGACTTCACCTAGCGTATTTGATAAATTATCTTTTCTAAAAACGACTTCAACACCTCTAAAGGTATCGTCGTAGCTGGTCATAGTGACATAATGTAAATTCAATGCACTCATGTTGTGCTCTGGGAAATCACGTTGCGTCAACACCTCTGTAATTTCGCGACCGCGATCAGTCCGGAAATTAAAGACGAGCACTACATCATTTTCTTTAAGAGTAGCTAAAGGCGCCCCTTCTTCGTCGGTAACATACAACGGCTCCATAAACTCATCGGTTATTCCTGCTGCGTATTGTGCCTTGACAGCGCCAACGATGTCTTGAGTACCATTACCCTCTCCATTGACAAGCAGGTGGTAGGCGCGCGCAACACGCTCCCAACGCTTATCTCGATCCATCGCATAGTAACGTCCTATAACACTTGCGATACGCCCGGTTGTGGCACCCATGTGATCAATTAAATCCTGCAGGTAATCTGCACCTCCTTGGGGATCGGTATCTCGTCCATCAGTAAATGCGTGAACAAAGACGTTTTCAAATGCTTCAGCATACAGCCAGCTGCATAGCGCTTTTGCATGATTGATATGTGCGTGAACACCACCGTCGCTTAACAATCCTGCGATGTGGATATTAGCCCCAGTGCTTTTTGCATGGGCTAAAGCTTCTTTAAGCGTTGGGTCTTTCGCAAAATCCCCGTTTTCTGCAGCAAGATTAATTTTCACTAGATCTTGATAGACTACGCGACCAGCACCAAGATTCATGTGCCCCACTTCTGAATTGCCCATCTGTCCATCAGGAAGACCTACATCTAGTCCTGATGTTTTGATCCAAGTCTGCGGGTACTTCTTGTATAGGGAATCTACAAAAGGAGTACGCGCTTTATCAATGGCACTTACTTCGGGATTATCTGCGCGTCCCCATCCGTCTAGAACGATTAATGCTGTCTTTTTCATAGTGTCTTTTGGAGCGACAAATTTAAGGATTATTAGGGCAAAAAAAGACCCGCCGGTCAGACGAGTCTTTTAGTAGGTAAGCCGTTGTGGTATTATATTTTTGTAATCCAAGGTTTAAAACCATAGAAGCGCAGCTCTTCTAGTCTGTAAAGTACTTCCTCGTTAACACTTGGGTACAGGCCGTAGATAACTCTGAATTTACCCAAGGGGCCTACTTCAGCAGTAAATGCCTTTCCACCTGGAACTTTTCTAATGTAATTCTCGGCTTCTTCTATGCTATCAAAGGTCCCTACGACAATGGCATACTTCCTATCGACGTTATCGGTTGTTTTTG
>JGI20160J14292_10003943_pt1 | contig 11191 bp, 9 predicted proteins | sample COG_10_FD_14292 | JGI IMG/M metagenome (IMG submission 14292) | reverse complement strand
TATTCCCTAAACAGTTTTAGTTTAACAAACTCATTTATTTCGGATGATTTTTTCGGGATGATGGATGCCAACGAAGGCACAATGGCCAATTCGGATAAACTCGACATTGCCGTGGGACGCATTCTCGCGGAAAACGCACAACGTGCCAAAGATATGGTCGACAAAATAGAATCCTATTATCAACCCGAAGCTTTTGGGAGTTGGCGGAACAATTTTCTTCTTATTTCCGATGATGTCGATAAATCGAGTGATGCTTTGATTCAACAAACAACCGATGCAATCGCAGAAAGCGTAAAAGCTCAAAAACCGTATTTGAATGTTTCAAAAATTCATGCAGATTCTTACGTTCAAGAAACGTCTTCTGGCGGCCCTCGATATTCATTAGTCAACAAAGCTATTTTTGATGCTCTCGAAGTTGGGGCGGTTGTGGTGAATTATTTTGGACACGGCGGCGAAGATGGTTTAGCTGGCGAACGAATTTTTGATAAAATAAATGCTCAGGAAGTCAACAACCCAACAAAATTAAATTGTTTTGTAACTGTGACTTGCGAGTACACCAAATTTGACAATCCTTTTAGAGAGACCGCAGGGGAGTATTTATTTTGGAATAAAACAGGCGGTGCTATTGGATTAATCACAACCACAAGACAAATTTATGTCAATGTTGGAATTAGTTTTAATGAAACTTTAGGGCAATATTTATTTGCTTTTGGTACGAATCAAAAAACGAGTATTGCAGAAGCACTGAGGCAAACCAAAAACGACCCAATGATTACCAATAGCTCTCAAAGGCGATTAGTGTTTTTTATTGGCGACCCTGCTCTTATGCTTCCGATTGCAGACCCGGGCATTCAAGTGATAAAAATCAACAACGAACCTATTAATACGACTACTCAAGTCCTAAAAGCATTGAGTAAAGCCAAAATTGAAGGCCATGTAACAAACGGCCAGGGTGGTATATTAACGAATTATAATGGCATTTTAACCGCAACTGTTTACGATAAAGACATTAAACGCTCTACCATTGGGAATGATGGCACAAAAAATGCCGACAATTCGTTAATTACCATTGATTTTGATGCTTTAGGAGAGGTGATTTTTAGAGGACAAGCCAGTGTGACTAATGGACAGTATGAACTTGAATTTGTGGTTCCAAAAGACATTAGTTTGCAAGAAGGCACTGGTAAAATCAGCCTCTATTCAAAAACAGAAACACTTTTACAAAACCACGGCTATAACCTAGAGGTTGTAATCGGCGGGCTGAACGCAGACGCCCCAGAGGATAATTTGGGCCCAACAATTGCGCTGTTTATGAACGACGAAAACTTTGTTTCTGGTGGCATTACCAATGAAAACCCCACACTTTTAGCCAATCTATATGACGAAAACGGCATCAATACAGCCAGTGGAGTTGGACATGATCTAGTGGCTACTTTAGACGGAGATGAAACAAATGTTTACAAATTAAACGATTACTACTCGGCCGCAGTAGATGATTACCAACGCGGGACTTTGAGCTATCCTTTTAGAGATTTAGCGCCTGGGTTACACACCCTCTCTTTAAAAGCATGGGATGTCTACAACAACTCATCTGTTCAAGACATTCAATTTATGGTGTTTGATAAAGACGAAAGTCTAGAGCTTAGAAATGTGCTTAATTTCCCAAATCCGTTTGTAAATTATACCGAATTTTGGTTTAGCCACAATAGTTCGGAGGTTTTAGACGTTTCTATACAAATATTTACGATCTCAGGAAAACTGGTCAAAACCATCAATCGCCAAACTAGCGGACTCAATAGCTCCGTTACCAGAGATATTACATGGGATGGTACCGACGATTTTGGAAGCAAAATTGGGAAAGGCGTTTATGTTTACAAATTGAACGTGCGCTCCACGAGTTCTGGAATGAGCGCAGAAAAAATTGAAAAACTTGTAATACTTTAATATTAACTTATCTTTGTCAAAAATAAATTTAAAAATGATTCCATCTAAAAAAATTCAAAAATCAACACTACTCGCTTTGTTCTTAGTGTCGATTTTTTTAAACAATACAACCGCTCAAACTACGGTAATTCCAAACCAAGATTCTAGAGTTATTACCACTGGAGTGCCCTTTTTATTGATTGCTTCCGATGCGCGTGCCGCAGGGATGGGGGATATGGGCGTTGCAACCTCAGCAGATGCACACGCACAACAATGGAATCCTTCAAAATACGCCTTTTCTGAAGCAAAATCAGGAATTGCAGTGAGTTACACACCGTATTTAAGCAAATTAGTCAATGATATCTTTTTAGGGAATCTTACTTATTTTAACAGGCTCAACGAACGGAGTGCGTTTGCCGTTAGTTTAAAGTATTTTTCACTTGGTGAGATTGAATTAAGAGCCGATGAATTTTCTGAAGCGTTGATAGAAAAACCAAACGAATTAACATTTGATGCATCCTACTCTTTGAGACTTTCAGATCAATTCTCAATGGCGGTCGCCTTGCGTTATTTAAGATCAGATTTAAAAATACAAGCAGTGGACGCCAGCGCCAAAGCGGCCAGTTCATTTGGTGTGGATATTGCAGGATACTATCAAAGTGAAGAAGAAGCTTACAGCGATTTTAATGGGCGTTGGAGAGGTGGATTTGCCATTCAAAACTTGGGTCCGAAAATGAAATATGACGATGCTGGTAGAGAAAATTTCTTGCCAACCAATCTAAGATTAGGTGGAGGATTTGATTTTATTTTTGATCAATACAACAGAGTCAATGTGACCGCAGAAGTCACTAAACTATTGGTTCCAACACCTCCTATTTATGGAACTGAATACAACTATACAGACTCGAATGGCAATGGCGTTTATGACCCTGAAAACGGAACTACAGAGGCCAATACAGACACTTTAGGCGGAATAGAAAACAGCAATGTTATCATAGAAGGCCAAGACCCAGAAGTTGGATTTATGGCGGGTGTGTTTCAATCGCTTAACGATGCGCCCGGTGGTTTTAGTGAAGAAATAGATGAATTTACCTGGGCCTTAGGAGCAGAGTATCTATATCAAGATTCATTTGCATTAAGATTGGGTTACTTTAACGAAAATGAATTCAAAGGCGCTCGAAAGTTTTTTGCTTTAGGTGCTGGTTTTAAATATACTACGATTGATATCGATCTGTCTTATTTATTTTCAGCGTCCAAAGTACAAAGCCCTTTAGAAAATACGTTGCGCTTCTCTTTAGCATTTAATTTCGGAGATGGAGAGTATTCTGAATATTAATTAGTAACTTTATTCAAAATACTAACCAAAACTATTGCCCCATGCAATAGTTTTTTTGTCTGAACCAATAATGAAGAAAATAAAAATTGATACTGCGTTTGATGTGTATGATACAGTGGACGAATTAGCAGCTCCGATCCAAAACCTCCTTCAAAAAGCGTCTGAAGCTCGTGAAAAAGCCTATGCACCCTACTCTAAATTTTTAGTTGGTGCCGCCTTAGAACTGGAAAACGGTGAAATTATTTCTGGAAACAACCAAGAAAATGCCTCCTACCCTTCTGGATTGTGTGCCGAACGAACCGCTATTTATTATGCCGGTGCAGAATTTCCAAATCAAAAAATTATCCGAATGGCAATTGTCGCAGGATCCACGCTAACTCCAACCACAAAACCCATCCCCCCTTGCGGTGCTTGCAGACAAGCATTATCAGAGTATGAGGTCAAACAAAACACCCCGATGGAACTATATTTCATGGGCTCTTCTGGACAAATAGCACACTCAAAATCGGTTGAAAATATCCTTCCATGGATCTTTGACAAAACCGTACTGTAACGATTTTTTAAAAAATTAACTCTTACTCTTTTTAGGTTATCAATCAAAGTATTACTTTTGTCTTTACATTAAAAAAAATTACTGTAAACGCATGCAGAAGATAACTAAAGAAGTCTACCTTGATTGGTACGAAAATATGATGCTCTGGCGAAAGTTTGAAGACAAACTTGCAGCGGTCTATATTCAACAAAAAGTAAGAGGATTCCTCCACTTATATAATGGACAAGAAGCCGTCCTAGCAGGTGCTTTGCACGCCATGGATTTATCCAAGGACAAAATGATTACGGCCTATCGAAATCACGTACAACCCATTGGGATGGGCGTTGATCCACGACGTGTGATGGCAGAACTTTTTGGAAAAGCCACTGGAACGTCTCAAGGATTGGGAGGTTCGATGCATATTTTCTCAAAAGAAAAAGGCTTTTACGGCGGACATGGAATTGTTGGAGGACAAATTCCTTTAGGNGCTGGAATGGCGTTTGGNGATAAATACCACGAAACNGGTGCGGTCACNCTTTGTTATTTTGGNGATGGTGCAGCCCGTCAAGGCTCATTACACGAAACTTTTAACATGGCGATGAACTGGAAACTTCCAGTGNTTTTTGTTTGTGAAAACAACGGCTATGCCATGGGAACGTCTGTAGACAGAACTGCTAACCATACCGATATTTGGAAATTAGGATTAGGCTATGAAATGCCTTGTGGTCCTGTGGATGGGATGAACCCGATCAAAGTGGCGGAAGCATTTGATGAAGCCATTCAACGCGCTCGACGCGGGGATGGTCCAACATTTTTAGAAATGAAGACCTATCGTTACAGAGGGCATTCTATGAGTGATGCACAACACTACCGAACCAAAGACGAAGTCAAAGAATACAAGAAAATTGATCCAATCACACAAGTCTTAGATGTTATTCTTCGTGAAGAATATGCCACAGAAGACGACATTAAAGTCATTGATAAGCGTGTGAAAGAACTAGTTGCTGAATGTGAGAAATTCGCTGACGAATCGCCCTATCCAGAAAAAAGCTTGATGTACGATGTCGTATATGAACAAGAAGATTATCCATTTTTACAACATAAATTATAAGTTATGGCAATCATAGTTAACATGCCCCGACTAAGCGATACCATGGAAGAAGGAACCGTGGCGAGCTGGTTGAAAAAAGTAGGAGACAAAATTGAAGAAGGTGACATTCTTGCGGAAATCGAAACCGATAAAGCAACGATGGAATTTGAATCCTTTAATGAAGGAACCTTACTTCACATTGGTGTTCAAGAAGGTGAAACGACGATGGTCGATGAACTTCTAGCCATTATTGGCGATGAAGGCGAAGATATTTCGGCACTTTTGAATCCAACAGCTGCCGTAGAAGAAACAACTCCAGAACAAACAGAGGCTCCAGTAGAAGCCGCTGCAACCGTTGTGGAACCAAGCACAGCAAGCATTCCTGAAGGTGTGATTGTGGTGACCATGCCACGCTTAAGCGATACCATGGAAGAAGGGACCGTCGCAAGCTGGCTCAAACAAGTGGGAGATGTGATCGAAGAAGGCGATATTTTAGCGGAAATCGAAACGGACAAAGCAACGATGGAATTTGAATCCTTTAATGAAGGAACCTTATTATACATTGGATTGCAAGAAGGTGACTCTGCAAAAGTAGATGATCTTTTGGCTATTATTGGCCCTGCAGGAACGGATGTTTCAGCGGTCGCTGCTAACTTTTCAACTTCAACAGTTGTCGAAGCAGCTCCAACAGACACTCCAAAAGCAGACGCTCCAGTAATCAAAGAAACACCCAAAGCAGCCGCTGCACCAGTAGCAGTTCCAAATACAACAGGACGCTTGCATATTTCGCCACTAGCGCGAAAAATGGCAGACGAAAAAGGCATTGCCTTGAACCAATTGGTTGGTAGTGGCGAAAACGGACGCATCATCAAACGCGATGTTGAAAACTTCACTCCTATAGCAGCTGGATCAGCAGGTACTGCGAAATTTGTACCCACAGGTCAAGAAGATTTTGAAGAAATTAAAAACTCGCAAATGCGTAAAACCATTGCGAAACGTTTGGGCGAATCTAAATTCTCTGCACCTCATTATTATTTGAATGTGGAGTTTGACATGGACAATGCCATGGCCTTTAGAGCGCAATACAATACGGTTCCAGATACAAAAATATCATTTAACGACATCATTGTCAAAGCCTGTGCGTTGGCATTGCGTTTGCACCCACAAGTAAATTCACAGTGGTTTGCAGATCGTATGAAACTAAACAACCACGTACACGTTGGTGTGGCGGTGGCTGTTGAAGATGGTTTGGTCGTTCCTGTGGTGCGTTTTGCGAATGAGCAAAGCTTGCCGCAAATTGGCGCCGCCGTTAGAGATTTTGCTGGCCGTGCACGTACCAAAAAATTAACCCCTCAAGAAATGGACGGCAGTACCTTTACCGTGTCTAACTTAGGGATGTTTGGGATTGAAAGTTTTACATCGATTATCAACCAACCCAACTCAGCGATTTTATCGGTGGGGGCCATTGTTCAAAAACCAGTGGTTAAAAACGGACAGATTGTTGTTGGAAACACCATCAAACTCACCCTCGCTTGCGATCACCGAACGGTAGATGGCGCAACGGGCGCACAGTTCTTACAAACCTTAAAAGGCTTTATTGAAAACCCTGTGACCATGTTAGTTTAAGGCGATTTTAAAATCGTATACTTTCTAAAATCCACTCATTTGAGTGGATTTTTTTTTTGCGACTCTAAACATAAGATTGAACTCTTTGTTTAATCACATTTTCAGCTGAGCTTCAGTAAAAACAGATCAAAAACTTTAATAAGTTGTAAATAAAAAGTATTTTATTTTATTTTAAAAAAGAGTATTTGTATTTTCGTGTAAAATTAACCAATTATGAAAAATTATCTTTTAGGATTCCTATGCCTTCCTGGCCTAATGTTTAGTCAAATTTTAACCGTTTCAAACGGTGCTTCAATTAAGATTCAAAACACAGCTTCTATTTCTTTAGATGGGCTGACTTTTACCCCCAGTGAAGCCTATATCATCCCTGATGGCTCAACTGTCACATTACTAACCGATGCTGAAGAAGTTAATGGCAATAAGAGTATCGCTAGAGTGTATGAGGCTTCAACAGCGTTGAATAACTTTACGGGAACTCTTGTTTTTGCGTATGCAGATGATGACCTCAATGGTATTGATAAAACTAAATTAGTTCTAGAAACTCAAAGTGCAGACGGTACTTGGACAGCGCATTCACCAACTGTTAAAGACGCAACCAATAACACCTTAAGTTATGATTTTACCGCATTAGAATTCACAAAAATAACAGCCAGCTCGGAAGATGCGAGTCTTACGGTTGAAGAAATAGCTGCAACTGATTTTGTGAAAGTCTATCCAAATCCAACGACAGACAAACTGATCATTGTGTCAAAAAATATTCAGAAATCGATACTCTACAATGTCTCTGGACAGAGCGTCTTAGAATCTGACCGCAACGAATTGAATGTGTCTGAACTTCCAACAGGAATCTATTTATTACATACCACCAATAGCCAAAACCAATTGTCAACGTTTAAAATTATTAAGAAATGAAAAAAATAATTTTTCTTCTAACTATTTTTCCAATACTGGCCATTGGACAAGACAGCGACATTCAGCTAAATGGAACTATCAGTGCTCAAAACAACCCAATTAAAAATATAGCAGACCCTACAGGTGCACAAGACGCTGCAACAAAAAACTACGTGGATACCAATTTAAATAGTTTTAGTGGAAGCTATAATGATTTAACGGATACTCCAACACTTTACACACAATCTGAAATAGATGCGCTGATTTTCAGAATTGAAACAGCAAGTTACGGCGCTTAGTGATAAAGTTGATGCTCTTCATCCTGAAGTTAATTCTCAAAACAGTTTACCTTTAGCGTTAAGTGAAAATGGATATGAGTTTAGCGATTTTTATTTATTTGACTTTAATGACAATAGCTTATCTCTAATTAACACTAGCTTTACAACAACTGATTCTTATCGTTCTGGATTTGCACTTTACAACGAGTACATGTATGCATATGATAACACGAGCAATAATCTATTAAAAATAAACCCTTATAATGGCAGTACAACTTCAATCCAACTCCCTGTTGGATACGAAAATGCGATTTTTGGTTACTCTACTTATAATAGTATGCAATACTCTGTTCATGAAGGCGATATGTATTTTTTTACAGCTAATACAATGTCAATGGGTACACGAATGCTCAAAATAAACACCCAAGATGAGATAAGCGAAATTGAAAGTGATGGAAGTATTACTTCTGGAAATTCACCTCCTATTTTGATAGGTGACTATATAGTTTTTATAAGTTATACCAATTCCCCAACAACCATAACTTTTAAAAATCTTAATACAGGAGTCTCTAATACCGTGACTAATCATGATTTAAAATTTGTGAATTACAATACAATCACTGATAATGGCGACTTCTATTTTACCGGGCAAATGCAAGATAACTCCTATAAATTATATAGTCTTTCAAACTCTAACATTGCCAGTGGTGATTTTAGTGCTACTGAGCTTTATTCTGATACAAATAGTTTTGATATCCTGACTACTGACGGTACTAATGTATATTACCGAAAAAGAATAAACAATATTTCTACCACTTTTGCACTTAATAACGGAGTTGAAAGCATATTACCGATTCCTGAAAATGTTACAGCCGTCAGTTTCTACAGCTTTCCTTATAGTCGAGTAAATCAATATAATGGAAAGATTTTTGCTGAGCTTTACAACTCCACTTTAAATAAATCTTATTATGCTTTCTATGATCCAAGTGATGAAACGTACTCAGAAATTCCACTTCCTGAAAACTATTTTACATCTTATTATTACACGACGGGATTTTCTACGTTTACTTATGATAATAATTTCTATTTCAGAGCTTACAAATCAGGTTTTGGCCTAGTAATATTGAAATACAACGGAACTATTACTACCGAAATCGGTCTTAATGGACTAAAATTATTACAATCTGGTCTATAATTATGAATCCCATTAAGATTTATATTCTGTATAAACGCTGAATGAAAAATTAAAGATAATAGAATAAAGGCTTCCTGTAAAGGGGGTCTTTTTTGTTTTAGGAAACACTTAAAACTAATTAATCCTTTTGAAGACTATACGCCAAAGGGGGTTGATTTTTTATCGCTTTAAACGCCCGAAAAAAGGGCTCCTGTATTTTACTTTCACTATTATTATTCATTAAATATGTTATTTAATGTGTTCTTAAATTCGTTTTCGTTCTCATTGTTATAAAATGGAACTCCGTTATCAAATAATTATCTGAATCAATCTCTATGGTCATTTTTTCAGATCTAATTTCATTTAAAAAATCCTCTTTCCATTTATCATGCGCTTTTAAATGATTGCCTTTAGGTTCAATAAAAACCTGATAGGTTAATTCATTTCCGGATTTTTGTTTGCAGAACAACACAAAATCGGGTTCAAATCCTCTCCCTAATTTATCAATAATTTTAACTTCTCGTTCATTCCGAATTAAATAAATATTTTCAAAGGATTTCTCTAAATTTTCGAAACGACGAGCAAACATTTTTACAAATTCCTTTTCTTCACTCGTACCATAGTTCGCATTGTAAACATACCAAGGTTCGTTTGCAACCAAAGTTTCTTGACCGTCTGCTCTAGTACTGTCTTTGTAGACCTTAATTTCTTTGTCTTTAAAAACGTCTCGAATGGGTTTGTTCAGATAATTAGAGCCTTCAAACGCTGTTAAATTTGATTTAATTTCAGTTTCAATAGCTTGCAGCAGCCCTTTAACAGCAAGTAAATAGTCTACATTTGAAATAACACCTAGACGTGATTTTGAACCATTAAACGTCACTTCCAAACCACCTAAATAGTGATACTTTTAATTAGATTAGACAGCGATTCAATCGAAGGGAAATACCGTTTTAAATGATCAAAATAATAAAAAGGATTTTGACTCAAAGCATAACGAACAATGTGTTTTGGAATGGCAGAAACTAAAATATCTTTTTGTTTGATAGGATCGATATTAGGTTCTTTTTGGTCCGTATCAAAAAAACCAGACATTGTACCGATTCCAGAAGATAAGGTGAATGCATAGTTTCGTTTTGAAACGCCTAAATCTGAAAATGATTTAATGTTTTTATAGCTCTTTTCTACTTTTTTATTCAAAACAATTTTACCTGTTTTATAGAAATCGGACTTTTTAAATTCTAATTTTAAGGTTAATTGTTTTGTGAGTAGCGTGTCGTCATCCTCATAAACACCTGACGCGACTAGCGCCTTTTTAAGCTCTGATATATAACGATTATCTTCTTTGGTATGATAATAGAGTTCTTCCAATATTTTTAAATCGTTCGAAATGTCGTCGTCATACTTTCGCTTGTATTGATCTTGACCTTCTTCTAACTGAAACGGAAAATACCGGGCACCTCTCCCTATCAATTGCGCTTCTGAAAGGGTTGTTTTACCTATTTTATCCCCTTTTCCATCTCTTGTTTCATATAATCTAACAATGTCAAACAAATTTAGAACGTCCCAACCTTCGTTTAGTTTTTGAACGGCAAACACAGCTCGGATGGGGTTGTTTTCATCTTCCAAAGTGTTCAGTCGAATTTGGTTCAATTCAGCCTCTTTGTCGTTGTTGGCACTAATGCAGTTTTCTTCTTTGAAATTAGATTTAATGCGTTTTGAAATCTCGTTTGAAGACAGTGAATTTGTTTTAAAAAATTCAAATGCTTTTTGTACAATTTTAACGGTAGACGTTTTTTGGATGTTTTCAACCATTTTACCATCGAAGTCCTCAATCAATTTGTGAAAGTTTTTTTTGTTTTCTTCGGATTCTTTGATGGTTCTTTTTGCCTTAAACAGAATTACAGGTTTTAAATTAATCGTGTTTGAGGTCGCTAATTCTTGTCGGTATAAATTCAAAATCAAGGCTTGAATGATGCGTTCTTGTTCGTCATACAAAGACCGTATTAAATTTATTTCTTTTGAAAATTTATCGACTCTAAATTGTGAGAGGTCGTATTTTTGAATGACTTTATCCTGATATTTTTTAACGACTGCTTGACTGTCATAATCCAAAGTAGCTGTAAACCCTAAAAGAATATTTTCATAGTTCTGTTTTAAGATCTCTTCGACGGTACCTTCCCAACTGCCAAATAAGGTTCCGCTTTTTGTTCCTGAACTTAAATGATGGACTTCATCGGCGATTAAGACAATTTTTTTAGCTTTAAAATCTTCATAGGTCACACTGTTTTCTTTGGTGTTATTCAAATCAAAATGGAGCTTATGATTGGTGGTGAAATTGATG
>JGI20160J14292_10003932_pt1 | contig 11208 bp, 7 predicted proteins | sample COG_10_FD_14292 | JGI IMG/M metagenome (IMG submission 14292) | reverse complement strand
ACTATCAGGAAACTGTTCATTTTCTAATTTCTCCACAACTAGAGGTAAAAACAGACTCTTGGGATGCTAGTTTAAATTATTCTTACAGCGAGGATGAGATAAATTATACCCCAAGTTGGAATATGCTCTATTGGACAGAACAAGAAAATGTGGATTTTTTCTCAAGTCTTCTCCTCAACGATAGGAGTACTCTTCAATTTGGTTTAGGTTATTCAACAACTAGGTTTCTTAGAGAAGGTAATTTTCTTAATAGTTGGGAGCAAACTTATGCAGCAATTGGTTTTCGACATGAAATTACAAAAGATACGGAACTTGATGGAAATGTTCGCTATGGAGATTATTCAGATTTTAAAAGTGCAGAGACATATGATTTAAAGGCTAGAACATCAATCAGCGAAAATTTTAGTGTTTATGCCAAATTTGCTACGGGGTTTGCACCACCGGGAGCTCTAGATTTGTATAGTTATGGAATGGGGTATCCTGGGAATCCAGATTTACTTGCCGAAGAATCAAGGAACTACGAGCTCGGCTTTTCACGAATGGACCAATCTTTGAGACACAAATTAACGATGTCTGTTTTTTTTACTGAATACAAAAATCTCATTAATGCTTCATGGGGTGCGAAACCTGAGAACATTGGTGAATCCGAGTCAGTAGGCATAGAAGTTTCGTCCCAAAATCAAATATCAGAAAATCTTTCTATAGTTCCCTCAATTACTTATGTTCGATCCAAGGACTTGGATTCAAATTATAATTTTCTCCCTAAGAGACCGGAGTTTTTTGGTTCTTTTACAGCAACCTATGGAATTAACGCTGTGAATGTAGGCACCCAAATGAACTTTAAAAACAATACAAAAGAGAATGCCACAAGCGAAAATGATGATTATGTCATAGTTCGTCTATTCGGAAATTATGAAATCTCGGATGATTTAATTTTCCATGCTCGTATTGAAAATCTTTTTGATGAAAAATATGAAGAGGTTATTGGCTACCCAGCTCTTGGAAGAGCTGTTCATGCTGGATTGACTTACAATTTCTAAGAATATCACCCGCACTCCGGGCAAACACCATACAGCATAACCTCGAAGCCCTGAACTGTGTATCCACTTGGAGCTTTCGCTGGTGGGTTATCTTCCGTGGTATCATCCAACGCGAAAAGTTTATCACAGGAACGGCAGGAAAAATGTACCTTGTCCTTTCCGTCTGCCCATTCATAGCGGGGGGGCTGCCCCGGGTAGTCCACTCCTACCACTTGGTTTCCTTCGGATAGTACTTTGAGGTGACGATAAGTAGTTGCAATTCCGATCCCGGGACTTTTCAGGATCGCCTTTTGGTGAATCTCAATTGGCGTGAGCGGTCTCTCCGCTTTTTTGATCACATCGAGTATGATGTTACCCTGTTGTGTATTCCTTTTAATCATGAATTTTGAGAGGGAGCCTTTTGTGAACTTTTCGTTTTTTGCTTCGGATTGGATTGAGTTCTTTTTTTGAGTGCCTGCACTTCTTGCTTAATTTCGGCGTAAATTTCTTTTTCCATGCGGTCAATAAAAAGTATTCCGTTGAGGTGGTCTACTTCATGTTGGATACAACGTCCAAGCAATCCATCGCACTGAAGGGTATGAGAATTACCTTCAATGTCTTGGTATCGTACTACAATTACTTCGGGGCGTGCCACTTCGCCCTTAATTTCAGGAAATGATAAGCAACCCTCTTCGTAATAATATTCATCGCAGGGGAGAACTTCGATTTTTGGATTCGCCAATGCCATTGGCATCAGGAGTTGGTGGGAGAGAGTTTTATCGTCTAATATACAGGTAATTGGATAATCGGGAATACTGGGTACATCGACTACGCAAAATTGAAGGGCAATGCCTACTTGTTGAGCGGCCAAACCAATACCTTCCTCCGCATACATTGCTTCAAGCATGTCGTGATACAAACTTGAAAGTTTGCTAGAAAACTCGGTTACCTGTTTTCCTTTTTGATGTAAGATAGACTCTCCATACTGAGTCACCGATAATGTCATATGTAATATTTAATTGTTTGAATATAAAAAGAGGGAGATAGAAAGAATCACAATCTTAAATGTGAACAAAATGCGATTGCAAGACTTGAAAATATTTATGATTGTAATTGTTAATTTTAAATTTTGGAATCATTAAAAAAAAGTAGACTTGGGAGTTTTATCCTCCTTCCCATTGCATTTGTACTAGGGGTACTTGGTTTGGGCAGTCCTGTTTTCTTTTCCACTGTCTCAGAGGAAACCCTTGCTGATGTGGGGGAGGGGAGTAAAATGATCGACCAGGAGATTGTTCGTCAATTAAGGCAAAATAATTTGGGTCCCGCAGAAATGTTGCTCCCATTAACTTCACTTTCCAAAAGGCAGGAATTTTCGACCGCAATCCAAAATAAAAAAGAGGCTCACCCTGAATTGGCAATTTCCGGTGGTGGTAGCATTTTTGATATGCTGACTTTCAAGGATTATTTCGGAGGGCTTGACGAATACAGTTTAAAGCGTGGTCGGTTTGAGGCATTTTTTGTTTATAATCGGGCAACCACTCGAGGCGATCTTTGGGATAGGCTTAGCAATAATAGCTCCAATGATAATGTACAGGCTCTATTGCAGGGGATTCCGAAGGAGGGGAGACCGGGGAATTTTTGGGGCCGAGTACTTTCCGATCGACGCGTTGCTTCTTTTCCCGGAGTGAAAGTAGCAAAGTTGGTCGATTTTCCTTTTTTTCCAAATCGTCGAATTGTTCTCTCAGTTGGAGTTCGTTTTCCTGGAGAATTTGATGAAGGTGCATCGGAGGCAGAAATTCGTGACCTTTGTATTTCGGATGCGAGGTCATTATTATCAGAATTTTCGAACAAGGCCGTGTTTTTCAATGTTCAAAGGCAGGCGCCAGATGCGATTATCGAGCAGACGGATGGAAATTTATCTTCCCTTACTGGTATTGATTTTGCCAAAATGGGAAAAGACGCTGGAATGCTTCGGGTTGGAAAAATGGATGATGGAGGGTATTCAGTTGTAATAGGGGGAGTCGTAAATGATGAGGGTGTGTTTGAAAAGCATGGTCGTTGGTTACCATACCCTATACTTATTCCCATGATGGTCGGTACTGCGATGTCGATAGAAAAAGAGTACTTTTCTTCCGATACCGCTTATGAAATAGGACGACTTTCTCAAAATATGCTTAAGGGAGATTTCGAGTCGAAAGAAAGAATCCGTTCTTTTTATTGGGCGGTACACCAACTAGCGCGTAAAATGAATCTTATGCAAATGGCCGAACTTACTCAGGCTTGTTCTGATTTACAGGCTGTTTTTGATCTTTCTGCCTTAATTAGAATGCGGAATAGGCCAATATCGGAGTCGATCGGCAAGATTAAATCTGCTGAACAGGAACTCGGTTTCTTGCCCTTCGATGAACGGGAGAATGGACGAAAAAAACTAACGAGATTAATTGAAGAAAAGAGAAGAGTTGCGAAAAAATTTGAAGAAGAGTTGCGAATTTTATACGGGGCCACTTTGCTTTCTTCCGACCCTTCTGGTCTTTTACGTTATATTGAGGGGTATCCTGTATTTAAGCGTGATGGCGATAAGCAGGCTGCCGTATTTGCCTTGGAAGATATTGCCTATGCAATGAGCTTTGGTTCGGGTGCCTTAAAGCACCTAATTGCGCGAGGTAAGCCAATCAACGAACAGGGGTTTGTATCCAGTATCGTGAGCCCGTTCTTCCCGGTTTTTGGTGGAAATATTTTAACATATCTTTCCCATAGCTATCGGGGTAGTGCTCTCTTTATTAAAATTTCATTAATAGTGAGTTCTCTGCTCGTCATTTTATTTTTTATTGCCAATGTTTTGCCAAAACCGGCCCATCATCGCTCCAAAAGCTATTTTTTGATCCGGTGGACGGCGAAATTTTCTGGTGCGATTTTCGTCGCGTTAATTGTACTCTTATCGTTGGAACCCAACCTTTTACAAACTCCGCGCGGTCAAATCTCTATTGCCGGTTTTGATTTTGCGCTTGCGAATCTCCTCGCCTACGCCAAAGAGGAATCTATGGCGGAACAAAATTTAACAATTGTTACAGCAATCATAGCAGGAGCATTTCTTCTTGTTCAGGTTGTTATATTCATGATTTGCATGTCACGCATTTCTCAAGTAAAAAACGAAGATCTCAAACCGGGACTCAAGTTATCATTACTCGATAATGAGGATAACCTCTTTGATTTAGGATTGTATGTCGGTTTGGGAGGAACAGTGCTATCTTTGATACTTTTATTGGTATTAGATGTTAAACAAGATGCCCTCATTGGTGCGTACACTTCGACACTATTTGGAATTCTTTTCGTTGCTGCTTTGAAGATATTCATCGTTCGTCCTTATCGTAATCACTTGCTTGTCAAGCAAGATGGCGAGAAGAGGTATGAATCGTAGTTTATTACTTGTAGTTTGCGATTTTCTTCTCCTGAGCATTCTTGCTTTGGCAAGATTTGATGTGCCAGCCGATGCAACAATTGCAAAAGATGGACAAAAAATAGTTTCAAATGCGGTAATTGAACGAATTTCAGATGGCGAGAACTACGACGATGTGGTAGCAGAATTAGAAGCGACCAATGAAACTCTGTTAGAGAATCTAAGTAGTGATAAAGATGATTTACTAGAACAAAAACTAAAACTCGAAGATCAAATTGCGCAGAGGCAAAAAGAGTTAGAGGACAAAGAAAATCAAATCGCCTCCCGGGACGCGGTCATCGCAGATAATCAAGAAGAGATAAAAAAATCACAGGCGGAAGCTCAGGAACTCGAACGTAAGCGTGAAGAAATTGAGAAAAAAAGAGAAGCTCTTCTCAAACGAATGCCGCATCCAAAAAAGAACTTGAATTACTTTCCAAGAATTTAGCTGATGCGAAGAAAAAATCTGATCAACTTGCTGAACTGAAAGCAAAAACAGAGAAGGAAGCGGAGACTTTTCGTGTTGAACTTGCAAAGTCTATAGAAAAAGTAAAAGCCGAGGAGAAAGCCACTGCTGAAGCACAAGCACAATTAAAAGACGAAAAGAGGAGAGGTGATGCATTAGTTGCTTCCACAGCAAAGTTCGATGAGAAAATCGACTCGATCAATGCGGGACTCAAGGGAGTAGGGGAAGACTTAAAGGTTGTTGGTCAGGGACTAGCTGGTGTGGGAGATAAAATTACCAATGTAACCAATGACGTGAACAGTGTGAAACAAGATGTTTCCCGCGTGGGGCAAGAAATTGAAGGGGTTGGTTCAAAGGTCGAAAATATTAAAAAAGAAGTGGAAGTTTCAGTCGCTCAACAAAAAGAGAACTTTAAAAAGCTAACTGATGTTCAAACCAAATCTTTGAATGAAATTTTTACAAGATACGATGAAAATAAAATTAAACTAAAACTAACTTTCACGCACAAAGGTGGTTTTATGGGGGCTACAAAAAAGGATACTTTCGAAATGGATACTATCATTATGGTTGATGGATCATTCGCTTACTCTCTTGTGCATGCACGAAGCAGTCCATTCCGCCTGGAACCAAGCGTTCGAAAACTTACTGAAGTTTCTGGTCAAATTAGCAGCCCAAAGTTAAAGAATGCCATTGAAGTGAAAGAAGTTGCTTTCATGGATGACCCGCGAATCTTAATTGTACCTCTTTACATTAACCCCAAAGAACTTGAGAAAACATCGGAAATAGAAGTTTTTAATGCTCCTCAAAATCCATACCTTTTTTCCGAAGCGGTCGTTGTGAATGCAAAATCTGGTCGGTTTGGACAAACAGACTTTATACGAGACGAGAGAGATTCTAGATATATAAAGGTTAGTCATACTAATTTTGCATTTATCACCGGTAAATTTGACCCCGGTAAGGGAGATTTAGTTTTTTCTCAAAAGGGCGAGCTTCTTGGCATTATGGTTAACAATGACTATGCATTCCATGTTAAGAATTTAGGTTCAAGGATTCACAATGGTTCAAGGACCACCTTGGGGAACACCTTTAATCCTATCAAGACTAACCCTTTGATGGCATCTTTGAGTAAAGCGCTTTTTGGCTTAAATAAAAAGTTTCGATAATTCTTAATTTGTTAATTTTAGATGCTAAGGACTAAAAGTATGCGGATCTTTTCCCACCTTAGAAAACTCAACTAGTTGAAATTATTCAATTTTAGTACTTCTTTGAAAGAGCGAGGGTTTTTCAATGGATTAATTGAATTACCCAAAGATCGTGCCCATTGGTCAATTACTCTTTTATTTATTGCATTTGCCTACTTGTTAAGTTTTTGGGTCCGGTTGGAATGGATTGATTTTGCACAGGCTAACTATGTAGACGAAAGCGGAGAGGTTCAATACCTGCGACCCGATATGATTCGAAATGGAGTCGCCTTACCAAATACGCACGACAGTTTCTATTTTGGAAGTATTCTGCAAAAAGGACATCTTGGTATGCATCAGGATAATCATTTAATTCCTAGTGTTTATAAGAATGGGATGATTACCTATCTTCCCTACCTTTTACTTAAGTTTTTTCCGTCATTGGAGATCGAATTACTTTTACTATGGCTCCCTGTTTATGTTGCAGGGATTGTTTGTATCCCGATCGTTTTGATTGGACGATTGTACGGTAGTTCTTTGTGGGGCTTCTTTTCTGCCTGTCTAGCAGGAATAACTCATAGTTATTATAATCGCACTTTAGCCGGCTATTACGATACCGATATGTTTTCCATAACGATCCCCGCATTTGCACTTTATTTTTTGCTCTCAGCGTGCCGAAGGAACTCGATTCACTATGCATTCCTTGGAGCGTTGTCCTTGTTTATCTACAATTTCTTCTATTCTTCCAGCCAAGCCGTAACAGCATCTTTGGCAGTGGCTTTTATTTCCTATCAAATATTATTACTTTTCCTTGATTCATTTGTAATTGGAAATAAGAATAAGACAGAGGCTATATGGTCACATAATGCAATCTTCTCTTACAAGTCGATTGTGTTAATTGGATTTGCCGCATATGCGGAGTCATGGTCGGGAGGTTCAGTTGTGGAGGCTTCAGATGGGCGTTTTTTCTCGGGTATTCTTATTTTAACTGCGCTCTGGTTTTTTCTGAATGGTTTGAGGCTATGCAAAGATGGCAAAAGATTTAAGTGCTCTCTTTTGAAAAAAAAATTACCGATAGATTTTCCACGCACATTACTTCCTGTTTTCTCTTTATGTGTACTCATTTTTGTTGGACTTTTTGGCGAAATTCAGGGGAAAATCTTTAGTAAGCTACAAAGTTATGTATCCGCTGGTGAAGGAAAATCGTCACAAGTTTTCAGCTCCAATAAAGGCTACGGGTTACATTATTTAGATGTTGTTTCAACGGTTCGAGAAGCAAGTGGAATTCCACCCGATGTAGTTCGGAACCGAATTCTTGCCGATTCTCCATCCTGTTCATGTCCTCGGTGTTTGCCGCAAAGCGAAAAGAATGATGCATGGATAATCCCAACCGCGATTATCGGATTTATTGGATTGATAGTATTAATTCTACGATATTGGGAACTTTGCTTAACGGTTCCATTTTTAGCGATTGCTTACTATTGCTTTAAAGGTGCGGTTGGTCTTCGTTTTACGGTTCATGTAGGAAATGTCGCATCTTTGGGTTTAGTATTTCTAATCTTAGTAATAATTTGGGCTGTATTTCGATTGTTTTTCATCAAGCCGGGTTTAGTTCCGTTAAAATATAACGATGGAATCAAATGGTGTTCATGGATCTTTTCGGCATTTGTTGTCTATTTCTTTGCCTTTCCAAACATCCAGCATGCCAAAAATTACAATTCTCATGTAGTCTACCCCATCAAGACTATCGAGGTTTTGAATAAGCTTAACGAAGCGTCTGACCCGGGCGATTTTGTTGTTACGTGGTGGGATTATGGCTCAGGGTGTTGGTTTTATGGAGACACTCGTACTTTTACATCTCCTGCACATCAGACCTTTGATAATTTTTTAACTTCAGAAATATTACGTTCTCCCTCCCCCTCGCGGGCAGCCAATCTTGCTCGGTTAAAAGCGGAAACTTTTATTGACCTTCAGGATAAGAGAGAAAAAGGCGAGTCTACATTTGGAACTGCAGTGCAAGCTATCTTTAAAGATGGAACGCCTGACTTAGAATTTTATCAAGGTTTAATCAGTGACTTGGAAAGCAATAACTCAATCCTTCCACCCAAAACGAGTGATATCTTTCTTTTTCTACCCTATGAAATCCTCGAATCTTTCCAACTATACTAAGCTTCAGTTCAAGAAATCTCTATTTTCCGCAAAAATACGCAGCCAACGGTCCCAACTCTAAAGACCCTCCCATGTTAATCTTAAAGAACGGAAGGAGAGAGGGAAATTCGATTATATTTGATGGAGGCTATCGTATTGACCGAAGAGGTAATTTGCGAATTGATGGCGCAAAAGGTGGTATCATTCGGTACGGACAAATTCTTTCTGTTCAAGATGATGGCCAACCGGCCAGCCAGATCAACTCTCTTGAATTTGACGGATTGACAATTCCTTCTAATATCGATTCCTCAGCGGCCAGGAGGATATTATTTGTTCAGCAGAAAAAAGAAGTGGTCATTTTATCGCCCGAGACATTTCGTTCCACATTTGCGAAAAGGTTCTTGTTAGATCGTTTTGACTCAAAAGCATATAATCATCCTTTATTTGAAAAAGGTGCATTTCCTCGAACTCAACCTTACATGGCACAAGCCGATTGGGTTACACAATCGGGTAAAACATTATCATTAAACATGAGAGGTGGATATCGTATTGACGCTGATTTATCCAAAAACCTTGCCCGGATTCCTGGTATTAAAGAACCAGTCCCATTTAGTTTTCATCGCTCTGTGACTCAAGCCGATGGAAAAATAGTTAAGTTGCCCTCTCAGACCAGTCCCAATTCTCGGTTTCATCTCATACAAACTAGTATCCCAGTTTTTGTCGGCGGTAGAACCTATAAGATACCGGAAGGAGGTAAGTCTCTTCTCGAGGTTGCTCAGGCAAATGGTTTACCACTCCACCACCTCATTTCTTCAACCGGAAAAGAAAAATCTTATCAATTTACTGCAGGAGAGAAATTAGAAATCCCGGCAAAGGGGTATGAACTCCGCCCGTCTTTTTTCTTTTTAGACAATGAAGTTTTTAATAGCGTTTTAATACAGGGATTTTTAATGGAAAATTTAGACACCAACTTTTTTGAGTTAATTTATTCCTCTCCTTGGGGGAAAGTATACAAGTTCTTACGATAATAATTCTTTGTATTTTTTTTCGTTCGTCCGCTAATTGAAAGTAACATAACAATAATTTTTAAATTTAGTATAATTATTGCTTGTATTTTCAAAATCTCTTCTTTTTAATACTTATTAAGTTATGAAAAATATATTCTTTGCATCAATTCTTTTTATCTTTCCATTGTTTTCCTACGCACAGGATATTGTACCCACTGAAATTGTAGATCCAAAAGGGGCGATCATTATCGCCCAACTTGAAGGAGAAGTATCTGTAATTAATAATTCTACTGGAGTTGCCTTACCGGTAGACAAGGTGAAAGCGGGAGGCATTTTATTTGATGGGCATACGGTGAAGACAATGGAGAATGCGAAAGTTGTTTTGCTAATGTCCAATGGTACGGTATCCACCCTTAAAGCCAACTCGGTTTTAAATATCAAAAAGTTTACTCAGAGTAAATTCGACCCAGGTGCTACAAAACTTTCTGAATTAGAGGGTGAACCAAGTTCATCCGATGTGGTCATTGACTTAAATTTAGGTGACATGGTAGTGGACATCAAAAAGTTAGATAAGAAATCTAGTTTCAATATCGAATCTCCAGTTGGAACTGCAGGGATTCGTGGAACTCGAGTGGGTATGAATATCCAACAGGCCCCTGGCGGAGGCTTTACTAGTAAAGTTACTGTTCCTGAGGGAACTATCGCTTTTACTCCCCCCCCTCCACCGCCTTCTCCCCCGGGTGTCGCACCGCCACCTCCGCCTGAACCAGTCTCCGTTTCGGCTGGGCAGGCCGTTACTCCCTCGGTTTCTTCTACGGGAACTGCTTCGGCCCCCCCTGTACCCGCACCTGCACCTCCTGCTGATTTGGCGGCGATTGATTCCGACCTAGACACCGCCGTCGCAACCACAGCAGATGTTTCTATGGCAGAAGTTTCAACTGCCGTAAGTGAAGTTGCTGCCGAAGCTCCAGCTGAAGCTCCAGCCGAAACTGCTCCNTCCTGCCGAGGAACCTGCCGAAGAGCCAAGTGATGAGCCAGCACCCGCTGATGAACCTTCAGATGAACCAAGTGATGAGCCNGCACCTGCTGATGAGCCAAGCGATGAACCAGCTCCAGCTGATGCTCCTAGTGATGAACCTCCTGCTGACGACGCACCACCTGCGGATGCACCNCCCAGCTGACGATGCACCACCTGCGGACGCACCACCTCCAGAAGAAGCTCCTCCCCCAGCAGATGCACCCCCCGCTGACGCACCTCCCGCAGATGCTCCTCCACCACCAGCAGCAGAGGCACCTCTCGCAGATGCGCCACCTCCCCCTGCCGATGCACCACCACCTGTTCCAGTTGCCGACGCGCCACCGCCACCAAAGCCACCCGCTCCACCTACCATAGATAATTCTGCAATTCGCGAATCTGATCCTTCAATGAAACAGGCTCAAAAAGGAGGACCACGACGCGACGCCAAAGATGCTATTATTACTGAAGCTCTTCTAGCTACCGGTACCGACGATGTAGAAGCGGCATTGGATTTTGTAGAAGCTGTTAATGATTCTTTTAAACTTGGAGTAGACATATCCGACCAGTTGACTAATCTTAATTCTCTTTCCAAAGATGATCTTGAAGCCAAAAAAGAATTCACTTCTTCTCAAAATAAACTTGTTAAAGGAGGAGTCTTAACTGCTGCTGATGCTAAGTCCCGTGCAACTAATTCTAAAAATAAAACTGCTGCGGAATTGAAGGCGGAAACTACTTCCAACCAGGAATTGTCAGCTCAAGTTGCCAGCGGTGAAGTCAGTGCTGAAGATGCGAAGAAAAAAGCTGATAATCAAACTGCTGCTTCAGCGTCACCGGAACTCCAAGCATTGCTAGATGAGCTTGCTAAGTTGAATCTTACGGATGATGAGATGGCCAAAGTCCTAAAGGATTTGAATGACGGACCCAGTGTAAACC
>JGI20160J14292_10003914_pt1 | contig 11239 bp, 15 predicted proteins | sample COG_10_FD_14292 | JGI IMG/M metagenome (IMG submission 14292) | reverse complement strand
TCATATGTTGGGCTGTAAACCGTATCTTGGGTAAAAATACCAGCCTTCGCTGCATGGTTTTTCGATGAAATCACCGCTCTGTACGCCGCAAGCCCGCGGGAGTGCCCGTGACCTTGCAAAGTCCCGCCAAACTCCGGTGCGCGACAGCTGTCCAAACGATCCATCAAAGCCAAACCCATCAAATTATTCCGCCGCAAGAGACGCAGAATTGCGCGCTTTGGCATTGGCAGAAAGTTCCGCCATCAAGGCACTGGCCCGGGCGATCGGATTGCTGAGGTAATAATCGCTTATCGCCTGTCCAAACGCACCCTTGCCCATTTTTCCGCCCGACACCGCCTGCCATTCATTTTCTGGCACCCCATCAATCGCCGCCAAATGGGGGACAGCTGCAATCATCTCATTGCGCAGCTGTGCCAAAGTATCAAAGGGCAAGGTCGCGCCCAATTCAGCAGACAGCGCCCGCAGAATGGCCCAGTTTTCCTTGGCTTCACCCGGTGCAAAGCCAGCGCGCTGCGCCAATTGTGGCCGCCCTTCAGTGTTGACAAAAATACCATTTTCTTCCGTGTAGGCCGCGCCCGGCAGGATCACATCGGCCCGATGCGCCCCTCTATCGCCATGACTGCCTTGATAAATCACAAAGGCCCCGGGCGCGATGTCCATTTCATCCTCCCCCAGATTATAGATGACCTCAGCGCCTTCAACGGCGGCGGCAAGACCCCCTTCGGTGGTGCATCCCAAATCCATCGCGCCAACGCGTGCCGCTGCTGTGTGCAGGATCAGCAATTTGCTGTCAGTTTTTTCGCAAAGCTCCATCGTGGCCGCCAGAACCGCCGCGCCATCCTCGGCTTGCAAAGCCGCCTGCCCCAGAACCACCACGGAGGGCTGCTCCAAGAACAGCTTTATAATCTTTCTTAAGCAAGGCCTGCAGATCCGCACGCCCCGTGCCAACATGCACATAGTCATAGGTCAGATCGACTGGCTCACCAATCAAACCAATTGTGGCGCCACGGCTCCAAGCCTTGCGGATACGGGCATTCAGAACCGGCGCTTCCATCTTCGGGTTGGTGCCAATCAACTGGATCATCTGCGCAGTTTCGAGATCCTCGATGCGTGCAGTGCCGACATAGCCGCTCCGATTGCCCATCGGTAATTGCGCCCCATCTGTCCGGCACTCAATTTTACCACCGAGCCCAGCTATGACCTGCTGAAGCGCATAGGCTGCCTCTGTCGAGACCAGATCGCCAACCAAAGCGGTCACCTTTTTGCCAGCCATAGCCGCGGCCGCAGCTCCAAGCGCTTCCGGCCAGGTCGCGGGACGCAATTTGCCCGCCTCTCGAATATAGGGACGGTCCAAGCGCTGACGGCGCAAGCCATCCCAAACAAAACGCGACTTATCGGCCAGCCATTCCTCATTCACACCGTCATGGTTGCGCGGCAAAAACCGCATCACTTCACGGCCCTTTGTGTCCACGCGGATATTGGAGCCAAGTGCATCCATCACATCAATGGAGTCGGTTTTGCTCAACTCCCAAGGACGAGCGGTAAACGCATAGGGTTTGGACACCAAAGCACCAACCGGACACAGGTCAATGATATTGCCCTGCAAATTGCTGTCGAGCGTTTGCCCCAAATAGCTGGTAATTTCAGCATCTTCACCGCGCCCAGTTTGGCCCATCTGGGTGAGACCGGCCACTTCGGAGGTGAAGCGCACGCAGCGGGTGCAAGAAATACAACGGGTCATATGGGTCTCGACCAAGGGTCCCAAGTCCAAATCCTCTGTCGCCCTTTTGGGCTCACGGAATCGGCTGAAATCCACGCCATAGGCCATGGCTTGATCTTGCAGATCGCACTCTCCGCCCTGATCACAGATTGGACAATCCAGCGGGTGGTTGATGAGCAAAAATTCCATCACCCCTTCGCGGGCTTTTTTCACCATCGGAGAATTGGTTTTGACAACTGGCAATTGCCCTTCTGGGCCGGGGCGCAGATCGCGGACCTGCATCGCGCAAGAGGCGGCAGGCTTCGGCGGACCACCCACAACTTCCACCAGACACATCCGGCAATTGCCAGCGATGGTCAGACGCTCATGATAACAAAACCGCGGCACCTCAACCCCGACCTGCTCACAGGCTTGGATCAACGTCATCGCGCCGTCTACTTCGATTTCTTGATCGTCGATGATGATTTTACGCAGGTCAGACATATCTAATTCGCTTTCAGCAATTTTCCGATCGCAGAGCCTGCTTGAATTTCAGCAAGCCCAAAGGTGCAATAGGTCGCGGGTTGGTCAGGGATAACCCCATGATCTGCAAGTCGCTTTTGAGCAATGCTCAGAACACGACTTTTTTCCACAGGATCTTTAACAAAGGCACTCACCTCTTGCGGCGAATAGCCGAGCGATCGAGCCTCTGCCTCAAGTGATGTAATGTAAAACCAAGCCCTCAGCAGCCGTGCAGAGATACTAGGACAGGTTTCACGGACCACATTGGCCATAGAAATCGCAATCAGCCCTTCGTTGATCTCGACCTCATGCGCCAAACCCTTCGCGGCAATAGCCGGCGCCGGCACACAGCACAGCGCAAAGGCAACGGCCTTCAGCGTGATGCGCATGTCAGCAGGATATGAAGCGATCAGGGTCATGGGTTATTCAGCCGCCAAACCACGCAAGGGACGGCGTTTATGGGCGATGCGCTGCTCTATATCGTCGCGGAAATGCCGGATGAGCCCCTGAATAGGCCAGGCGGCCGCATCCCCAAGGGCGCAAATTGTATGGCCTTCGACTTGCTTGGTCACATCCAGCAACATATCAATTTCCTCTGGTCCCGCATCACCGGTCACCAGCCGCTCCATCACCCGCATCATCCAGCCTGTGCCCTCGCGGCACGGGGTGCATTGGCCACAGCTTTCATGCTTGTAGAACTTCGCCAAACGCCAAACAGCTTTGACCACATCCGTCGATTGATCCATCACAATGACGGCCGCTGTGCCAAGACCTGAACGCTGTTCGCGCAGCCAGTCAAAATCCATTATCGCATCTTGTCGCATGACTGAGCCGGGCAACATCGGCACGGAAGATCCACCCGGGATAACCGCTTTGAGATTGTCCCACCCCCCACGGATCCCGCCGCAATGCTTATCAATCAGCTCATCGAATGAGATCGACATCGCCTCTTCCACCACACAGGGTGTATTCACATGACCAGAAATTGCAAAAAGTTTCGTGCCCGTATTGTTGGGACGGCCAAACCCTGAGAACCACGCACCACCGCGGCGTAAAATCGTTGGCACAACCGCAATGGATTCCACATTGTTCACCGTGGTCGGACATCCATAAAGCCCCGCCCCTGCAGGAAACGGAGGTTTCATCCGCGGCATGCCCTTCTTGCCCTCAAGACTCTCTAAAAGCGCGGTTTCTTCACCGCAAATATAGGCTCCCGCCCCGTGGTGCAGGTAAATGTCGAAATCCCAGCCCGATTTGGCGGCATTCTTGCCAACCAACCCAGCGTCATAGGCCTCATCAATCGCCGCCTGTAGCGCTTCGCGCTCGCGAATATACTCGCCGCGAATGTAGATATAGCACGCATTGGCATTCATCGCGAAAGAGGCAATCAAGCAGCCTTCAATCAGCGTATGCGGATCATGACGCATAATTTCACGGTCCTTGCAGGTGCCCGGCTCGGATTCATCGGCATTAACGACCAAATAGGACGGGCGGCCATCGCTTTCTTTTGGCATAAAGGACCACTTCAACCCCGTTGGGAAGCCTGCCCCTCCGCGGCCGCGCAGCCCGGAGGCTTTCATCTCATCAATGATCCAATCACGGCCCTTTTTGATCAAAGCGGCCGTGCCATCCCAATGGCCCCGCGCTTTGGCGCCTTTCAATGTGCGCTCATGCATCCCATAGAGATTGGTGAAAATACGATCTTGATCTTTCAGCATTTCATTTAGCCTTTATCTGCATCGCGGCGCGCACGCCAAATTTGAAAAGTGACAATAAGTGACCAAACCATCGCAGCCATAACGGCCAAATCCAGCAACAGCATGTAACGGCTGGAAATATCAAGCTGCACAGCGGCCCATTGCATGGCAAGCCAAATCAGCATCGCACCGGCGATGACCAGACTAGCTGTCCGGCCTTTCTTGGCTTGGATATGATCTTTTTCGCTGTGCATGTTGTGTTCGGTCTTTCAACGCATTGTCTTTGCCAGGAGGCGATCGGTTACTTTGTCTCTTTCGCCTTGGCAGCTTTCGCCTTGGCGGTTTTGGGCTTTGGTGCGGCCTTTGCTTTGGCCTTCGGGGCAGCTTTCGGTTTTACAGCCTTGCCCAACCATGGGGTCAGGAGCGGCACTTCACTGCCGTCAATCCGTTTGACCGTATCCCCCAAGTCCACAGCCAATTGCACAGAAGCGTTAAACGCCGCCTTGCCCGGCTCATGGTCTTTCAAAGAGGTCAACCCCGTGGCCGGCTCCGCGGCATAGCGGCCCGATTGCGAACCGGGGGTTGGCAGCTGGCCTGCGGCCAATTGATCAATCAGATCCGCGAATTTCTCAGCGGTGAGATCTTCATAGTAATCTTTGCCAATCTGAACCATCGGCGCATTTGCGCAGGCCCCCAAACATTCCACCTCTTCCCAGCTGAACTTGCCATCTTCGGAAATAACATGGGGCTTGCTGGCAATTTTTTCTTTGCACACAGAGACCAGATCTTCTGCACCGCAAATCATGCAAGTGGTGGTGCCGCAAATTTGGAAATGCGCCACCTGGCCAACGGGCTGAAGCTGGAACATGAAATAGAAGGTCGCAACCTCTAAAACCCGAATATAGGCCATGCCCAAAAGATCAGCCACCGCCTCAATCGCGGGCCGCGTCAGCCAACCTTCTTGCTCCTGGGCGCGCCACAGCAATGGGATCACCGCGCTGGCCTGCCGGCCCTCGGGGAATTTGGTCATCTGCGCCTCTGCCCAAGCCTGGTTGGCAGGCGTGAAAGCAAAGGAGCTGGGTTGATCTGCGTGTAGACGACGAAGCATGTAAGGCCCTGTAATTTAAGCGTTCAAAGACGCGACATAGATTTCAAAAGGAACGGCGTGGCATCTCATCGGTCAATTTCTCCAAAGACCACATCCATCGTGCCAATGATTGCCGCCACATCTGCCAGCTGGTGCCCTTTGCACAGGTGATCCATCGCTTGCAGGTGCAAAAAGCCCGGTGCCCTTATCTTGCTGCGATAGGGTTTATTCGTGCCATCTGCGACCAGATACACCCCAAACTCACCCTTTGGCGCTTCAACAGCCGCATAGACTTCGCCCTCGGGAACATGGAAACCCTCGGTGTAAAGTTTGAAGTGGTGGATCAAAGCTTCCATCGACTGTTTCATCTCACCGCGTTTTGGCGGGGTCATTTTTCCGCGCGCCATGACATCTCCGGGCTCCTCGCGCAATTTACCGATGGCCTGTTTGATGATCGACACGGATTGACGCATTTCCTCCATGCGGCACAAATAGCGATCATAACAATCTCCATTCTTGCCAACAGGAATGTCGAATTTAAACTCGTCATAGCATTCATAGGGCTGCGCCCGGCGCAAATCCCAGGCAAAGCCAGAACCGCGCACCATAACGCCACTAAAACCATATTTCTGAATGTCGTCTTCTGTCACAACGCCAATATCTGCGTTACGCTGCTTGAAAATCCGATTTTCTGTCAACATCGTATCGATGTCTTGCAAAACCGCTGGGAAGCTCTGGGCCCATTCTTCGATGTCATTGATCAGAGCATCAGGCAGATCTTGATGCACCCCGCCTGGGCGGAAATAGGCCGCATGGAGACGCGCACCGCAGGCCCGCTCATAAAAGATCATCAGCTTTTCGCGCTCTTCAAATCCCCAGGTCAAAGGCGTCATCGCCCCCACATCCATCGCCTGCGTCGTGACATTGAGTAAATGGTTGAGCACGCGGCCAATTTCACAATAGAGCACCCGGATCAGGCTGGCGCGGCGCGGCACTACAGTGCCGGTGAGTTTTTCAATCGCCAAACACCATGCGTGCTCCTGGTTCATTGGCGCCACATAATCAAGCCGGTCAAAATAGGGCAAGTTTTGCAGATAGGTCCGGCTTTCCATCAGCTTTTCCGTGCCACGGTGCAACAGTCCAATATGCGGATCGCAGCGCTCGACAATCTCGCCGTCCAATTCCAGCACCAAACGCAACACACCATGCGCCGCCGGGTGCTGTGGACCGAAGTTGATATTGAAATTGCGAATCTTTTGCTCGCCGGTCAAAGCGTCGTCAAATTTGGAGCCGTCCATTATGCACCTCCTTCTTGGCCAAAGTTTTGGCCGATGATGATCTGTCGTATCATGCCAGCAACTCCCGGTTTTTCCGCCAATTTTCCGGCAGTTCCGCGAAATTATCAGCAACAAAGTCGTATTGCGCCTTTAAAAACTCCAAAGTGTCCCGACGCAGGCCTTCAGGAAAAGGCGCCGCAAGGCCCACATGCGCGCGCTTGATCTGGCTGGGGCTTATCGCTTCGATCCCCCAATAGGAACACATGGCGTCAAACTTGGGGCCGTCCTGCAAATTTTCCGAAAAGCCGATCTGAAACTGCGAGTGATCGAAGACGGAGGCAAAGCGCGAGATATTCGACTTATAATCGCCCCGTATCACGATATGCGCCTCTTCTTGTTTGTATAAAACGCGCTGCAAGATATCTTGGCAGGTGAGCAAGAAATCCTGCCCCTCTTTCATGCTGCGTTTGGCCACCATGCGCACATGCGACCACAGACGCTCCAGCGGATCGCGCATCAGATATTGCAACTTTACGCGAATAGGCAGCGCTGAAATACGGGCAATCTCTGTGGGCTCAAGCAAAGCATAGGCCGGCGTGACGTCAAGCAAGACCGTCTCATCCATACGCCCAGCCTGCAGATACTCCAAATAGGCGGAATCGTCACTGCGCTCTGCCGAAAGCGCCATGATCAGCGCTTTGGTATCATCAATCCGGCGGCTCAAGCTGAGAATGCGGATGATATCATCCGCAGCTTCAGCCTCAATCAGACGCGCCTCATATTGCACCACAAGACGGTCCAAAACCTTCAGCTGGCGCATTAATTTCTTAGGATTAAATGTTGAAAAATAATGACATTCCTTGACAGACCGCACATGACACGCCGCATGATCATGCAAATAGCGATACATCCAAGACGTTCCCGCCTTCGTCGCTCCCACGCAGATCAAAAGTGTCGGAACAGCCATAGCTTACCCCTCGGCCCCATCAGTTTTCTCGTCACCGGGCAGCACATATTTTGCCCCCTCCCAAGGAGACATAAAGTCGAATTGACGGTATTCTTGCACCAAGGACACGGGCTCATAGACCACACGCTTTTCAGCCTCGTCATAGCGCAGTTCCGTATAGCCGCTGGTTGGAAAATCTTTGCGCAGCGGATGGCCGCGAAAGCCGTAATCGGTCAGCAATCTGCGCAGATCCGGGTGGCCAGAAAAGAGGATGCCAAACATATCGAATATTTCGCGCTCGAACCAATTTGCCGAAGGGTGCACCTCTACGATCGAGGCCACCATGTCATCGGCCCGCACAGAGGCCCGCAAGCGCACCCGGTGGTTCTGATACATGCTGAGCAAATGATACACGACGTCAAAGCGTTTCTCGCGGCCCGGATAATCCACCGCTGTGATATCCACCAAAGTCGAAAAGCGGCAGTTGCGGTTGGACTTCAGAAAATCAACCAACCCAACGATATTGGACGGCGCGACTTCAATGGTCAGCTCGTCAAAACTTACATCATAGGACAGCACGCAATCGGGCCGTTTTGATGCAATCAACGCACCCAATTCTTGTAACGCCTGTGTCATTTCACAACTTTCTTTGCAGGAGAGGCGACGCCGGCTTTCGGCGGATCCTGAGGCTGCAATGCTGCCAACGCGAACCATTCGCGTTGGACTGCCAAATCAACAAACCACGCGCAGCGCGCATCCGCATGTTCACCCAATTCTTCCACAGTCATCAACGGACCACCACTCTTTAGATATACAACCGAACCAAGCTCAACTTTCATGACTTTACCTCACGATTGTTCCTGTTCTGCGAATTTTTCTTTGAAGCTGCAAAATACCGTAAAGCAGCGCCTCTGCGGTGGGTGGGCAGCCGGGCACGTAGACGTCTACAGGCACAATCCGGTCGCAGCCCCGCACAACAGAGTAGCTGTAATGATAATAACCACCACCATTGGCACAAGAGCCCATCGAGATCACATATCGCGGCTCGGGCATTTGGTCGTAAACCTTGCGCAGGGCCGGCGCCATTTTGTTCGTCAATGTCCCAGCAACAATCATCAAATCGGATTGACGTGGACTGGCCCGCGGCGCAGTACCAAAACGTTCCAGATCATACCGCGGCGTGGACGCATGCATCATCTCGACAGCGCAGCACGCCAGGCCAAAGGTCATCCAATGCAGGCTGCCCGTGCGGGCCCAATTGATAATGTCTTCGGTTGATGTGACCAAAAAGCCTTTGTCCTGAAGCTCACTGTTGAGCTCTCTCGTGGCGACATCACGGTCAAATCCAGCGGTATTCGCCCCTGCCATCACTCCCATTCCAAGGCTCCCTTCTTCCACTCATAAGCAAATCCGATGGTGAGAACCGCCAAAAATGCCATCATCGACCAAAAGGCCAGCATGCTGATATCCTTAAAGGCCACCGCCCAAGGGAAGAGAAACGCGATCTCAAGATCGAAGATAATGAACAAGATCGCCACCAAATAAAAGCGCACGTCAAACTTCATCCGCGCATCATCAAAGGCGTTAAACCCGCATTCATAGGCGGAGACTTTTTCCGGGTCTGGATTGCGCACCGCGACCACAGCTGCAGCCAATAACAAAACAATGCCCAATCCTATCGCCACTGCCAGCAGCATCAATATCGGGAGGTAATCCTGTGCAATATTTTCCACGTTGGCTCCTTACATGCGCCGCTAGTGGCACAACATGCCGCCTGTACTACGCTTCGGGCTCAAAAGGGTCAACGCCCGGATTGCGCAATCCCAGCCGGTCTTATAAAAAATTTATCCAAAACCGATCAACGGGCCTGCCAGCTTGGCGCAGATTTTTGGAAGAAGGCGGCAATTCCCTCCTCCGCCTCTGGGCTTTCCCATTGCGCAATCAAAGCTGTGACCGTCATTTCAATGGTCTGCGCGTCAATGACCGGACCCAGGGCGCGCGCCAATTTTTTCGCCGCGGCCACGGCCCCCGGAGCACAGTTTAAATAGGGCGTCACCTCTGCCGTCACCGCCCGGTCAAGCGCGTCTTCGGCAACGGTCTTGGCCAAGAGCCCCAAGCTCTGCGCTTCTTGCGCAGAAAACTTGCGTGCAGACATGAACACACGCCGCGCCGCCGCCTCGCCCATGCGCGCAATCACATAAGGACCGATGGTTGCCGGAATCAGCCCAAGCTTGGTTTCCGTGAGCCCCATCCAAGCATTCTCAACCCCAATGGCCACGTCACAGATAGAGGCCAGCCCGACCCCGCCGCCAAAGGCATTGCCGTGAAGACGTCCGATCACCGGCTGCGGCAGCGTGTTCCAAGACTGCAGCATCCCCGCAAGACGTCGCGCGCCTTCTTGCCGGGTCGCACGATCCGCCTGCATCTGCGCTTGCATCCATTGCAAATCTCCACCGGCGCAAAAGCTCTTGCCGCGCGCGGCCAAAACCACGACCCGCGCCGAACTGTGGCGCAAATTTGCGGCCATTTCGGTCATCTCGTCGATCATCTGAGCAGATAAGGCGTTGTGTTTCTCGGGCCTGTTCAACCAAACCGTACAGACCCCTTGNGCATCTGTTGCGCTGTCTATCGTATCAAATTGCATCTTTTGCGCCTTCTGTGCGTCCCAGAATTTTTCGTGCCAAACGCGCGGCCTGCGCCAATCCGGCGCGATCTGGCGCACCAGAGATGTCATATCCGCGGGCGANAAGATGGTCATAGACCAATTCTGTGTCCACATTGCCCTTCGCTCCAGGCGCATAGGGACAGCCGCCCAAGCCAGCAATGGAGGCATCAAAAACCCTCAATCCATAGTCGAGGGACACATCAATATTAGCCAAGGCCCGTCCCGCAGTATCATGATAATGACCGGCCAATGCTTCGGCCGGCACGACCTGCACCACAGCCTCCAACATGCGCGCCACCTGCTCAGGATAGGCCGTGCCTATGGTGTCGCCGAGGGAAATTTCGTCACAGCCCGCGCCATGCAGCAGCTCAGCAAGCCGGGCCACTTCGGAGGGGGCGACNGGCCCATCATAGGGGCATTCAGTGACGCAGGAAATATAACCGCGCAGCCGCACCCCCTCCGGCGCCTCAGCCCTGAATGTCGCAATGACGTCTTGCACACGCTCCACAGCCCCGGCGAGCGAAATATTCGTATTGGCGCGGCTAAAACCTTCGGTTGCCGCGATGAACACACAAAGCCCCCCGACCGGGGTCGCCAAAGCCGCCCGCAAACCCCTGATTATTGGGGGCCAGAGCATAGAGCTGCGCCGCGCCGGGTGTCACCCCCTCAACCACCTGCGCCGCATCTGCCATTTGCGGCACCCATTTGGGGCTGACAAAACTGGCGCATTCGATCCGCAGCAGACCCGCGCCCGCCAAAGCCTGCGTCAGGGCGATTTTATCCTCCGAGGAGATAAAGGCCGGTTCATTTTGAAGCCCATCACGCGGGCCAACCTCAAAAATCTCCACCGCCTTACTCATCACGCGTCCTCCTGTGCGGCTTCAATCACAGCCAAAACCACACCCGCATCCACTTGTTGATCTTGCCGCGCCGTTAAGTTTTCAACGCGGCCCGCGTGATCGGCGCAAAGCGTATGCTGCATTTTCATCGCTTCGAGCACGACAATCGGGTCTCCAGCGGCAACCTCTTGCCCCGCGCGCACGAAAACCTGTTTGACCAAGCCAGGCATCGGCGCTGTGATCGCCCCATCGCTTTGAACCGTCGCGGTACGCTCCAAGGGGTCAATCACATCAAACACCAGAGTTTGCTCACCAAAAAGATAGGCTTTGCCAGCGGCCAAGACCGCAGGCCGCTGCGATAGCGTACGCGGACCCAGTTCAAAGATCTCCCCGGCCACATTGACCACGGCCTGCCCCCCAGGGCGTAGGCTCACATGCACAGTTTGCAGCTCATCTTGATGGCGCAAAGCCAGGCTTTGGCGCAGCGGTGTGAACAGCGTGAAACCC
>JGI20160J14292_10003909_pt1 | contig 11248 bp, 9 predicted proteins | sample COG_10_FD_14292 | JGI IMG/M metagenome (IMG submission 14292) | reverse complement strand
TTGGTTAAGGTGAATGCGAAAAGAAGGGCCGCAAACCATTGTTTTATAGTCATATCTTCGAATGTATTCTAAAAATCTGAAGATGGATAAAATAAAGGCTGCCTTATTGATGATCATTTTCACTTGTTTTCTTGGTAAAGCCCAGTCGCGTTATACCTGTACTTGTGAGTCGCAAAAAGGCCAATTTTATTCTGGAGAAAACATTAATGCATGTTTTCATGCCATCGATTTCGTGGACACACTCCTATTTCCAACAAAAATCAAGCAAGAGGGAAGCGGAAGTCAAGTGATAAACACAGCGTACCGATTTTCGAAACTACTACTGACAAATTATGTTTTAACTGATTACATCATGACGATGAATCACGAACGATTTGGCCATGGATATAGGGCACTTCAGGCTCAGGGAAATATAATAGGAATCACCTATAATCCACCCCCGCCGTTTGGCAACGAGTTTTCGTTTATAAGCTTAGAAGGGCTAGAGGATGCTACGAATCAAGAGCGACTCCTTATGACTATGGGAGGTTCGGAGGCAAATATGGTCGTGTCAGACATCATGCGAAAGAACTTCTTACTTGATGGAAGCCTAAATTATAATTTTGCTGCAGCCTACTTATACGGGAGTAACGACATGCCAGGCTATACCGCATTTGTTCAAAACCCTTTTAGCGATCCAAATACTTATCGTCGCAACATTAACGAATTTTATTTTCAGAGAGAAAGTCTAACACAATCTCGTATGCGGACAATCTCATTGTTTGCACTGCTGACGGATCCTATAAATTTTTATGCTTTTAAGTCTCTTTTTTATGACTACTTACTCTACGGGAAACGCTCGACTAAAGTAAAGTTCATTCCAATAAGTGATAATGTTGGCCTTCTTCCTCGGTTCAGATTTGAATACACCCCTTACGGGCCTGAATTGGTATACCAGAGCTATTTCAAAAAAGGAAAACAATTATACCAAACTTCATTTAGTCACGGCGATGGAACATTCTATTCCTCGTGGAGGATAGGCGCCCGCTCTTGGAACCTCAAGCCAATAGAGCGGCTGTCTTTTAACGTTGTAACAGAACTCTGGGATCAACCGCAAATTGATTTTTACTCTGATGACGATTTGGTGAGGAACAGTGGACTTGGAGGCTTGTTAAACATTACTGCGAATTATGATTTCTTAAGGGATTACGGGTCATATTCACTGCTCGGAGCTACACTACAAGCCGGCTATAAAACAGCGGGCTATTCTTTAGGGGAGCAGTTGAGCGCTGGACCGATTTTACGAGCGGGATTGTCTTTCAAGCTCCGATGATGAAAAATAGGCGACAAGCCTTACAGAACAAAAAAAAGCACTTGCTATTGCTAACAAGTGCTTTTCAGTGCTCCTCCTCTTGGGCTCGAACCAAGGACCCTCTGATTAACAGTCAGATGCTCTAACCAACTGAGCTAAGGAGGAATTTATGTTCCATTTCTTTCGAAACGGGCTGCAATAATACGGCAACTTCATAGGTTCCGCAATACCAAAAGTTGTTTTTTTTCGGAACAGACGACTTTTGACAAGCGCCTTCAGAGCAGATGGTTCTNTTGAAAGAAAGCCAGGCGCACTCACAAGCGCACACATTTTTCTAATTCGTGTATAGAAACAGCGGTTATAATTTTGCACCCCTATTGCATTTGACAGGACATTGACTAGACAGACGCGCCTGAACAGACCTAAAGGACAATATGAAACAGNGTGTGCTGAGCCTAAAAGGTATGTTTCAATCGCTTTTCATAGGCACCTGTTATTCTGTTAAACGAAGGATTAAGCAGCCGGGCCATTCTTAAGCAATTGGGGCCGCCATATGCGGCCCCTTTTCTATCTATTATTTCTCTTGTCAATATAAAGGCACACGTTTAACTTCGCCGTATCTAAAAACTCTTAGAATGAGCTTACTTACAGTTGGAACGATGGCGTATGACGCCTTAGAAACGCCCTTCGGAAAAACGGATCGCATCCTGGGTGGTGCGGCAACATACATCGCGCTTAGCGCGAGTTACCATGTGGAAAAGAGTAATATCGTTTCCGTCGTTGGAGCCGATTTTGAGCAGGAACACTTAGATCTACTCTCTGGAAAAGGAGTCGATCTAGAAGGGGTACAGATCATTCCCGATGGCAAGACTTTCTTTTGGAAGGGTAAATACCACACGGATATGAACACCCGCGACACTCTTGACACGCAACTTAATGTATTAGAGACATTTAACCCAATCGTACCTGAAGGTTTTAAGGATTGTAAGTACTTAATGTTGGGGAATCTGTTGCCGTCTGTACAGCAGAAGGTATTGGATCAATTACCAAATCGCCCAAAACTCGTGGTATTAGACACTATGAACTTTTGGATGGACCACTTTTGGGACGATCTAATGGTTGCGCTTAAAGGTGTTGACGTTTTAACCATTAACGATGAGGAGGCACGTCAGCTTTCTGAGGAGTACAGCTTGGTGAAAGCGGCTCAGAAGATTATGACCATGGGCCCAAAATACCTAATCATTAAGAAAGGCGAGCATGGCGCATTGCTGTTCCATGAGGATAAAGTATTCAGTGCTCCTGCGCTTCCTTTGGCGGAGGTTTTTGATCCTACAGGCGCTGGTGATACGTTTGCGGGAGGGTTCATAGGATTCTTGGCGAAGACTGATGATATCAGTTTTGAAAACATGAAGCGTGCGGTTATCTGGGGATCTGCTATGGCGAGTTTTACGGTAGAGAAATTCGGAACAGAACGCATTGCTGAGTTGACTACAGAGGAGATCAACCTCAGATTAGAAGATTTTAAAAATCTGATGAGCGTAGATATTCAGTTGGTGTAGGAGCCGCGAAAACGATAGTCCACAAAAACCCTCCGGGCGCTAGGCGCCCGGAGGGTTTTTTATGGCCCCGGTGGGCAACCGCCTTCCTGTAGCTGGTAACGTATGTAGACCGTTGTGGCATTGGTATTCTGCGATACATGGGCATGTTCGAGGATGAAGGATAAGGACAATTGGTCTACGGGTCCGGTACCTGAAAAGAGCGGCTGCGGCTGCCCTTGCAAGAGGAGTTGAGACGGCGTGTTTGTACCAGTATTTTCTGGAGGTACAGAGGTAATATCAGGAATGATTTTCAACGCTGTACTGCCTTGCATTGGTTCAGTTTGGTAGGCAAGCAAACACCAATTCGTCCTCGACCGAACATCCAGTACCGATACAAAAGCCCCTTGATCCAGCGGGATAGAGGCGGCATAATCGGCACCCGCCGTTTGAGGTGGTTGGAGGTGTGTCCCATTGATTTCGACGTGAGATTCTGTGTAATTTACATAGAGACTTTGACCTTCTAATATGTTATAAATGAGTATATAAAGTAAAGTAATAAACAATTTTATAGGCATTGGTAGGTGAGATTAATGAGATGAAGATTGGCGTTGAGGTTTTGGTATTGGCTTCGACTAAGAGCAATGCGTAAGGTCACGGGTATACCGTCTTGCGGAGCGGTTCCCGAATGACCATAAATGGCGGCGGTAAGAAACTGGTTGGTACCATTGTGTGTGGCGGACGGCGCAAGCGTGCATATGCCGCTCTCGGGTAGAAATGAAGTGGTGTACCAGCGGGAAGAGAGTCCGGCCGGTAATGAAGCCGTATGGACCAGTTGTGGGTTAGTGTGCACGGGACTAATGGAATACCGAAGATGAAATGTAGTGGCTAAACTGTCTGTGAATGCGGGTGATCCTGCGGCTGTTGTTACGGAAGGGGACAATTCTATTTCTTGCTCACTTAAGGCAATTAATGCAATGGGTTTAAAATAGAGATCAAAGCCGGTGCTTTCTTCAGCCCAAATGATTTGGGAAGAGCCGGTTATGCCATAAAAGAGTGCGAGCAGGAATAAAAAGAATCGGTGTATCATAAGGCTTGAAAAGGAATGTTTTGAGACAATTCAATGAGAGTGATATTTAGGGTCGAGGGGCGGCCTTCACGAATATCAATAGAAATGGGTGCGTAGGAAAACCCCTGGGGCGCCGGAGCTAGCGCCCCGCAATAATGGCCCTCCGGCAGCCCCCCAAGGGCAAATTGGCCGTCCTCACGAACGGGTGTTGTATAGGAAGAACGGTCTTCATGATAAAGGGTGAGTTCAAGCGATGCAAGGTCGACCTGTTGACTAAGCGCTTCGTGTTGTGTATGCTGGAGAGTTATGGTTCCCCGTACACCGAGTGTGCGGTAGAATCCCAAGGTGCAGTGCTGTTTGCGCTGCTCAAGGAATTGGCGCTGTTCATAGCCTAAAATTGGCTGGGTGGCAAAAGGAAGGCTGGCGGCATGAATTTTTAGAAGTGCATCCGGACCTTCAAGATGGGCGAAACTAAACGTGCCATTAAGATCGCTAATTACGGATTTTCCTTGAGCACTAATTTCAACACCCTCGAGCGGATTACCCGCTTCATCACTGCAATGTCCGGTTAGTGTTTTGTAGGGCGAACGAGTGTGCAAGCTGCCGTTCCATCCTATAGTGGCGCGCTGCAGGGATTGTGCAGAAACAGAAAGGTTACCGTGCGCTGTACGGCGAATGAGTTGCAGGTTTTGCTGGTGCCTTGCCCCACCATTCCCGCCTCCAAACAGGGCCGATTGTATTCGGAGCGACCAGCGTTTGTGTTGCATATTTCCAGAACCTAAGAGGGACCAAAGTCCAGTGCTGGGTTGGTGCCGAAATTGGGTTTGGAGGTAGGCTCGTGTGGTGCGCAGACGGAGTTGGTGCTGGTAAAGCAGTTGAGGAGGCAAATAGCCCAATTGACGCCATTCACCACTGCTTTGCCATTGCCACAAACTGCTTCGGTATTCTGCTTGGATGCGTAGTTGTTTCGAAGGGAGGGCGGAAGAAAAGAATTGGCCCCGGGTGGAAAAGCGCAAGGAACCTAAGGTGAGGTCGTTTTGAAGGAGGTGGAATTGGTTCCAATTCCCATTTGCATCCGCAAACAGGGCCGATTGACCCAACCACCGGTTAGGTCCCAACACCCCTGAGGCATGTGCACGAACAAAGGAGCTGTATGGCGCTCGCGGGCGCAAATTATCCGGGATATGGGCGGCATGAAGTGACCAGCGGCGCAAGCCTTTTTGCCAGTTGTATTGCGCAAGGGTCATCCCTTCGTATTGACTAAAATTCAGCTGATTATGACCCAATTGTACGCGGTGTTGCATCCCCAAGAATTGCTCCGAACCACCGCCAAAAAGTGCTACACGTGAATCCAAATTGCCGCCATTCCAGCGCAACCCAGCCATGGGTTGTCCATCCCTCCACTCCAGTGCTCCGGTAAATTCGTTGAAAGGAACCTCTATCCGAACAAAGCTCATTTCTTCCGCACGCGAAAGCACATGCCGTTGCAAAACCCCATACCCGGCACTTAAACGGCCCCAGGGTTGTTGCAATTCTGCCGATCCGCGTAATCGGTCGTTCCAAAGCAGACCACGAGCTGAAAAAGCGTTCTTTTCGAGCGAAACGGTGCCCAATTGGCTGACTCGTCCACTGTAGACTGTTTGAAAGCGCCAATGCAACCAAGGCAGTCCTCCTTCATAAACAGGCGCCACACTTTCGGAGCGCCCTACCGGAGCTAGTCCAAGCACAACGATCGTATCCCAGCCAATCGCGCTTTGAGCGGAAAAAGTGACCGTATTCCCTTTTCTATCGATTTGATATTCATGGAATTCAGTTGGTGCAATACGAGCTTCACCACAGTTGAATGCGACGTTACCCGTGTTCGTGATTAAGAGGTTGACACTGTCCTTTCCAGCAGAAATGATATTCGCACTTAGGCGTGGTTTAGGTAATACACGAACATGCAACGAATCATTTACGCTGCCCCACGGACAAACTCCTTGAAAGCCTACCCGAATCCAATATGCGCCGGCTTTTGCATGCGCAGAGGTCATAAACACCGGTCGCGCTACACCAGAATCTGCGCGTCCTTCTGCGGGTATAGAAAGCACGGTAAAAGGTGCGGGGGCGTCGATGCGAATGTTGATGTTTTTACCCTTAGGAAGTGCGGTCCAATGCGCTGCCAACGACCAAATGCCTCCCGCAACTAATTTCTCTGGTCCACGAACCACTACTTCACCGCACTCTTGGCTCCAAGCTGAAAGTGTAGCGATGACCAAAGCTATAACGCCCCTGTACCTCATAACTTTAAGGAATGTGTTACCCCAAATTTTTCTCCCGCGTCGGTTTGGCTGACCACCACCATTTGGTAATTGCCGGCGGGTAAATCGGGCTTTTTAAACTGAACCGTGCGGCATTGGTTTGGGATCAAACCTTTTGCATGTAAGCTTTCGGTTTGATAGACCACCTCGCCCCGGTCATTCAACAAATGCGCTCGCGAAGAAATGATCCGGTCCACATTTCCTGTATTCTGATAGCGCAGCGCCCAAACCGAATGATCTCCACCGACCGCCAACGCTATAGCTTCCATAGCAACTACCGGCGGTACCATGGGATTGCGGTAGAGGACATTCACGGCATAGCGCAATTCAATGTTCAACCGCGGCCCCTTTTTATTGGCCTCTTTTTCCGGTTTCGAAGTCACGAGCAGACATGCGCGCGCACTCGATTGGTTGAAACGGTTCGGTATACGCATCTGCACCTTTACAATCATCTCCTCGTGCGCGCGCAGCACATGATCGTAGGTTTCCGCTTCAAGCCAATTCGCACAACTCGCGTCCGTACTTCCCGGAGGCAGGTAGTGGTAACCGCTGTCGCAGTGTGAGCTGAGATCCGCGAGTTCGATGTGGAAGGCGCAGGGCTGATTGCCCACATTTTTAAGTTTAATAGGCATAGTTTCTTGTTGCCCAGGAAAGCGCACGATACGATGGGAAAGTCCACTTTGCACGGTGATTTGGCCGTGCGCTCCATGGCTAACAAAAAGTACTAGATTGAGCGCGTGTAAGAGTAGTTTCATGATACGTTGGAGTTAGGAAATCCCCCGCCCGCAGGGCGAGGGATGGAGGTTATTCAGCGATGGTGTAGGTGACGGTACCCATGTCTTGTGAGCCATTGTCGGCGTCAAGAAGGGCGTAATCGTCAATACTCACTAAATAGGTCAATTCGTACCCGTTTCCTGCGCCATTTCCAGTGTAGGACGTACCGATGTTTTCAATCAGCAATTGGTCCGTAGCGGTAAGTTTTACCGGCACGGCACCCGCAGTTGCATCAAAAGCGGGGGTGACATTTCCCAACGTTCCGTATTGGTTCGCCGGTAAACCTGCAGGCTGGTTGCCATCGGCTAAAAGTGAAAGGCTCATCCCTTCGTTCATATTGGCAATACGCACAGAAATAGAACCGTCTGCCATTCCTGCATTACTCAACATTAATGAGTAATTTAAAAAGGTGCTCGATTGCTTGTTCGCACCAAGCACAAAAGCATCCCCGGCCTCCACGGGATCGTCACTACTGAAGTCAAACACGATCTCGTCGTCAACGACATCCACCAATGCGTGTGCATCGATCACCACGCCAATGGCTTGTGTTTCTACTGAGGCATCTTGCGCGTTCATTCCGAACGCTACTGTTGTGGCCGCGGCCACCATCCAAACTTTTTTCATGTTTTAGGATTTAAGGGTTAAAAATTGATTCTTAATCAACTTACCCTCACCCGTAGGAGACTTCCAAAAATTGTGGAGAACTAGACGTTTTTAACATGACTGCGTTAAAAGTCTTTAGCTCACCGAAATGTGCCAAAGGCGGGGTATGATAGCAATCAGTCGGACACACAAAAAACCCCCAACCGGCTAGGAAGGGGGTGCGTGTTATAACCTTTAATTCATTAACTATTTTGGTTTAGATAGAGCGTCGTTCCCGAAGGTATGCGCATCGTATTCTAGAAATTATGTTATCGAACTAAACGTGTATATCAAATTTACATCACAGCCGTTTGCAATCCTATTTAATTGCAGGAATTGAAACGGGTAGTTATGAATTTTCAGGTTCGAACGTTTAGATGATTTAGTTTTCTCGGTAGGCGGTTAGAGATTCCCCCATAATCTGCTCAAAGGCCAGGTAGAAGGGTGCTCTTGAGGAATAGCCCACGGTTTTAGCGAGCGTCTCTACACTTTGATTGTCCAGGTAACCTTCCTCCATGAGTCGAAGGGCACGGTGGATGCGCGCATACTTTTTAAAGAAACCGAAATTTGTGCTCGTCGCGGAAAAGAAACTTTCCCAGTCTGTGTTTTTGAATGGACTGTGCTTGATGAAATCGGACTTCTTCGAATGTTTATTGAAGGGGAATTCTTCATCGCCTTGAATGAGCCTTTCGATGTATAGAACTATTTCGGNATTGGTTACTTTCCCTGCGTTTGGATAGATTTCTGTGGGCGCCTCTTGAATTAACGCCTCCTGCCGCGCTGCCTCTTTTTTTGCCTCGTAGGCCTTGAGTTTTTCTTCTTCTTGTTTTTGCATTCGCGGACGAATGTTCACGACATCCCAGAAAATAAGGAACACAAGGCCAAACATCGCATACCTAAGAACCTGGTCATTGGCAAAAATTAAAAAGTCACCAGTTAAAAAATGATAATTAATATCCAATAGCGGGATTAATGAAATACCCTGGACAATAGGTAAAACAAATAAAGGAAGCCGTGCTTTGGTCGCATTGAGCTTTCTTACACTAAACACAACATAAAGAAGTGTATGAAAGGGCTGTGCTAGAATAATCCATTTATCTGAGAATGGCCAAAAGACACTGGTGCTCTCCCACTTTAGGTCATGTGCAAGTTGCACAGTATTATAAAAGTAATCGTTGAAAAAACCGAGTTCAAGGATTAAAATGACGTAACCTAAGAAGACAGGTAGGTAATGAATAATATGCCACCGATCTTTCCGTTCCTCAACGGAACAGTATGACCCGTAAAGTCCAGGTCCAATCAAAAAGAATAATGGTATGAACCAAGGGTACATTACTTTGACGATGGTGTTGCCCGCAATGTCTGTTAAAAAGGTTGCGTTGAGCACTGTACAAGCCAAAAAGTAGAGGTAGGGGATGTTGTAGCGTCTGACCGTAATACCCCCGATGATGAGGGCAATTACTAATAGCGACAGTGCTGTAATGATGTAATCCTGATACATGTGCTAATGCTCGGTAGTTAGAGGTAAGGTACATTACCTGCTTGTCATAGCCAAGGCAATTTCAGTTCTCAAAAAAAAGCACCAGCGTTTCCAGTGGTGCTCTTTGTATGTAGCCACGTCTGTTCGCTTAGCGTTTTACCAGCTTATATTGCTTTATAGTGTGTTGGTTCTTGAGCGTCAATAGTAGGGTTCCTGAAGCTACACCGCGGAGGTCAATGCGTTCCGTGAGGGCGCCTGCGCGGAGTAATTGGCCAGTGGAGTTGCGCAATTCAAAAGTGGTGTTTGTAGGTGCGCCGCTGAGGTAAATAAAGTCTTCGGTAGGGTTTGGGTAAAGCACTACAGATCCGTCTAGTTCGTCCAGGCCTATACCATAAATGGTTACATCTATAGCCGCCGTGTCGGCGATACCGCCATTGTAGGCGTAGATAGCGAAAGATGCAGCTCCGTTGGCCGGTCCCCATTGCACTTCAAAAGAGCTGAAGTCGGGTGCGCTAGAGATGAGGGTTGCGTTGGAAAGGGCGTAGGAAATAGAATCCACGTACTGGTAGTTGGTCATGGTGTAGGCGGTGTTCGCCGATGCATATATGGAATCGGACGGACCTACTAAAACAGGTGCGGGAGGGGCGACGAAGAAGGATATTGTATCGATCAATTTGCTGTCGCATAATCCCGTCAGCGCGGAAGAATCTGCACTGTAGCCAAAGATGAGCGTCCATGGACCCGGCATGATGGAATCGCTCGTATGGAGTTTGAAGGCGTCGTAGCTTGAAGAGATTGGAGTGCTTCCGGTTACGAAGTTGGTGGCATTTCCGAAGGCGTCAAATAATTGGACCTGAACGGAATCAAAATTTGCTGAGGTCGGGAAGACTGCATCTGAAGTATTGAGGTAGATATCATTTTCGCCGAAAGTTGCTGAAGCGCTTGTGGCATCAATCAAAGTTTGTGGAGGCGCTGCACTCGGACTGACGATGTTCACTAAGATTTCACGTTCGACCATACCCATGATTTTGTAGGTATTCGTTGTGTCCTGGGCCCATTCGACGATTTTTACATTGACTACAGCGTTTTGAACGGTATTGGAATTGATCACCAACATGCGGTTCGCGGTATCTATTGAAACACTACTTCCGCTGCCAAGAGGCGCAGCATTGCTGTAACCGGTAGAATAAGCAATGTTCGTTGCTGAAAGTGACGAGGACGCTCCACTTTTAACAGCTACGATCTGGAAGGACAGGCTGTCACCATCCGCATCGGCGCTACAGATTTCAAAAGGGTACGTTGTATTTGCATAAGCGGTTGCAATACCAGGTTGTATCTCGGGACTGTTATTGTACGAACGAATGGCGGGCTTACCATTGACTAAAACACCACTGAGGTAAACACTCTGGCTGGATGCATTTGCAATATTCGTGATTGCATAAGGTCTGCAACACGTAGAATACGCAAAGGTGTAGCCGGTGTTGTTGTCGACGGTCACGTTTGCAGAATAGGTGTAGGCCTCAATTCCGTACGTTGATCCACAGTTTCCTGTCAATGCTCCACTACTGGACTGGCCAAGGCCAACGGAAGAGGTCGCCCCATTGGGACCAAGCGTTTTATAATACACCGTTACTGATGTGGGCATCGCAATCCCTGTTACATCTCTATAAAGCACTAAGGATACTTTATATACACTGGTAGTCGTTCCTGTGCTTACGTGTTCGAACGAAAAATGCCCTGTGATTAGGTGCGTTGCGGAAAGCGAAAGCGATAGGGTTAAAGCGAGTGTTGCGAGTAGGCTGCGCATGGTATTTAGGTTTAATGTTCTTTTGCAAATATACGGTTCGGCTGTTTTGACGGAATTGAAAATGAGTCATCGAGATAATTCCCTGAATTTCAGCCATTAAAAAACCCCGCTGCCGAAGCAACAGGGTTTCTATAAATCCTTCGTGTGAACACACAATCACGCTCAGGTCCATTTTGGCGGAAGTAAACGACTATATACCGTAAGAAAACAAAGCTAGTTGGTTTATAATGTGTAACTTAAGAAACTAACAAACTCCATAACATATGTTAAGTTCTATTATCGATGCATTTGTATCAATGAATTTAATCCCTACCTACCTACTTGTTATTGGTGCGTTGATTGGATACTTT
>JGI20160J14292_10003905_pt1 | contig 11249 bp, 10 predicted proteins | sample COG_10_FD_14292 | JGI IMG/M metagenome (IMG submission 14292) | reverse complement strand
TGAAGTTCGCCATTCACCACACTTGGTCCAGTGAGAATCCAAGGCACATTCACTTCTTCGGGTGTGTCTCCTCCGTGTCCGTGGCCAATGCCACCATGGTCGGCAGTAATAAGGATAACGGTCTTTTCTGCCACACCAGATTCTTGTACTGCTTTTACAATTTTCGCAATCATTTGGTCTGCTACACCAACGGCATCATAATACGCTTGTGTTCCGTGACCGTCATGATGGCCGGCATGATCCACATTGTCTAAGTGTACGAACATGAAATCAGGCTTCTTCTTTTTGAAATAATTGACAGCCTTTTTTGTAATTCCCTTGTAACCGTGATGAGAAGCGGCTTGCAATAAATTAGCATCTCGTTGTCTGTTTACGACACCTTTCTCAAACAACCGATTGAACGCCAACCAATCGTTGAAACAAGCAATATTTGATTCTGGCTTTTGTCTGCGTAGTTCTCCAAAAATGGTAGGCCACATTCCGCTTGGTTTGCCGTTTCGTTTAGTTCCCTCACATTCCAATTCAATGGTCTGTTTGTGAGGTTGCCACGAGTTGGAGGTAACGCCATGCTTATCAGGCCCAGCCCCCATAATCATGCTTGCCCAATTTGGGCTGCTACTAGTAGGAAGAACCGCTTGACATTTGAAAGAGTAAGCCGCCACTTTCAGAATACTATCCAATGTAGGAGTATTAGCTTTTTGGATGCCATCTGGACTCATGCCATCTACGCCAATCACAATAACATGTTTAATATCTGGCGCTTGCGCGAAAAGAGAAAACGGTAGTAGAAGAAATGAAAAAATAAACGACCAGTACTTCGGCCGAGAACTCTCAATCCAAGTACTGGCCGCTATTCGCGTATCGCTACTCACTATTTCAACGAAGCAAGAACTTTGAAGCCATCTTAATAAAACTCAATTTCCCACTTGTGTATGGTGGGTATTTCTGTGCCACATCACCCAAGAAAGACCGAACCATAACTGGTTTTTTGTGCGAGAATGTATCGAAACCAAGCTTGCCGTTGTAAGCGCCAATTCCGCTGTTTCCAACACCTCCAAACGGAAGATTCGGTTGTCCTGCATGAACCATTGTTTCGTTCACACAGATGGCTCCCGAAGAAGTTTCGTTCATCAAACGCTTCTTCAGTTTAGAATCGTTGCTAAACAGATACATAGCCAAAGGACGCTCTCCTGCGTTGATGTGATTGATGACTTCATCAAAGTTGTCATAACCAATAACAGGCATTACAGGTCCGAATATTTCTTCCTGCATAGCAGGATGATCCATCGTTACGTTATCAATGATGGTTGGCGAAATGTATTTGGTTGCTGCATCGGTCACTCCTCCAACAAGAATATCTCCTGTAAGCATCTTGCTCACACGCTCAAAGTGTCTGTCGCTAATTAAGCGACCAAGGTCGTCAGAAGGTTTGTCAGCGTCACCGAAAAACTCACCGATGTAATGCTTAACACGCGCCAAAAATTTATCCTTGATTTTGTTGTTGACATAGATGTAGTCAGGAGCAATACACGTTTGTCCAGCGTTTTGAAATTTCCCCCAAACCAATCGCTTTGCAGCCACATTCATATTAATGTTAGTGTCAACAATACAAGGGCTTTTTCCTCCTAATTCTAACGTGACTGGCGTAAGATGTTTGGCTGCCGCCTGATAAATAATTCGACCGATTTCGGTTCCTCCTGTAAACAGTAAATAATCGAATCGTTCTTTTAGTAATTCTGTGGTTTCAGGAACACCACCTTCAATACTTACAATGTATTCTGGGTCGAATGTGTCCGTAATCATGTCAGCAATAGCTTTGCTACAGTTTGGCGAAATTTCTGACGGTTTCACAACGGCTGTGTTTCCAGCAGCCATTGCGCCTAAAAGAGGGCCAAAAAGGTTTTTTACAGGATAGTTCCAAGGTGCAATAATAAGCGTAACGCCAAACGGTTCTGGCATAATCATACTCGAACCAGGCTGGAAGAATAGGGGAGTGGAAACACGTTCCGGTTCCATCCAATCTTCTAAATGACGCAGATAGTGCTCAATCTCGGCAACCGTAATACCAAGTTCGGTTGTGAATGCTTCTTGCGTTGATTTATTGAGGTCCTTTTTCAGCGCAGCAAGGAGTGCGGCTTCATGCTTGCTAAATGCAGCTTTAAGTTTCCGTAATTGCTTTTTTCGGAACGCAATAGGTTTGGTTGCGTGCGACCAGAAAAAATCTCGTTGCTTCTGAACGATTGCTGAATATGCTGTGCCTGTTGCTGGCTTTTCTGCTACTGCTTCCATATTAATATTTGATTCCGAGTTTGTTATAGAATTTGGCAAGTATCCACATTGGACCTACCAGAAAAAATTCAAGGTCTTTAAAGAATGATGGTTTTTTGCCTTCGATTTTATGTCCCCACAGTTGAAATATCCATGATACTATGAAAATCCCGAGTGAAATAATCCAAACACTAATGGGGCCATTATAAAAATAGCAGGCTATCATTCCGATTGACGTTACCACTAGCATGCCTACAGATATGGCAAACGATAACGATAGGTAGTAAGCAAAAACCAGTAGCGCAACAATCATCGATACATTCAATGGCTCACCTCCCATAAAGTCTAACTCAACAGGAAGTTTAACGTCCCAAAGCATTCCGATTACGCTCAAGAAAATGAGCGGAACGAAAATCCAATGTATAAGCTGATTCGTTTCATTCTGGTGGCTTTCGCTGTATTCAGAGAACAGACTTTCAATCTTAGACATTATTCTGATTGTATTTGGAATTCACGTAAAGTTAGCCACTTTGCGTTTTCATTTAAACCCAATCAAGGTTAATTTTCCAATTATGGATAATGTAAGAATCAGATTTACTGAGTTGTTCGGGAAAAGTGATAATGTGCAGCACTTTTTCTGTCCGGGTAGGGTTAATCTTATCGGAGAGCACATCGACTATTTGGGTGGATTGGTAATGCCGTCAGCTATTTCTTTAGGAATTACTGCTGTAATTCGTCCGAATAAAACGAACGCAATCACCGTTCATTCTACTGATTTCAACGAAACGATTGAACTCGATTTATCATCCTTACCTAACTCAAAACAGAATAATTGGTGTGATTTTGTGCTTGGAGTAGTCCTTCATTTGAATCAAATAGGAATTGAAGTAGGTGGTTGTGAGTTGCTTCTTGATAGTAATCTACCAAAAGGCTCCGGGCTTTCTTCTTCGGCAGCATTGGAAGTGTTATGCTATTTCATGTTTAGTTGTGTTTTTGGAGGAAAAGAGCCAAACCGCGTTCAAATGGCGCTTGATTGCCAGCGAATTGAAAATGAATTTATCGGAGTTAGCTGTGGAATCATGGACCAGTTTGCAGTTGCAAATGGTCAAGCAGATAAAGCCATTGTGCTTAATTGCGATACGTTGCAACATGAAATTGTTCCCTTAGACTTGAAGGAATATTCGCTTCTCATAATTAATACAAATAAGCCACGGGCATTGGCTGAAAGTGCTTACAACCAACGCAGAAAAGAATGCGATGAAGCACTAAAAATCATTTCGGTAGAACGGCCTATTGAGAATTTGGTGGAAGCAACACTGGATGATTTAGAACTAATTTCCAATCCAATTTTTAAAAAACGTGCGCGCCATGCCCTAACGGAACAGCTTCGTGTTCAGAAATCTGTCGGTGTGTTGAATTCAGGAAGCCTCGTTGAATTTGGAAATCTCATGAATGAATCGCATCAATCATTGAGAGACGATTTTGAAGTTTCTTGTGCTGAACTTGATTTCGTTGTTAATGAACTTCAGTCTTCAGATTCATGTCTGGGAGCAAGAATGACAGGAGCAGGCTTTGGAGGCTGTTGCGTTGCTTTAGTTGAAACCAAACGCGTTCACAAACTTTCACAGAGTCTAAATGAAACATACAAAACTCGGTTTAATCGGGTTCCCGAATTCTATGATTGCAAACCGTCAAATGGAGTACACATTATAAGTTGATGATTAAATTAACTTTAGACCCAATTAAACTTAACTACAAATTAGTATGAAAAGAATTTTTACACTTTGCCTTCTTGCGTTTGCAACGGGGGCTTTCGCTCAAACCGAGTGCAATGGAACTCGGTACATCGATTACAATTCGTTTTCAGGAGCAGATGTTACAAGTGCGGTAACATTTGGAAATAACACAGCTCTTTCAGGAAGTCCTGTGGATTTGAAGATGGATGTTTACGAGCCAACGGGTGATACGGAAACATCTCGCCCGGTTATTGTGATGGCTTTTGGTGGTTCTTTTATTGGAGGAGACCGTTCAGATGTTGCTTTTTTAGGAAATATTTTTGCTAAACTTGGTTACGTGGTGGTTGCACCTGATTATCGGGTTGGGTTGTTCTTCCCAGGCCAGGTGACGACAACGTTAGCCGTTCTTAGAGGTTCACACGACATGAAGGCTTGTGTGCGCTATTTGAAAAAAACAGTTGCTGAGGACGGAAACCCTTACGGCATTGACCCAGACAGAATTATTGTTGGTGGGGTTTCCGCTGGAGGAATCAGTGCGATTCACGCTGCTTATTTAAATTTGGATAGTCAAGTGCCGGCATACATGGCAGGTGATACTGCCGGACTTGGTGGCATGGAAGGGAATAGTGGAACGCCTGATTATTCAAGCGCCCCGTTGGCTGTTTTAAGCTTTAGTGGAACTATTGGTGATAGCGCTTGGATTATCCCGGGTAGTGTGCCAATCTGTAGCATTCATGAAGAAAATGACGGAACTGTTCCTTACCTCACCCAAGAGGTTGCTGTATCTGGAATTCCAACTGGTCTAATCGGTTATGGAAGTGGTGATTTGCATATTAGAGCCGAGAATGTTGGAATTGACAACTGCCTTCTCACGTACAGGGGAGTTGCTAATCACGTGGGGTATTTAGGTGGAACACCAGACCCAGAGGCATTAAATTTTGCGAGGGATTTCTGTGCGTCTATGGTTTGCGATGGTTCTTCTGATTGTGGTAACGTTGATGCAGGTGGTGCAACTGGAGTATTTGAAGCTGAGCGTAACTTAATTGAGGCTTATCCAAACCCAACGGATAATGTTCTGAATTTCGATATGGATGAAACTGCTACGGTAGAAATTATTGACGCGACAGGAAGAATTGTTCTTTCCAACACATCTCAGCGTGGTAAAAACCGATTGGATGTAAGTGCTCTTCCAACTGGAGTTTACACATTGAGAACAGTAGGCGAAAAAATCAGTACTGCTCACTTCATTAAGAAGTAAGACTCAGGCTTTTCTGAATTAAAAAAGGGCGGCTCTGCATTATGCAGAGCCGCCCTTTTTTGTAATACAATTTGGGTTACTTAATCAAGCAACCCATTTGTTTTCTTAACGCCTTCAGCGCTCTCAGCAAGCTTCGCTTTTTCAGCATCGTTAAGTTCAATCTCAACAATCTTCTCAATTCCGTTCTTTCCAAGAATTACCGGAACCCCAATACAAAGGTCAGATAGACCGTATTCTCCATCAAGCATTGCAGAACATGGGAACATCTTCTTCTGGTCACAAGCAATAGCCTGAACCAAAGCAGATACTGCAGCACCTGGAGCGTACCAAGCGCTTGTTCCAAGAAGTTTAGTCAAAGTAGCACCACCAACCTTAGTAGCCTCTTTTACTTCTTCCAGTCTTTCTGCAGAAAGAAACTCAGAAACAGGAACACTGTTTCTAACCGCCAATCTTGTCAACGGAAGCATACCCGTGTCGCTGTGTCCACCAATCACCATACCTTCAACATCAGACCCTGGGCATTCTAGAGCCTCGCTCAAACGATACTTAAAACGAGCGCTATCCAATGCGCCACCCATACCAATAATTCTGTTTTTCGGAAGACCAGTAGCCTTGTGAGCCAAATAAGTCATCGTATCCATTGGGTTACTCACAACAATAATGATAACCTTTGGCGAATGCTGAATCAAACTCGTAGCAACACTTTTTACAATGCCAGCATTAATACCAATTAGCTCCTCGCGCGTCATACCCGGCTTACGTGGAATACCACTTGTAATTACAGCAATGTTGCTACCAGCCGTTTTCGAATAATCGTTGGTAACGCCTGTAATCTTCGTGTCAAACCCGTTCAGAGTAGCACACTGCATTAAATCCATCGCTTTACCTTCCGCAAAACCTTCTTTAATGTCAACTAAAACAACTTCCGAAGCAAAATCTTTAATCGCGATATATTCAGCGCAACTTGCACCAACCGCACCTGCTCCTACAACTGTAACTTTCATGGTATTATTTTTTTGAATTTTTCGTTTTTGAACGGTGGCAAATGTAGAAAACATGCTCATGCACCAAAAGCAGATAGAAGTCAGTTTTAAAGGTCTTATAAACCACTAGGAAAGACTGATATGGGTTTGAGCGTGTTCCCAAGCTGCACAAGGGGGGCAGGCTGTCCGCTGTATCTTTTGTGCGAAAAGCAAAAAAGGATGCTGCTTCCATCCATCACGCGGGCGCACTCAGCAAATTTCAACCTCTAATAAACACTATTGGTATTTTCATGTTTGTTTTCAAAAACAAGTGCATGAAACTAATTATCAGCTACGTACTCACTATGCTCGTATTCTTTGCCATAGACATAGTTTGGATTGGCGGTTTTGCCAAGAACTTTTATTGGGGGAATATGGGTAGTATTCTTAAAGATGATATTAACTGGATAGCAGCCCTCGTCTTCTACTTATTGTACATATTCGGAATTTTCGTTTTCGCTATTCTGCCGGCAGTTGAGAACGACTCTCTACAACACGCAATGCTATATGGTGCGCTGTTCGGTTTCTTCTGTTACGCCACCTACGACTTAACTAACCTTGCCACTCTCAAAGGATTTCCTTTAAAAGTTGTTGTGGTTGATATGATTTGGGGAACAATTTTAACGGGAAGCGTTGCCACCGCAGGTTTTTACATTACCCGTTGGGTGCGTTAAACGTTAAAGCGGAAATGCATCACATCTCCGTCTTTCACCACGTATTCTTTTCCTTCCACCTTCATTTTGCCAGCTTCCTTTACGGCAGCTTCGGAACCTAGCGTTACGAAATCGTTGTAGGCAATGGTTTCAGCTCGGATGAATCCTTTTTCAAAATCGGTGTGAATAACTCCAGCTGCTTGTGGAGCGGTCATTCCTTTTTCAATAGTCCATGCACGAACTTCCTTTACACCTGCGGTGAAATATGTTTGAAGATCAAGCAACTTGTATGCAGAACGTATAAGCTTGTTTACACCAGCTTCTTTCAGTCCCATATCCTGAAGGAATTCTTGGCGTTCTTCAAATGTGTCCAAATCGGCAATATCGGCTTCAGCCGCAGCGGAGATTAGAATTACTTCTGCATTTTCATCCTTAACAGCTTCCTGTATTTTTTGGGTGAATTCATTTCCGCCAACAACCGAACCCTCATCTACATTACACACATACAGTACTGGTTTAAGAGTAAGTAAATGGAAAGTCTTAGCCAACTCTCGTTGGTCATCATTTAGTGGAGCTGTTCGAGCAGATTTCCCTTGCTCGAGAGTTAATTGAATAATCTTAAGAGTATCAAATTCTCTTTTCGCTTCTTTATCACCAGTTTCAGCTTGTCTCTTTACTTTGGAAAGGCGCTTTTCAACAGCATCTAAGTCTGCGAACTGAAGCTCGGTATCAATAATTTCTTTGTCTCTAACGGGATCAACCGAACCATCAACATGAACCACATTTTCGTTTTCGAAACATCTTACAACGTGAATGATAGCATCCGTTTCGCGGATATTTCCAAGAAACTGATTCCCTAATCCTTCTCCCTTGCTTGCTCCTTTTACAAGACCAGCAATATCAACGATTTCAATAGTTGTTGGAACAACGCGTTCAGGATTAACAAGACCTTCCAACTTTTCTAAACGCTCATCAGGAACGGTAATTACACCAACATTAGGTTCTATGGTGCAAAACGGGAAGTTTGCTGCTTGCGCCTTTGCGTTTGAAAGACAATTAAAAAGGGTTGATTTTCCAACATTTGGAAGTCCAACAATGCCACACTGTAAAGCCATAATTCTAAAAATTTAGGGCGACAAAGGTAATGGAATGGTCTCGTACCTATGCCTGCTATTTTGCTAATTCTTCAGAGCAGAGATACATTGCTTTTTCTACGTTTTGTTTTTCAAAAAGAAAATTATCTTTGCACTCCCGTTTTCGGGATGGTTCTTACAAATTATGCGGATGTGGTGAAATTGGTAGACACGCTAGACTTAGGATCTAGTGCCTTACGGTGTGTGGGTTCGAGTCCCTCCATCCGCACTTAAGAAAGAGGGAACTGTTGAAAAGCAGGTCCCTTTTTTTGCAAATAGAAGTTATTAAAAACGATAAATGAGTACAATGAATATTACCAAAGAGAGCATTGATAATCTAAATGCAAGGGTAACAATCAAGCTAGCGCCAGCAGACTACCAGCCACAGGTTGAAAAAACGCTGAAGGAGCAAGCACGTAAGGCCAATATGCCAGGTTTCCGTCCAGGAAAAGTGCCAGTTGGCGTAGTGAAGAAAATGTATGGCCCGTCTATTTTGGTAGACGAGGTAAACAAGATGCTCGGCAATAAATTGTACGAGTACATCGAAACTGAGAAGTTGGAGATTCTTGGGAATCCACTTCCGTCAGAAGAAGTGAAGCCAGTTGCAGATTTTGAAAATCCAGCTGACATGGAATTCACGTATGATCTCGGTCTTGCTCCAAAAATTGATTTGGATTTAGGGAAAAACTTCAAGTTCGATTTGTTCAAAATTGAAGCTACCGACAAAGACATTGAAAGTTCTTTGGAGAATATTTCTCAGCGCACAGGAGAAATGGTTGAGCACGATACGATTGCTGATAACGACTTGGTGAAGGTTCAGTGGGTTGAGCTGAATGAAGATGGAAGCATCAAAGAAAGCGGTATTCTAAATAGTTCAAGCGTTGCATTGGATAAATTAAATGCTGATTTGAAGAAGCAGTTAATTGGAAAGAAACTGGAAGAAAGCTTAACGGTTGATTACCGATCTTTTTCTGAAAATGATACCGATTTGGCAGCAATGCTTGCTGTTACTACTGATGAGCTTCAGAATGTAAATAGCAACTTCAAAATTACAGTTGAGAAAATTCAACGTTTGAAGCCCGCTGAATTAAATGAAGAGACTTTCAAGAAAATGTATCCTGATGGTTCGGTAACGAACGTGGATGAAATGAAGGAGAAAATCAAGGTTGATTATGCTGCTTATTTCAATCAGGAAAGTGATAAGAAGTTGAAAAACGATATGGTTATCAATCTTCTGAAAAACACAAAAGTGGAGCTTCCAGATGAATTTCTAAAGCGTTGGTTGACAACAGTAGGAGAGAAGAAATCTACTAAAGAACAAGTGGAGCAGGAATATCCGAATTACCGTGATGGTTTGAAATGGCAGTTGATTCAGAATAAAATCATTCGCGAGAAAGATATTAAAGTGGATATGGCTGAGTTGAAAGCTGGTATTCGTGCACAACTGTTGCAGCAATTTGCGCAATACGGAATGCAGCAAGCTGATGATGAAATGATGGACGATATGGTAGAAAAATTCATGAAGCGAGAAGATGAAGTTCGCAGGATGAACGATCAACTTTACGATCAAAAGGTGATGGACCTTTTCAGAAGCATGGCCACACTTAACGAGAAGAAGGTGACTAGCGAAAAGTTCTATGAAATGGCCTCACAAGAAAATAGCTAAGAACAATTAGCAGTTAAAAACTGTCTTATGCATTGAATGCCGTGTGTTGCCATTAATTGCGATATTCGGCATTCATCGTTTTAAACCTAGAAGTAGCAGAAAGAAATGGACGGTAACGAATTTAGAAAGTACGCAACGAAGCACAGAGGAATAAGCAGCACTACGTTTGATAGCGTAATTGGCTCTATGACCCCGTATATTATAGAAGAGCGTTCGTTGAACGTAGCTCAGATGGACGTGTTTTCACGTTTAATGATGGATCGAATCATCTTCCTAGGAACAGGAATTGACGATACAGTTGCAAATATCATTCAAGCACAACTTCTCTTTTTAGAGAGTGCAGATAACAAAAAAGACATTCAGATTTATTTGAATTCTCCTGGCGGTTCTGTATACGCAGGACTGGGTATTTACGACACGATGCAATATATCGCGCCAGATGTGAGCACTATATGCACAGGAATGGCAGCCTCAATGGGAGCAGTTCTTTTGTGTGCAGGTGCAACGGGTAAGAGAACTGCGTTGAAACACTCACGTGTAATGATTCATCAACCTTTAGGTGGAGCGCAAGGACAGGCTTCTGATATTGAGATTACTGCGCGAGAAATTGCGAAATTGAAAAAGGAGCTTTACGACATTATCGCTACGCATTCAGGACAGGAATATGACAAGGTTTGGGCGGATTCTGACCGTGATTATTGGATGACTGCAGACGAGGCAAAGGCTTACGGTATGATTGATGAAGTTCTGGTTAGAGGTAAATAGCCTTAAATTGAATGAATACGTAAGAAGGGATTAAAAATCCGTTCTATGTCAAATGGAACTGTTTACAGATGAAGGCAAGTAAAGAAAAAGAAAATATCAAATGTTCGTTCTGCGGACGAGATAAGCAGGATACAGCTGTGTTAATTGCTGGAATCAACGGTCACATTTGTGATCGTTGTATTGCCCAAGCATATCAGATTGTAAACGAGGAGTTTGCTAGCAAACAGGACAAGAATCTCAACCAATCGTTGAACGTTCTTAAGCCTGTTGAAATCAAAACATTCTTGAACGATTTTGTTATTGGACAAGATCAAGCCAAGAAAGTGTTGGCCGTGGCGGTTTACAATCATTTCAAACGTTTGGTTCAAAAACCAGATGAAGAAAATGCTGATGTTGAAGTTGAAAAATCAAACATCATCCTAGTAGGAAGAACAGGTACTGGAAAAACCCTTTTGGCAAGAACAATTGCTAAAATGCTGAACGTTCCTTTCTGTATTGCTGATGCAACTGTACTTACGGAAAGTGGTTATGTGGGTGAAGATGTTGAGAGTATTTTGAGCCGTTTACTTCAAGCGGCCGATTATGATCAAGCTGCTGCTGAAAAAGGAATCGTTTTTATTGATGAAGTAGATAAGATTGCCCGAAAAGGCGATAATGCTTCTATTACTAGAGATGTTTCTGGTGAGGGTGTTCAACAAGGTCTATTGAAACTGTTAGAAGGTTCTATTGTGAATGTTCCACCACAAGG
>JGI20160J14292_10003904_pt1 | contig 11250 bp, 9 predicted proteins | sample COG_10_FD_14292 | JGI IMG/M metagenome (IMG submission 14292) | reverse complement strand
ACCACCACCCTTTACAAACGCGACGAGCCAGTCGGTGATGCCCGCCAGTTGCTGGCAAGCGCGGTTTTGGCCCGCCGAGGCAAAGTCCGCGCTATTGGCTGCACTGACCCGCCAAGCGGACGACGTGCTGTGGCGGCTGTTACCCAGCCAGCTTGACCAACGCTGGGTCGTCATCAACGACGGCAGCGGGCAGGCCTTGGCGCAGTTAAAAACCCGGCTGCGCCGGGCGGGTTTGGATTACAGAGACAGCAAGCCCCCCTTTCCGCCAGGCGTCATCGTCGGCACGTTCAGCACGGAGGGGGCAGCGAACGCCCTACTGGCAGAGTTGAACGCACGCCGCGAACAGGGCTTTGAGGTGAGGCAATCTCGGCCAGACAGTCTTGTCTGGGAGGTCGCTATTTATGCACACACCGCCTTAGATCGCGACCGCTTATTGGCGGCACTGGATGCGATTCCGCGCTATGACAACGGCGAGTTGCGTATTTCGGACTGCCCAGACAAACCTTAGTTGTCGCTGCATGGCGCGCTCACAAAAAAGCCGGCAAGTCGCCGGCTTTTTAATGCACAGGGCAGGTCACGGTTTACTTGCTAGCCGCCACACGCGCCATCTCCAAACACTTGTTGGAGTAGCCCCATTCGTTGTCATACCAACTGACCACTTTGACAAACGTCTTATCCAAAGCAATACCCGCCTCAGAATCAAACACCGAGGTGCACGACTCACCGCGGAAATCAGTGGCCACGACTTTGTCTGCGGTGTAACCCAAAACGCCCTTCATCGCGCCTTCACTGGCCGCCTTCATCGCCGCACAAATTTCTTCGTAGCTGGCTTCGTTCTCGAGCTCGACCGTCAAGTCAACGACAGACACGTCTGACGTGGGGACACGGAAGGCCATGCCGGTCAGCTTCTTGTTCAATGAGGGGATGACGACACCCACCGCCTTTGCTGCGCCCGTGCTGGAGGGAATAATATTTTCCAAAATACCGCGACCACCACGCCAGTCTTTGTTTGAGGGTGCATCAACGGTTTTTTGCGTCGCGGTCGCCGCGTGTACGGTCGTCATCAGGCCACGCTTAATGCCCCAGGTATCGTTCAACACCTTGGCAACAGGTGCCAAGCAGTTGGTCGTACAGCTGGCATTCGAGATAATGGCCTCGCCGGCATAGCTTTCGTGATTAACGCCGTAAACAAACATGGGCGTATCGTCTTTGGACGGCGCACTCAAAATCACTTTTTTCGCGCCAGCGGCCAGATGCTTCTCTGCCGTCTCCTTGGTCAAAAACAAGCCCGTTGACTCGATGACAACGTCGGCACCCACGTCATTCCATTTGAGATTAGCCGGATCACGCTCGGCGGTCAGGCGGATTTTTTTACCGTTCACGATGAGCGTGTTGCCATCGACGGCGATATCACCTTTAAAACGACCGTGTACGCTGTCGTACTTCAGCATGTAGGCGAGATAGTCGGGCTCCAACAAATCGTTAATCGCCACAATTTCGATGTCAGAAAAGTTCTCAGTTGCGGCACGGAATACCATGCGGCCGATGCGACCGAAGCCGTTGATACCTAGTTTAATTGTCATTTTTAATCTTTCATTTACACGTCATTGATTCAAATTACAGCCAGCCAGTTGCGACCACCGACATCAGCCACGAAGCACTTTTTCAACCGTATCTGCCACGTTCTTTTCGGTAAAGCCGAAGTGCGCAAACAAGGCGGGAGCCGGCGCTGACTCACCGAAGGTATCCAAGCCGACGACCGCAGCGCAACCGTACTTCCACCAGCCATCCGTGCTGCCCATCTCCACCGCAACGCGGGGTAGGCCCTTGGGCAAAACAGACAACTTGTACGCCACCGTCTGGCGATCGAACGTGGTGGTGCTGGGCATAGACACCACACGCACCGCAATACCGCGCTGCGCCAACACGCCTTGCGCTTTCAATGCCAGCGCGACCTCGGACCCTGTCGCCACAATCACCGCTTGCGCTTTCTTACGCAACCCCACCTCGCTGGGCTCGGCGAGCACATACGCGCCCTTGCTGATTTCGTCTAGGGCCAACTTAGGGCTGTATGGCAAGTTTTGACGCGACAGCAGCAACGCGGATGGCCGCGTTGTGTTTTGCAACGCAGACGCCCATGCGACCGCCGTCTCTGCCGTGTCCGCTGGGCGCCACACGTCTAGGTTCGGAATCAGCCGCAGGCTGGCGGCATGCTCAATAGATTGGTGTGTCGGGCCATCTTCACCCAAACCGATGGAGTCGTGCGTAAAGACATGCACCACGCGCTTCTTCATGAGGGCGGCCATACGGATGGCATTGCGGCTGTAATCGCTAAACGTCAGAAAGGTGCCGCCGTAAGGGATGTAACCACCGTGCAACGCAACGCCGTTCATGATGGCGGCCATACCAAACTCACGAACGCCGTAATTGATGTGGCGCCCGCCCACCCCTTCAGCGGTGTTGCTCACGGCGCCCGCCGCGTCCACGCGCAGGTTGGGAGTCGAGGGTGTATTGGTGAGGTTAGAGCCGGTTAAGTCGGCGGAGCCGCCCAACATCTCCGGCAATGCCGCGGTGAAAAAGCCCAATGCAATTTGCGAGGCCTTGCGCGACGCAACGGTCTCGGCCTTGGTGTCCGCAGCCACAATGGCGTCAAACGCGATTTGCTGGAAATTAGCGGGTAAGTCACCCTTCATCCGTCGCAGCAACTCCGACGCCAACGCGGGATGTGCGGCTTGATACGCTGCAAAACGAGTGGTCCAGCTGGCTTGGGCATCGGCACCCGTCGCCACCGCGCTCCAATCGTCATACACAGCGGCGGGAATCTCAAATGGGGCATGGTCCCAACCGAGGGCTGCACGTGTCAGCGCTATTTCCTCAGGGCCCAGCGGCTCGCCGTGCGCCTTCGCGGTGTTGGCACGGTTAGGTGAACCCTTGCCAATCGCGGTTTTACAAACAATCAAGGTGGGCTTGTCCGCACTGTTCTTGGCAGCAGCAATCGCTTGGTCAACGGCATGGACGTCATGGCCATCAATGGGGCCAATCACTTGCCAACCGTAAGCCTTGAAGCGTGCTGGGGTGTCATCAACAAACCACGGGGCAACCTGACCGTCAATGGAGATGCCGTTGTCGTCGTACAGCGCGATCAGCTTGTTTAGTTTCCAAGCACCGGCCAACGCGCTGGCCTCGTGGCTGATGCCTTCCATCAAACAGCCATCGCCCAAGAAGACGTAGGTTTGATGGTCGACCACCTGATGCCCGGCGCGATTAAATTCGTTGGCAAGTAATTTTTCAGCAAGCGCCATACCTACGGCGTTGGTCAAGCCTTGGCCCAATGGGCCGGTGGTCGTCTCTATGCCCGGCGTCACGTCCACCTCCGGGTGGCCCGGTGTCTTGCTGTGCAATTTGCGGAAGTTTTTGAGCTCGTCTATGGATAAATCGTAACCCGTGAGGTGCAACAGACTGTAGATCAGCATCGACCCATGGCCGTTGGAAAGTACAAACCGATCACGGTCCACCCAATGCGGGTCTTTTGGGTTGTGCTTTAAATGCTTAGACCACAGCGCAACCGCCATGTCAGCCATGCCCATAGGGGCGCCGGGGTGACCCGAGTTGGCTTGTTGTACAGCGTCCATCGCCAATGCACGAATTGCATTGGCCATATTGGTGGTGTTGGCCATAGGTGTCCTGTGAAGGGTGGTATCAGTTAGGGCGCCTGAGCATCGCGCGTCAGACAGCCCATTATTTTAGCCGCATGCGCCAGCGCCTTCGTTGTCTTGGGCGCTGTCGCAGGCGCGTTGCAAATACAGGACAATGTCCGACATGATCACCAACGGCATCATTTTGGCAGCTGGGCGGGGCGAGCGCATGCGCCCGCTCACCGATCACACGCCCAAACCCATGCTGGCCGTTCACGGCCAACCCCTCATGGCGTGGGCGGCCCAACGCATGCAAGCGGGCGGCGTTCAGACGCTCATTGTGAACACGGCTTGGTTGGGCGAGCACATTGAATCGCACTTTGGCGACCACGCCTCTGGCTTGCCCATTCACTACTCACACGAGGGCCTAGATTTCGGACGCGCCCTGGAAACGGCTGGCGGTATCGCCCGCGCACTGCCCCTGTTGCCTGCAGCGGCTCCGGCATTTTGGCTAGCGGCGGGTGACGTCTATGCACCCGATTTTGACTTCAGCACGTCGGACGCTCTCGGCAGACCCATGGCATGGGTTGACGCGTTTTTGCGCAGTCCACGCTTGGCGCACCTGTGGATGGTGGCCAACCCAGACCATCACCCCCACGGTGATTTCACCCTCACGGCTGACGGTCTGCTACACCATGGGGCGGACGCGACGGGGCCGCGCCTCACCTACGCGACCATTGGTTTATTCAAACCCACCCTGTTTTCGCAGGCCTGGTCCCAGATTCCAGCGGGGAATCCCGCTGGCGTTGCCAGCCCATTGGCACCGCTGCTGAGACAGGCCATGGATGCCGGATTGGTTAGCGGTGCGCGCTATGACGGCCAATGGGTGGACGTTGGCACGCCAGCGCGATTGGCGACGCTAAACGCCACCCCACCCCACGCCAGCCATGGCCGCACGGGTTAGACTGGCCATTAAACAAGTAGGCAACCCGCTATGAATCCGCTTTTACAAACACACCTCACGCCCTCTGACACGGGTGTTTACGCCGAACGGCGCGCACGCTTGGCGCAGGCCTTGGGGCCAAACGCGCTGGCCATTATTCCAACGGCACCCGAGCGTATGCGCAACCGGGATGCCGACTTCCCCTTTCGGTTCGATAGCTACTTCTTTTACCTGTGTGGTTTCGCGGAACCCAATGCGGTCTTACTGATTGACAGCAGCGGCCACACAACCTTGCTCTGTCAGGCCAAGGACCTAGAGCGAGAAATGTGGGACGGCTACCGATTGGGCCCCCTTGAGGCACCCAGCGCGCTTGGCATTCAATCGGCAGCCCCCATCGCTGAAAAGCACGCCGTGATTGCGAAGCAACTTGAAAATAAACACGCCGTTTGGTGGCCGTTTGCCACCCACGAAGGCTTGGGTCAGGACGTTGAGCGCTGGCTAGATGCGGTGCGAGCGAAAGCGCGTGCTGGCGTACGGTGTCCATCCATGCAAAGCGACGTGTGCGCGATTCTGGATGAAATGCGCCTCGTTAAAGATACCCACGAAATACAGACCATGGGCCGTGCGGGCAGCATCAGCGCCCACGCACACGTGCGGGCAATGCGGTACAGTGCGGCGGCCCTCCGGCGAGGAGAGGACTTGAGGGAATACCATTTGGAAGCGGAGCTCTTACACGCGTTTAGAAGCGGCGGCGCGCAGTTCCCAGCCTACACATCGATCGTCGCCGCCGGTGCGAACGCGTGTGTTTTGCACTACCGCGCGGGAAATCAGGCGGTTGTGTCCGGTGACTTGGTGCTGATTGACGCGGGTTGCGAGCTCGATGGCTATGCCGCCGACATCACACGTACGTTTCCTGCCAATGGCGTGTTTAGCGCACCGCAACGGGACGTCTACGCGGTGGTACTGGCAAGCCAAGAGGCCGCTGTCGCCGCGACGCGCCCAGGCGCCCGCTTTAATGACCCACATGACGCCGCGCTGCGCGTGCTTTGCGAAGGCCTACTCGACTTGGGAATACTCAACCGGCAAGACGCGGGCACCGTTGACGACGTGATTGCCAACCGGCTATACAGCCCGTTTTATATGCACCGAACCAGCCACTGGCTCGGCTTGGATGTCCACGACTGCGGCGCTTACAGTGAGCCGCTTAGCGAGGCGTCAGCTGGCGTTGCGCCGGCGACACCGCTGACGCGGCCCCTGGTACCCGGCATGGTGTTGACCATTGAGCCCGGCCTCTATATCCGCCCGGCAGAGCAGGTGCCCGAGGCCTTTCACCACATAGGTATTCGCATTGAAGACGACGCCTTGGTCACCGCTGACGGCTGCACCCTCTTGACCCGCGAGGTGCCGGTCGCAATCGACGAGATTGAGGCGCTCATGCGGGCGTGACCCCCTAATCCCATGACCCTCCGTCACGCCACGATACGCAGCGTTAATGTTGGCATTGCACGTCCCCTGATGGTGGGGGGACGCCCGGTCATGAGCGCGATGGATAAGCGAGGGCAAACAGGCGAGGTACACGTGGGTACCCTGGGGCTCGCCGGCGACGAGCAGGTCGAATTGGCCTATCACGGGGGCATCTCCCAAGCCGTCTACGCCTACCCCATTGAACACCTACCGTTTTGGCAGGCGCGACGGGCGGCGCAAGCGCCCGGCCTCTTCGAGACCCCGCTTGAGATGGGCGGGTTGGGGGAGAATTTAAGCATCGAAGGGTTGTTGGAGCACGAGGTCTTCGTTGGCGACCAGCTGGTTGGGGCGAACGTTGTCTTTCGCGTCACACAACATAGAGAGCCCTGTGCCAAATTGAATGCCGTGCTCGGCTATGCGACCGCGGCAAAGGAGATGGTCGCCGAGGCGCGCACCGGGTTTTACTTGCGCGTAGAGCAAACCGGCACTCTCCAAGCGGGTGATTGTCTGGCGCTGCACCCGGGCCGCCAAGAAATCAGCGTGGCCGACATGGCGCGCAGCAAGTGGGCAAGACACGCGCGTGATTAGCGTATTTGCGACCAAAAAGTCAAAAGCGTCTGACCCCAAGCCTGCCCATTCAGCCCAACGAAACGGTAGGTAACTGCCTACAATCGCATGATTGGGCCAAAATCAACGGCTCTAGCTTACTCTGCGCCTTTTCGCAGCACACCATGACACAAAATAAATCCGCCAACGACAGCAAAAATGCCGAATTACGCCGCGCGGCGCTCGACTACCACGAGTTCCCAACACCCGGAAAAATTGCGGTCGCGGCGACCAAGCAACTAACCAATCAGCGCGACTTGGCTTTGGCCTACTCGCCCGGCGTAGCGGCGCCCTGCGAAGAGATTGTGGCGGACCCGGCCAATGCGTTCCGCTACACCAGCCGAGGCAACTTGGTCGGTGTTATCACCAACGGCACCGCCGTTTTGGGGCTGGGCGACATTGGTCCTCTGGCGTCCAAGCCCGTGATGGAGGGCAAGGGTGTTTTATTTAAGAAGTTCGCAGGCATCGATGTTTTTGACATTGAGATCAATGAACGTGACCCCGCAAAGCTGGTCGAGATCATTGCTTCGCTAGAGCCGACCTTTGGCGGCATTAACCTAGAGGACATCAAGGCGCCAGACTGCTTCTACGTCGAGCGCAAGTTGCGCGAGCGTATGAAAATCCCGGTTTTCCACGACGACCAGCATGGCACCGCGATTGTGGTGGGCGCGGCATTTTTGAATGGCCTGAAGGTCTTGGGTAAAGATATCAAGCAAGTCAAGCTGGTGACGTCTGGGGCTGGGGCTGCCGCGCTGGCCTGCCTCAACTTACTGGTAAAGCTTGGCCTACCGCGCGAGCACATTTGGGTGACCGACTTAGGGGGCTTGGTTTACGAAGGCCGCACCGAACTCATGGACGAAGACAAAGCCCAGTTCACCCAGAAAACAGACCTGCGCACGCTCTCGGACGTCATTCAGGGTGCCGACGTGTTTTTGGGCTTGTCTGCCGCGGGTGTGCTGAAGCCAGCAATGGTTGCCGCCATGAACGAGCGGCCTTTGATTTTCGCTTTGGCCAACCCAACGCCGGAAATTCTGCCAGAAGAAGTCCGCACCGTCCGTGACGACGCCGTTATGGCAACGGGCCGCACGGACTACCCCAACCAGGTCAACAACGTTCTGTGCTTCCCCTACATCTTTCGGGGTGCTTTGGACGCGGGTGCGTCCACCATTACCGACGAAATGGAAGTCGCGGCGGTACACGCGATTGCGGAGCTTGCGCAGGCCGAGCAAAGCGAGGTCGTTGCGGCGGCCTACATCGGTGAGCAACTGACCTTCGGTCCCGAGTACCTGATTCCCAAGCCTTTCGATCCGCGGTTGATGATTAAGATCGCACCGGCTGTGGCGCAAGCAGCAATGGACAGCGGCGTCGCCACGCGGCCGATTGCCGATATGGCGGCGTATATGGAGCGCCTGCAGAGTTTTGTATTTGCATCCGGCACCCTCATGAAGCCGATCTACGCGGCAGCTAAAGCCGCACAGATTAAGCGGGTGGCCTATGCTGAAGGCGAGGAAGAGCGCGTGTTACGCGCTTGCCAAGTGGTCTCCGACGAGGGGCTGGCCAGACCCACGCTCATTGGTCGGCCCGCCGTCATCGTCCAACGCATTCAGAAGTTCGGCCTGCGACTGAAGGAGGGCGTGGACTATGACGTTGTCAACGTTGAGCAAGATGACCGCTATCACGCTTTTTGGCAGCAATACCACCGAAAAACAGCGCGGCATGGGGTTACCCAGCAACTGGCCAAAATTGAAATGCGCAGAAGGCTGACGCTGATCGGGTCTATGTTGTTAGAAAACGGCGATGTTGACGGCCTAATTTGTGGGACATGGGGGAGCACACTCAATCACCTGGACTACATCGATCCGGTCATTGGTAAGCGCGATGGCGCGACCACCTACGCCTGCATGAACGGCCTGATGCTACCCGGCCGGCAAGTGTTCTTAGTCGACACACACGTGAACTATGACCCGTCCGCTGAAGCGCTCACCGAGATTACGTTAGCGGCCGCGGAAGAAATGCGGCGGTTCGGCATCACGCCCAAGGTAGCCTTGTTATCGCACTCCAACTTTGGCTCCTCCAATCAACCCAGCGCGGTCAAGATGCGGCAAACCCTGGCCTTGCTCAAGGAGCAAGCGCCTTGGCTGGAGGTCGATGGGGAGATGCACGGTGATGTGGCACTCGATGCCGCAGCCCGTGATAAGTTAATGCCTGACAGCCTGCTACGCGGCGAGGCCAATTTGCTGGTGCTTCCCAACATTGATGCCGCCAACATCGCCTACAACCTGCTCAAAACCACCTCTGGCGGCGGCATTGCCATCGGCCCTGTTCTGTTGGGTGCCCGTAAGCCCGTGCACATCCTGACCCCCAGCACGACCGTACGCCGCATCGTGAATATGACGGCACTCACCGTCGCTGATGCAAACGTACAACGGAATTAAGCTCTTCGCCCCGGGTTTGCTTATTTTTTAGGCAACTTGGGGCCTGGGTTCCCGCCTGTCTGAGGCCGATAGCGCCTGTCTGTAGGAAACAAGCTTGCGTTTTTGGCGAGAATCAGGCAAACTCTCGCCTTACTTTCAGGGTTAACCCTTGATGATCAAAAGGTGGTCACATTTGCTGATTGCCTTTGGATCTTTTGTACCGAAAAAGTTTGCTAATTGTCGTTCCTGCTGGTCACGCACCACAGTGCGGCGCCCTTCAGGGTGTGGCGTACTTTTTCGCGATGGCCTAGCTTTAATTGTTTATTGAAAAGAAAGAAGCGGAGATGGATACGCCACTTCGTACGGTTCGTACAAACATTGTTCAATCTATTCGCGCACACCGTGTGAGCGAGTTGCAGCGCGCTGCTGAGTTTTTGGGGCATCACTTCCTCTACGCTAACGTGGGCAAAGCCCAAGTGAAGCAGGACGTGCTCGACCTCATCAACGCGCAGTACACACTACCGGCTAGCAGCAACAAAAGCTTTGATACGCTGTACAGCGCTATCACAGACACCCTGCACAAGTCTGGGCCCCAGACTGGTTTCGTGGCGGTTTTGGAGCACATCCCATCGCACTCGAAATTTGACAAAGAAGCACGCGAGCAGTTGCTGGACATCTTCCGCGATGCGGCGGACTACTGGAATGACCGCAAAGTGCCTTTCCGTTGCTTCTACTCGTTCGCAGTTGCACGCGCGGCGACGGGGGAAACGGTTGCCATTAATCTGGAAGGTGGTGAAGAGCCCATGCCCACCGATAAGTTGGTAGACGTTAGCCCAATGGCCTTGCGCATGAGCAGTCCATTTAACGCAGGCTACTGGTTAACAGCCGCCTAGGTGCTCAGGCTTAGCCTAGCGTAGAAAAGCCAGCAAACACTGCTGGCTTTTTTTGGCCTGTACCGCGCCAGTTATCGCGAGCCGTGCACGGCCTGATGCAGCGCCACATACTCATCGACAGTAACCTCTTCTGCCCGGCGGCGGACATCAAACGGTCCCGTGTACCCTTTTGCCTCTAACCAGGCACCTAAGGTGTGACGCAATAGCTTACGGCGCTGGCTAAAAGCGATCTGCACCATTTCAGAAAAAGCGCCCACATCAACCACAGGCGGCTGGGCCTTTGGCACCATGCGCACCATTGCACTATCAACCCGCGGGGGAGGATCGAAGCTTTGCGGTGGGACATGCAAAAAATTAACCATCTCATAACGCCACTGCAGCATCACAGATAGTCGGCCATATGCCGCCGAACGGGGTGACGCAACCATGCGGTCAATCACCTCTTTTTGCAGCATAAAGTGCTGGTCTTTGATCACGTCAACAAAACCCAGAAGGTGAAACAAGATGGGCGTTGAAATGTTGTACGGCAAGTTCCCCACCACACGCAAAGGGCGGTCCGGTGCTGTCTGTGCAATGCCCAGAAAGTCCACCCGCAACACGTCTTGGTCAATCACGGTTAACTGCGGGTTGGCTTGCAAGCGCGTCACCAAGTCCCGGTCTAATTCGACGACGGTTAGATGCTTGAGTTGGCGCAACAGGGGCACGGTCAAGGCACCCAAGCCGGGGCCGATCTCGACCATGTGGTCGTCAACGGACGGGCTGATGCCGTCGACAATCCCCTCAATGATGCCGCCATCGGTTAAGAAGTGTTGTCCGAAGCGCTTGCGTGCAACGTGTCTCATTCTTGGCAGCCCGTCAGCATGCAGCGGGCGAGCACCGCTTTGTATCCAGCCCTCACTCGCGCCACTCGCGAATGTCCACGTAGGCCCTGGCACGGGCCTCCGCAGTCCATTTCGCGAATGCCTCATCGGCCGCCTTTTGACGCAAGAGGTTGCTGACAGCCTCGTTTTGAGCCTCTTCGCTCAGCGGCACACGCCGCCTATCCAATACCTCAATCAGGTGCACACCGAAACGCGACACCACGGGCTCACTCACCTCGCTTACGGCGAGGCGGTTCATGGGGCCCTCAAACTCAGGCACAAAAGCGCCCGCATCCACCCAGCCCAAATCACCGCCGCCTGCGGCGGAACCATCTTGGCTATACGCCTTTGCCAGGGCGGCGAAATCGCGCTTGCCCGCTAGCAACTCCGCACGAACATCACGCAACGTTTGAACGGCTTGCTGCTCAGACAACT
>JGI20160J14292_10003901_pt1 | contig 11257 bp, 10 predicted proteins | sample COG_10_FD_14292 | JGI IMG/M metagenome (IMG submission 14292) | reverse complement strand
GGTCTGTTTCGTCCGTAGAATTGGCTTGTGAGAAATTAAAAGAGGAAGGAGCACGAAGAGCTCTTGTTCTTCCCGTCGGTGGCGCATTTCATTCCCCTTTGATGGAGCCTGCGAGAGAAGAGCTTGCGGCGGCAATCGAAAACACCATCTTTAATAAACCCTTGTGTCCAGTGTATCAAAATGTGAATGCCTTGGCGGTTTCGAATCCAGATGATATAAAGAAAAATCTAGTGCTTCAGCTTACGGGAGCAGTACGCTGGACTCAAATTATGGAAAACATGATTAAGGATGGAGCGACCCACGTTATCGAGGTAGGGCCTGGTAGAGTATTGCAAGGTCTATTTAAGAAGGTCAATCGAGAATTAGAAACTGAAAGCGCTTCTATTTAGTTTTTGAGTTCGAGATCATAAGTTACTTTGCTAAGATAAAGTCCTTTGGCAGGAGCCGAGCCAGAAGCTTGTTGACGTTCTTTTGATTCAATTATTCTTTTGAATTCGTCAAGTTGAATTTTATTGAATCCAACATCTACGCATGTGCCAACAATGGCCCTAACCATGTTTCTTAAGAATCTGTTTGCTCTAATTTCAAAAGTTATTTGATTTCCCTTTTGAACCCATTTTGCATAATTCAGCTGACACATATGATTGTTAACATCTGTATGTATTTTTGCAAAAGAGGAGAAGTCTTTCGTTCCGATGAGCAGACTTGCGGCGGCATTCATTTTATCGAGATCTAACTTTTGATGAATATACCAGCTATGATTAGCAGTAAAGGGATTTTTTGAGGTATTGATTAAGTACTCATAACTTCTCTCTTTTGCACTAAACCTAGCATGAACATCAATGGAAACCTCATAAATGTTTTGAATACAAATATCCCTTGGAAGCATTTTATTCAGTTTGTATTTGATTTCAGATTTGTTAATGGCTTTTTCACACTCCCAATGAAAATAATACTCTTTGGCATGAACGCCTGCATCTGTTCTTCCACAACCTACAATACTCATCTCCTTCAATGAATGAATTTTCGAAAGATCCTTTTCTATAGTTTCTTGAATACTAATTTGTTTGGGTTGTTTCTGCCAGCCAAAGTAAGAAGTTCCATCGTAAGAAATTTTAAAGAAATATCGTTTCATGATTCACTGCGCTTATTGTAGGAACTTGATTTTTCTATTCGTCTTTCTTTAAAAAGGGATAGTTTGAGTTTTCTAAATTGATTTCAAAAACATCGTAGCTAAAATAGCCATCAAAATTATAGATTCCTGAAATCACGCCTTTATTGAGCTCGGGATAGTATTGAAAATGGGTATCATCATTTACCGTATTTATTTCTGCTCCCATATTTATTGGTGCGCTCCATTTTCCATTTGTGTTTTCACAATAGTATACATCATATCCTCCCATTCCTGGCAGAGCATCACTGCTAAAAAATAGATATTTTCCATCTCCAGTAACAAAAGGTGTAGTTTCTCTACCGAGTGTATTTAAAGAAGTTTCTGACTTGGCAATACCCCAACGATCATCAATTCGTTGTATAGAATAAATATCTGTAAGGCTTCGATCTCCCTTTCGGTCAGTGATAAAATACATGGTTTGCGTATAAGATTCATCCTCATCAAAAAGACTGTCTGTTATCGTAGCTGCGCCCTCAAAATAGCTGGTGTTTATGGTTTCATTTATTATCGGGTCTACATACCATGAGCTGTCTTCTTCATCTACTTCAAATTCATAAATTTCTGAGCTTGAAGTTGTTTTTTCAGAGGATGCGGAGGTGTTAACGGTAATTAATCCATACATACCATTTCTAGAGATGAAATTCAATGCATCAAATCCTTCAGTGTTATAATCTTCCATCCATTCTGTATTTAAAACCCAGTTATTGCTTTTTTCATCCCAATCGGCCATGTACATATCTTCAAAAAACTTTTGATCATCAGGATTCATATTGTTCCCAGTTGTTTCAGGTTGTCTTGCTGTAAAATATAATCGCTTGCCACCATAAACCAGGATGGCTCCATACTCTTCATATTTTGAGTTGATTTTTCTTGAAAAAGGTTTACGTAGGTTTACGACTCCGTTTTTGTTTTCGTTTTTTACAAAGTCACATTGTTGAATGAGAATATCTAAGTCATAGTCTTTGGAAAATCTTTTGCCAAATATTTCTCTTGATTTTACGTAATACGTCTTGGCTGAATCTATCTTATTTAATGTGTGATTAATTCTACCAAGCATGTAATAAAGCTCTCCATCACCTTTATCTCCCGCTAGCTTCAAAGCGGAAATAATATTTTCTTCAGCACTGAGATAACTCTTTAAATAGAATTGAGACATGGCCAAATGATAATTGGCTTTCCATGAATTTGGGTTTTTTATTTTAGCTCTCTTGAATGTAAACATCGCCTCGCTCGTTCGACCCGCATAAAACAGCTCATTACCGTTACCAATGAGTTTTTTACACATGATTTTATCAAAAAAGCCTACTTTCGATTGACCCAATACTTGCATTTGAATAAAAAAAGTAAAGCAAAATAAAATGAGCTTATTAGAATAAGATAAATAGTTTTTGGGACGAATAGTTTTTGACATGATGTAAAAATATCATTTTTCTACTTTAATCACAATAGACATCAAGGTGTTGGAGTAAGATTTTATCAAAAAAAAAGGCCTTAAAAAAGGCCTTTACATAATTGAATGTTTTTTGTTACAGATTGAATGCCTCTTTAACAGCCGAAACGTAGTCTGTATCTTCCCATGGGAATAACTTGACGGTTATGTTTTTTGTTTGTCCGGCTGCGTCTTTAAATTCTTTATTAATTGTTTCGCATGTTCTTCCCATGTGACCATATGCCGCAGTTTCGGAGTAAATAGGTGTTCTTAAACTGAATCGTGTTTCAATTGCATAAGGCCTCATGTCAAAAATGGCTTCTAATTTTCTAGCGATTTCTCCATCCGTTAATCCTATTTTAGACGTGCCGTAGGTATCTACATAAAGTCCCATAGGCTTTGCAACTCCAATGGCATAAGCAACTTGAACAAGAATTTCATCACATAGTCCAGCAGCTACCGCATTTTTAGCAATATGTCTTGTTGCATATGCAGCCGACCTGTCTACCTTTGAAGGGTCTTTTCCGGAAAATGCACCTCCACCATGAGCTCCTTTTCCACCATAGGTATCTACTATGATTTTTCTTCCCGTTAAACCAGTGTCACCATGCGGGCCACCAATTACAAATATTCCCGTAGGATTTACGTGATACGTGATTTGATCATTAAATAAATCTTGAATATGCTTTGGTAATTTTGCTTTAACTCTTGGAATTAGAATTTCAATAACATCACGTTTTATTTTTTCGAGCATGGCCTGTTCACCACCAAAATCATCGTGTTGGGTTGAAAGAACAATGGCATCAATTCTAATGGGCTTGTTTTCATCTGAATATTCTATGGTAACCTGTGATTTTGAATCAGGTCTCAAATACGTAATATCATTGTTTTCTCTTCTTAAAGCCGCGAGTTCCTTTAAAAGTAAATGAGAAATTTCTAGAGGCAGTGGCATATAGCTCTCAGTCTCATTTGTCGCATATCCAAACATCATTCCTTGATCGCCAGCACCTTGTTCCTCTTTATCTTTTCTTTCAACACCTTGATTGATATCAGGAGATTGCTCATGAATTGCAGAAAATACTCCACAAGAATTTCCATCAAACATGTATTCACTTTTCGTGTATCCAATTTTGTTGATTACATCTCTTGCTATCTTTTGCACGTCTAAATAAGTCTTTGATTTAACTTCTCCTGCAAGAACTACCTGGCCGGTTGTAACTAGGGTTTCACAAGCTACTTTTGATTCAGGATCAAAGGCTAGAAAGTTATCAATTAATGCATCCGAGATTTGATCGGCAACTTTATCTGGGTGTCCTTCTGAAACGGATTCAGAAGTAAATAAATAAGACATATTTTTTTTGTTTAAGACTGCAAATCTAATAAAAACAGACCTTAATGAGGGAAAAATTTAGTTTTATTCGCTACCATTCTACGAAGTAGCGGATTTGGTCGGTATCGATCTTCTCCATAATAGTCAAAAAGATGTTGCAGTTGGTCCAAGATTTCTTTATGCCCCAATTCATCCACCCATGTTAAAAGCCCTTTCGGATAATTTACTCCTTTTGTCATTGCGAGATCAATATCAACAGGAGAGCCAACATTCATGAAAACAGCATCAATGGCTTCATTGATTAACATACATCTAACTCGATCCAATATGTAATTCCCTAATACTCTATCTTTATTTGCCTCTTTGTTCGATTTCGGCTCTTTGTAGTTATAATAACCACGTCCTGATTTTCTTCCTAAAAATCCTGCTTCAGCGTATCGTTTCTGAGTAAAAGAGGGTTTAAATCTTGAGTCATAGTAAAAAGCTTTAAAAACGGATTCAGTTACCGCGTAATTTACATCATTACCGATATAATCCATCAATGTAAAGGGTCCCATCTTAAACCCACCTAACTCTGTTAGCGCCCAATCAATTGTTGCGAAGTCTGCGATACCTTCTTCATAAATACGAAGGGCTTCACCGTAAAATGGGCGTGCAACTCGATTAACAATAAAGCCTGGTGTATCTTTACATGTTACTACGGTTTTTTTCCAGTTTTTAATCAGTTCAACAGCGCTATTTAGGGTTTCCTCATCGGTTTGCACAGCCGGTATGATTTCAACTAGAGGCATGAGCGGTGCTGGATTAAAAAAGTGTATTCCAATGCAACGATTGGCTTTATTTAAAGCTGAACCTATTGACGCTATGGATAATGAGGAAGTGTTCGAGGCTAGAATACAAGATTCGCTTACTAATGATTCCACAGCCTTAAACACTTCATGTTTGATACCAATATTTTCAACAATTGCCTCAATTACTAAATCAGAATCAGACAGTTGTTTTAATTCTGATGTGAACCTGATTCTGTTGAGTATTGCTATTTTATCTTCTGATGTAATTCTCTCTTTTTCACAAAGACGGCTTAATATTTTGTCCAATCCGGCTTTCGCTTTTTCTAATTGCAACGTTTCTTTATCCACCACCACCACCTCATGTCCATTTTGTGAAGCGATTTGAGCAATTCCACATCCCATGGTGCCTGCTCCAATTATTCCAATTTTACTAATCATTTTCCTTTGAATTTGGCTTTTCTTTTTTCAAGAAATGCTTGTACACCTTCTTGAAAATCTTCTGTTTTACCCGCCTCAGTTTGAAGCTTTTCTTCTAGGTTGAGTTGTTCCTCTAATGTGTTATCTAGACTTTGATTAACCGCTTTTTTGGTTAAACCAAAGGCCCTTGTAGGCATCAGTGCCATTTTCTCCGCAATTTTTAATATGAAATCCTCAAACTCTTCCTCTGAAATGCATTTATAAATCATATTGAGTTCTTCTGCCTCTTTTGCTGATATTTTATCTCCAGTAAACATTAAAGCCAGGGCTTTTTGGACGCCAATTATTCTCGGCAGGAAATAAGTGCCTCCTGAATCAGGAATCAATCCGATTTTAGAAAAAGCTTGAATAAACGATGCGTTTTCTTGAGCAATGGTGAGATCACAGGCCAAAGCAATATTCGCCCCAGCTCCTGCCGCAACTCCGTTAACAGCAGCAATTACTGGCTTTTCTAGTGATCTTATTTTTAATATAATAGGGTTGTAATGGTCTCTAACGATGGATTCAAGTTCAGGCCCATTGGGGTCCGTAGCTTCTGAAAGATCTTGTCCTGCGCAAAAAGCCTTTCCTGATCCAGTGATAATGATGGTTCTAATTTCATCATTTTGAGCACAATAATCCAGTTCTTTTTGCAAGGAAAATGCCATGGCTTGATTAAATGAATTATAGACTTCGGGTCGGTTTAGCGTGATCTTAAACACACCATTATTTAGGGAAGTTATCAGTTCCATTCTTTTGTAATACTAATTTTTATTCTACTAATTTACTTTATATAACTTATTCATACCGGAAATACGCTCTTGAATTACTTTTCGGAGTTCAAGGGGTTCAACGATTTCAATTTCACCTCCATAGCTTAATATTGTTCGAATAAGTTCTTCTGAAATAAGCAAAGTCAAGACAAAAAGGGTGAACTCCTTTGTTTCTTCTTCTATTTCTTGAGATTCATGTATGGGTTGACTGCTAATATATCTTGCTGCAATGGTGTTTGCCTTGAGAATAATTTTACTTGACTTGCCTTTGTATGATGTTATTCCCATCGAATGTTTAAAATAGTTTTCAGCATCAAAGTCACCAGGGTAATGGGTTTCCTCTTCAAGTATTTTCGGAGTATCCATTCTATCTAGGGCATAAGTTCTAATTTCTTTTTGTTTTGCATCGAATGATATGAGATACCATCTGTTTCTATATTCTTTTAAAAAGAGAGGAGAAACTTTTCTCGGTTTTTCTTCAGCCTTGATGTAGCTTGTATATAAAAACCATATCTGTTTTTTACGTTGAATGGCTTCTAGTAAGATAGGTAAGAATTCATTACCGCCAATTGAGGTAGCCGATTCAAATTGAATGTATTGACTTATTTCGTTTTCTGATGTGCCTACAGAGATTCTATCGACGATTTTGTCAATGGCATTTCCAAATTCTTTGAAGAAGGGTGCGTCTTTAAATTGATGCAAGGTATCCACAGCATATTTAATTGAATGCAGCTCATCTTCAGTTAATGGGATGTCATTAATGCTGTAGTTAGTATCTTCATAGAAATAGCCTCGTTCTCTTTTGCTGTATTTGATTGGTGCATCGTGTTCCATTTTCATGTTGAACAGATCTTTTTCTATAGTGCTATCACATATATGTTCTCCGCTAATAGAGCCATATAACGACTCTTCACAAGCTTCTCTAAGTTCTTTCTTTGAAGGGAATGGTCTGTATTTGTTCCGTAACATTTTATCTATGATACGGAATCGGATCAATGCATTCTTAATATGTGGCATTTAGATTTTAACTTCTTTTTTTTGATAACCAAATAGTTCATAAAATTTAATCGCTTTTCCAACAGATTCCGGAACGTCTTCTTCCCAGCTAGAGGCTCCTGCTTTTATTTTGGATAAGACATCGTCTGACATTATGTGTAACAGTTTAGGGTTAAATTCCTTAATCTCTATTATTTTATCGTTGTCTCTCATGTAATTTAACAATCCAATAAGATTAGGCGCAATTTCTATATTGTTCAAGTCATAAATCTCACCATCTTCAACATTGAAAGCAGGATATACATAAATCTTCATGTGGTGACCAAACCCTCTTCCGAAAGCCTCCAAAAGCCCACCGGGTAGATTTCCATAATATTTCTCCTCAAAAATGGTATTTAAATTATAAACACCGAGAATCACACCAATCAATTTTCCTTTGGCTATAGGCGCTAGGTATTCTACCATTTTATAGTGCTTGAGATAATTAGAAACCATTACGGTGTATCCCAAAGAGCTTAGTAAATCAGCCCTATCAATGAAGTCTTGCACTAATATTTTCCCGTCGGCTGTTAGGTCTTTTAAGGTCAATTCAAAAACGACTGAGACGTCTTCCTCTTCCACATCATTTTCTTCCATAAATGCTTTACGACCATTTTCAATCATATCAATATGGACCTTTGTTACGGGTCGAAATCTTCCTCTTGTGAGCAATATGTTCTTTTTGTAAAGGGCAGTAGTCGGTTGTAAAACATTTTTAGATAAATCAAACATAGTGGAATCCGTTATGCCTCTTTTTACCAAGTTTAATGCGATTACTCGATTATCTACGTTCTCAAAATCTGGTCCCTTGATACTGAGCATATCGATTTCTATTCGATCTCTAGGAATTCGATGGATCAAATTGTTTAGAAATTCCTCAATGTTTTCATGTTTATGATAGCAAGAATATATAAGATTAACACCTAAGATACCTAAAGCTTCTTGCTGTCCTCTATGACTATTGTCATGCATTTTCACATGCAATACGATATTATTTGGTTTACTTCCTGGTTTTAATTGGAAACGAATACCTACCCAGCCTTTACCTTGATTTGTTTTATGATAGTTTAAGGATTCTACCGTATTACAAAAGGCAAAAAACTTAGACTCTTTGTATTTATCAGGAAGGGTTGTTTTCAGATTGTCAAATTCAGTATCGAGCATCGTTTGAAGCCGTTCTTCACAAACATACTTTTTGCTTTTCCATACATGGAATCCGACACTTTCATGTCATAAGCAGAATGTGTGAATGCGATTGTTCCCGAACTCCCTCCAGCTTTAAAAAAATTTGCAGCAACTTCTTGTCCAGCACCAATCTCCGCAAAGCACCCATAAATGTCCGTTTGAAGATTGATTTTTAAGGCCTTTTCTTCTGTTGTTAAATGTCTTGTTGTATTTTCCATAATTAATTGAAGGGATCCTTAAAATTAGGATTATTAATGAAAGTGGTATCGGTTAAGGTCAATAAGAATTTTTTAAGTAGAACTTTTTCCTGAGCATCTAATTGAACTCCACCTTGACTGGCATATTCAATTAATGGATCAATGGTTGGAGAAGTATGAACCCCAGATGAGTAATGCTCAATGACTTCATCGAGTGTAGTAAACCTTCCGTCATGCATGTATGGAGCAGTCAGTTCAATATTTCGAAGACTTGGAACCTTAAATTTCCCATCATCATTAGGGTTATTGGTAACTAGAGATCTTCCTAAATCAGAAAAAGTGTTGTCTAATCCGTTATTACTGAATTTTTTCACCCTCATTAAAGGTCCGTTATGACAATGAAAACAATCCGCTCCATTTAAGCTTTTAAATAAATCGTATCCCGCCCATTCTTCTACTTCAATACTTTGCAGAATATTGTTTTCATTAGATGAAAGAGGAATGTTGTACTCATATTTATACATCACATCAAATTTTGAACTTGAAGAGATAATCGTTCTAAGAAATTGTGCAATTGCCTTTGACACCTTAGTGGCATCAATGCCTTCCTCGCCAAAAGCTCTGAAAAAATGGTTTCTATAAAAAAGGTCAGCACTTAATTTATCTACAGCCTCTTGCCATTCTTGATGCATTTCAATAGGGTTTGGAACAGGTTCAAGAATTTGAGCTTCTAGTGAGCTTTCTCGACCATCCCAAAAGAAAAAATCTTCCCACCCCAAGTTAAATAAAGGCATCGCATTTCTAGTACCAGAAATCCCATCAATTCCAACAGAGTATTGTGAGCTTTCTGCAAAGGCATTTTCGGGTAAATGACAACTTGCACAATTCATTGTATTATCACCACTTAATCTTTTTTCATAAAAAAGAAACCTGCCTAATTCAATACCTTCCTCTGTCATCGGGTTATTTGAAGGAATGACCATGCTCGGAAAATGAGATGGTGTGGACATTGAATATGGGGTTGGGGTATACACCTCATCCTTGTTGCATGATAGGCATATACCAAGAAATATAAATATATAAATGGAATGTTTCATGGTTAGGGAGTTAAGGCAATCATGAAATTGTTTTTAACCTTCTCGGCCAAAACGATTTGACCACTTCCTGTGTGGGTAAGGAATTCGGTTTTTAAATCAATACTTGACTCGGCGTTTTTAAGAAATTCAGCCATATCTAAAGACCATTCTAATTTGTGTCCATCAGTCGTAGGGGTCCAATTAAGGTCATTAAAATTAAAATCCTCCATGAATTCATCGGTTCCAATGTGAAAACTAAAGTTGTGATTAAAGTTTTCTCCTGAAGACAGGGTATCAACTTTTCCTTCGATACTAATAAAAATATACCCAGTATTCCATCCCCAATGCATTAATCCAGCATTACTGATATTTAAAGGGCTTTCATTTGGAAATAAAGAGGGGTCTGCATGATTGATACTAGAATCCAAACCTACTTTTCCAAAAATCGATTGGAATTTAGTGTAATCACCAGAAGTGCTAAAAAGGTGATTTGTACTGTTTCTATAGTCGTACAAGGACGCACCATTCAAGGTGTCTTGTCCATTCGTTAAATCTGACAAATAAAATTTCAAATCTGTAAATTTTACAGTATACCCTTCATCTGTTTGATATGAAGAGTCCAGATAAAAGCCTTGAGTTCCATAGCTTGGATTAATTTTTATTTGTAATTCATCTAATGGATAAGTACAGCTACCATCATCAGTATTCGCATTTTTGTTATAGTTATCCGCTTGCGGATCAGTACACCCTTCTTTCTTACATGAAAATGTAAAAATCGAGAAAATAAAAAGTAACGTTATTAATCGAATCATTCTTAACAAAATTAAGCTAAAATTCTCGTAAATTCCTATTTTTATGGGCATAGATTAGGACTTGAGTATGCTGTCAACAATTAATAGAGAAAAGTATCCCTTATTTGTTTTAAGTGCTTCTGCAGGAAGTGGTAAAACGTATCAATTGGTATTACAATACTTATCCATAGTACTCAAAACAAAATCACCAAATAAATTTAAAGGAATCGTAGCCATTACATTTACCAATAAGGCTTCCCTTGAAATGAAAACAAGGATTATTGATGCTTTGTTCAAGTTGGCTAAGTACAAGTCTCCTAGCGAAGATAAAAACACAGCAGAAATAATTATTGAGTTAAAGAAACTGGTTAAGGTTGATGAAAAGGAAATTGTAAAGCGAAGTGGGAACGTATTAAAATCGATCCTTCATGGATATGAAAATTTTAATGTGTCGACAATTGACAAATTCAATTTACGCTTAATCAAATCTTTTTCAAATGATTTAGATTTACCAAACGAATTTGAGGTTTCCCTCAATGAAAATGAAGTTCTTGAAGAAGTTGTCGATTTACTCCTGAATTCTATTGGTGAAAATGGCAATAAGGATTTAACAAAGTTGGTTCAAGAATATGCCAAGTCAAATTTTAGAGATGGTAATCAATGGAATTTTAAACGACAGCTAATGTCATTTGCCTCTTCATTGAATAAGGAGAAAAACCATGGTTTTATAAAGACGCTAATGGATATTTCCTTTGATAAAAAGGAATACAATAAGATTCAAAACAAGATTGATCAACTAAATGAGGTGTTTAAACCCAAAGTCGAGCAATTTTCAGGCGCGTTTCATGCCCAACGAATCAACGAAGTAGATCTTCCTTATAAGGGTCAGACATATAATGCCCTCGTAAAGATCGCCAAATTGACCAAATGTCCCATGCACAATAATGAGAAAGGGATTCTTTCAACAAGGCTAATAAATTATTGTGAAGAAGAAGGAGATACTCAGGCTTTAACTCGAAA
>JGI20160J14292_10003894_pt1 | contig 11264 bp, 9 predicted proteins | sample COG_10_FD_14292 | JGI IMG/M metagenome (IMG submission 14292) | reverse complement strand
TACTTCTGAGTTACTAAAGTTAACTTTATTCCAGCTAGCACCACTTTCATATAAATAATGAAAAACATAATGACTATCTAGAGTAGGAACACCCCAACCAAGCATATAGAAATCACCTTGGTTATCTTTTAGCTCTTTAAAGTGTTTACTTTTAGTTTGTGCAAATAAATTTACATTAACACCAATTTTACCAAACATTCCAACGACAGCTGTACAAATTGCTTCATCATTTACATATCTGTCATTTGGACATCTTAATTCAACATCAAAACCATTTGGATAACCAGCGTCAGCCAATAGTTTTTTTGCTGCATCAACATCATAAGGTAATCTTTTATCTAGATCAGCAGTGTAACCATTTACACCAGGAAAAGTTATAATTCCAGCAGGCTCACTTAAACCTCTCATAACTTTTTTCTTGATGGCCTCAATATCGATTGCTTGATAAAGAGCTTGTCTTACCTCTTTTTTCTTAAATGGGTTATCACCTGTATTACCAGTTCTTAACTGATCAGCAGCCTGATCCATTCCTAAGAAAATAGTACGCATTTGTGGAGTACTTTCAACTTTATGAGCTGATGAAGATCCAATTCGTTTCAAATCTTGAACTGGAGCATCTGTAACTAAATCAATCTCACCTGACAATAACGCTGCAACTCGTGTTGCTGCATTTTTAATTGGAAGCAATTGAATTTGAGTTACTTTTTTATCTTTCATCTCACCCCACCAGTGTCTATTTTTTTTAAACACAGTTTTAGTATTAGGCTCTCTTAATGTAATTTTAAAAGGTCCTGTTCCTAAAGCATTAGTGGCAGAAAAAGTTTCTTGTCCAGCATCCCAATTTTGAGGAGACATAGCAAAGTTTTCTTCAGACCATGCTTTAGACATTATAAAAATGTTTGATAGTTGGTTTAAAAGAATTGGATTTGGTTTACTTGTCATAATCTTAACTGAATAATCTCCAATAGCTTCAACTCCTGAAATTGTACTTATATATTCCTTAAAATCAGATGTTCTTTGCTTAGCTCTTAAAATACTAAACACAACATCTTCAGATGTCATTGCAGAACCATCTGAAAATTTTACATCTTCTCTTAATGTAAAAATCCAAGTGTTTGGGTCTGTTGCTTTCCAACTTTTTGCTAAAGCTGGCTGAATTTTCATATCTACAGCTCTCTCAACTAAAGCTTCATATATTTGTCGAGATACCTGAGTAGTTGGACCTTCATTTTGTGCGTGCGGATCTAGTGTAAGACTGTCTCCTTGCATTGACCATTTAATCGTTTTAGCCCATGCTGAAGAAAATCCAAATACTAGAACTACAGATAATAGTACTCGTATTAAATTTTTGATTTTCATTATTTCCCTCTTTTTTAAATTTATTTAAAAAAGTATAAGTGAAATAACTAAATTATTATAGATAAAATTTTAAAGTAAAAATTTAACTTTTGTCGCTATCTACTAATTTTTTCTTACCAATCCAGGGCATCATTCCTCTTAGTTCTGCACCAACTTTTTCTACTGAATGCTCTGCTAATTTAGCTCTAGTTGCAAGGAAGTTTTTTTGACCATTTTTACATTCATCCATCCATTCTTTAGTGAATTTACCAGATTGAATATCAGTTAAAACTTCTTTCATTCTTTTTTTAGTTTCTTCTTTATTTATAATTCTAGGTCCTGAAACATATTCTCCATACTCAGCAGTATTTGAAATAGAGTAGTTCATATTTGCTATTCCACCTTCATAAATTAAATCAACAATCAACTTAACTTCATGAACAGTTTCAAAATATGCCATTTCAGGTTCGTAACCTGCTTCAGTTAAAGTTTCATAACCATTCTTGATCAGCTCAACTAAACCACCACATAAAACAGTTTGTTCGCCAAATAAATCTGTTTCAACTTCATCTTTAAATGTAGTCTCAATAATTCCAGATCTTCCACCGCCTACAGCTGAGGCATACGATAACGCAAGGTCTCTTGCTTTTCCTGAGCCATCCTGATGAACTGCAAACAAACATGGAACTCCACCACCTTTTTCATATTCACTTCTAACTAAGTGTCCAGGTCCTTTTGGGGCAACCATGAAAACATCTAAATCTTTTCTAGCTTTAATTAAATCATAATGAACATTTAAACCATGAGCAAATGCAATACTTGTTCCTTCTCTTACTCTTTGTTCAATATGATTTTTATAAATCTCAGCCTGTAATTCATCTGGCGTTAATATCATAACAACATCAGCCCAAGCAGCTGCATCAGACAGATTCATTACCTTTAATCCTTTTGACTCAGCTTTAGCTGCACTAGAAGATCCCTCTCTAAGAGCCACAACAATTTCTGTAACTCCGCTATCTTTTAAATTTAATGCATGAGCATGTCCTTGGCTTCCATAACCAAAAATTGCAACTTTTTTGCTTTTAATTAAGTTTACATCCGCATCTTTTTCATAAAACATTTTCATTTTCTTTTTCTCCTTTTAATTAATTAAAAATTTCTGCGCCTCTTGTCATTGCTACCGCTCCTGTTCTTGAGACACTTATAAGACCAAGCGATTTTAAATTTTTTGCCATTTTATCTATTTCTCTTCTTAATGCAGTAATTTGTATTACTGCTGATTTATTAGTTTGATCTAATATAACTGGATTATATTTTTTACAAGTATTTAAAGCCTTTTTTATTTTTGCTGAATTTCCTACAACTTTAAACAATGCCATCTCTTTAAAAATTACATTTTTATCTTCTCTTTTAAAATTACCAACTTTATGAACTGGGACTAATTTTTTTAGTTGTAAAACTATCTGCTCTATTACCTCTGGAGTTCCAGTAGTCACAATTGTTATTCTTGAAAGATTTTCTTTTTGATCAACCTCNGCAACTGCAAGTGACTCAATATTATAACCTCTTCCAGAAAAAAGCCCTACTACTCGTGATAACACACTTGCTTCATTATCTACCCAAACTACAATGATATGAGTTTCTAATTTACCAAGTTTGCTTGGAATACTATAAGCTGATTTAGATTTAGCCATTTAAACTAACGCTTTTCCTTTACCTGTAATTTTGTTTTGTTCTTGATCTTTAGGACCCAATAACATTTGATTGTGAGGTTTTCCTGATGGGATCATTGGAAAGCAGTTTTCTGCTTGATCTACATGACAGTCAAAGATTACCGGTTTATCTACATCAATCATTTCTTGAATTTTCTCATCTAATTCATCTGGGTTTTCAGCTCTAATACCAACACAACCATAGGCCTCAGCTAATTTTACAAAATCAGGCAAAGCTTCAGAGTAACTTTCAGAGTAGTTTTTTTCATGCAGCAGCTCTTGCCACTGTCTTACCATTCCCATGTATTGATTATTTAAAATAAAGATCTTGATAGGCAGATTGTACTGTATTGCGGTCGAAATTTCTTGCATCGTCATCAAAATTGAGGCTTCACCAGCTATATCAATAACTAATTTTTTTGGATGTGCTACTTGAACTCCTACTGCAGCTGGTAGTCCATACCCCATTGTACCCAGCCCACCTGATGTCATCCATCTATTAGGTTTATTAAATTTATAATGTTGTGCGGCCCACATCTGATGTTGACCAACCTCTGTTGTTATAAAAGTATCTTGATTTTTAGTTAACTCATAAAGCCTTTGAACAGCGTGCTGGGGTTTAATAATTTTATCACTATTAATAAAATTTAAAGACTCTTTTGTTCTCCATTTTTGAATTTGCTGCCACCACTTAGATATTTTTTGCTTATTAGACTTTTGCAAATTAAGATTTTTCTTTTTTAAAGTTTTAGTTGTTGATTTTATAACGTCAGCAACATCACCAACAATTGCTAGATCTACTTTTATAATTTTATTAATTGAAGATGGATCAATATCAATATGGACCTTTTTTGATTTAGGAGAAAATTCATCTATCTTGCCTGTAATTCTATCATCAAATCTTGCACCAATATTTATTAAAAGATCACAATCGTGCATTGCATTATTGGCTTCATAGGTTCCGTGCATTCCAAGCATTCCTAAAAATTGATTGTCATCACCAGGGTAAGAGCCCAAACCTTGAAGAGTTGTAGTAATTGGAAAACCTGTTAGAGCAACTAACTCTCTTAAAAGTTCACTTGCTTTTGGTCCTGAATTAACAACTCCACCACCTGTATAAAAAATTGGCTTTGAGGATTTATTCATTAACTCAATTAATTGATCAATGTCTTTTTGATTAAATCTATTTTTATTTTTTATTTCTACTTTTTTTTCTTTTTTTCGTGACACATATTTTGCTTTAGCAAATTGAATATCTTTTGGAATATCAACTAATACTGGTCCTGGTCTTCCAGTTGTTGCAACTTCAAAAGCTTCGTGCATAATTCTTGGTAATTCGTTAATATCTTTTACTAACCAATTGTGTTTGGTACATGGTCTAGTAATTCCGGTGGTATCACATTCTTGAAATGCATCTGTTCCAATTAGATGTGTTGGAACCTGACCTGAAATACAAACTAAAGGAACTGAGTCCATGTAAGCATCAGTTAATGCTGTTACAACATTTGTTGCTCCTGGTCCTGAGGTAACCAAAACTACACCTGGTTTACCTGATGATCTTGCATAACCTTCTGCGGCATGACCCGCACCCTGTTCATGTCTAACTAAAATGTGTTTTATAGATGAATGATTTTTAAGCTCATCATAAATAGGAAGTACTGCTCCACCAGGATATCCAAAAATGTGCTCAACCTTTTGTTCTTCAAGACACTTAAATACTATTTCCGCTCCTGTATATAATTTTGGCATTTCGCAATCTAGCTGAAGTTGTGCTCATTGGTCAAGTTTTAGAATGAATTAATTAAATTTTTTTTAAAAAATTACTCAACTCGTGTGGTTGAAGTTTAACCCAATTCATCATGTTTCCTCTAGCCCAAGTGCTTTGTCTTTTAGCGTATTGTCTAGTCTTTATTGATATTTTTTCTTTAATATCGCTCAATTCTTTTTTACTATTTAGATGCTCTTTGATCTCATTGATGCCGATGGCCTTATTGACGCTCTTATCTTTTTTGACTTTTAACTTAATAAATCTTTTTACTTCATTAATTGCACCAATTTTAATCATTTGTTCTGTTCTTTTACTAATTCTTTGAATCAAATCTTGTCGAGGATAATCAATATAAATTTTAAAAAAATCACTGTCATTAAAATTTGATTTAGTGTTTTTATACCATTCATGAAGAGATTTTTTAGTAAATTTTTTTACTTCATACGCTCTAATTGATCGTTGAGCATCTGTTGGATTTATTCTATCTCTAGAGTTTGGATCAAGTTTTAAAAGTTTTAAATAAAAATCTTTTTGACCTAAAGATTTATGTAAAGCTCGTATTTTATTTCTAAAACGAATTGGAATATTAGGTATCTTTACAAGTCCATCTGTTAAAGCTTTAAAATATAACCCAGTGCCTCCCACCAAAATTGGAATTTTTTTTCTTTTCTTAATTTCATTAATATTTTTTAATGCAAGCTTCAACCAATCGCCTGTTGAAAAATTTTTTTTAACATTATGAAAGCCATACAAATGATGTTTTATTTTTTGATAATCTTTAGGATTGGGGCGTGCAGATAAAATTTTTAATTCTTTGTAAACCTGCATACTATCTGCATTAATGATTTCACCATTAATTTTTTTGGCAAGTTTAATTGCAAAAGTAGATTTTCCTGAAGCAGTCGGTCCAGATATCAAAATAATCTTGGATTCAAAATCCATGATTAATCTAGCTTAACACCTATGTATCTTCTTTGATTTTGATTATTATAAATTGCTAGTAAAATTGTTTTTTGATTTGATTTTAAAACATCTTTTACAATTTTTTCTAAATCTTCAGCACTCTTTATTTTAATTTTTTGTACCTCAACTATAACACTATTAGCTTTTATAGAATTAAGTAAAGGACTTGTGTTGCCTATTTTTGTAACAATTAATCCTGTAGTTTGATTTGGAAGTTTTCTAGTTTTGATATCTTCTTTTGTTAATTTTCTAACTGTTATTTTTAAATCCTCTATTATTAAATCTTTTGGCATTTCTGGTTTTTTTTCACCTACTTTAAAATCATCAGATGTTTCTAGTCTTCCTAAAAGAATATTTTTAGTTAACTCTTTTTTATTTCTCCAAACTTTAACTTTTACTGTTGTTCCAACTTTTGTTTTTGCAACAATCGCTGGTAGCTCTTTCATTTGATTAATTCTAACACCATTAAATTCTAAAATAATATCACCTGCTTTAATTCCACCTTTTTCTGATGGGCTATTTTCTGCAACACTTGCAACCAATGCTCCTCTTGGTTCATCTAATTTTTCAACATCAGCTATTTCCTGTGTAACATCTTGAATTCTAACTCCAAGCCATCCTCTCTTTGTTTCACCAAATTCAATTAACTGATCAATTACAATTTTTGCGCTATTTGATGGGATTGAAAAACCTATTCCAATAGATCCATTTCTTCCTAATATTGCAGTATTAATTCCAATTACATCTCCATTCATATCAAATAAAGGTCCACCAGAATTGCCAGAGTTAATTGATGCATCTGTTTGTATATAATCTTCATATCTTGACAAACCTATTGAGCGATTTCTAGCTGAAATAATTCCTGAAGTAACTGTGCCCCCTAAACCAAATGGATTACCGATAGCAATAACCCAATCTCCAATTCTTGCTTTATCTGAGTCCCCAAACTGAACTGGAGAAAATTTTTCTTTAGTTTCTAACTGTAAAACTGCAATATCTGATAATGGATCAGCTCCAATTACCTTTGCTTTAATTTCTTGATCTCCATTTACTCTAACAAATATATCTTCAGCACCTTGAATGACATGATTATTAGTAACTACTATTCCTTTTTCATCAATAATAAACCCGGATCCTAATGCTGATGATTTTCTTTCTTGGGGAGTTCCAAATTCTCTAAACATATCCTCAAAAGGAGATCCTGGGGGGAAAGTAAATGGTAAAGGGTTAGTGTTTGTAACAACAGTTTGTGTTGTTGAAATATTTACAACTGAAGGCATTAATCTTTCCGCTAAATCCGCAAAAGACTCGGGGAACGATTGTGAATTTGATTGAACTGATAAGCCAAAACTTATGATAAACGTTAAAATTATAAATTTAATTTTTTTCATACTAACTCTTAATATAATAAATAATTATAAAACCCAAAACTGCAAAAATTAGCCCACCTGATCTTAATTGACTATCTTTTACTAATTCTAATTTCTTTAACATACTTTTCATTTTTGCTGGAAATAAGGCATACAAAATACCTTCTATAAAAAGAAAGAGACCAAAGGCTATGATCAATTCTTTCATAAAATAAAACTATTGAGATTTAGGTTTTATATTTCCAAAAAATTTAAAAAATTCACTGTCAGGAGATAAAATTAAAGATGTATCTCCACCAATTAAAGCAGTTTCGTAGGCTTGCATTGCTCTATAAAAAGCAAAGAATTCTGGATCTCTTCCAAAAGCTTCAGCAAAAATTTTATTTCTTTCACCATCACCTTCACCCTTCATAATCTCAGAGTCTTTATTTGCATTTGCTAAAATCACTGATACTTCTTTGTTGGCAGTTGAAGTAATAGTTACTGCCATCTCAGCACCTCTTGCTCTAAATTCTTTAGCTTCTCTTTCTCTTTCAGTTTGCATTCTTCTATAAATAGCATCACTATTTGCTTGCGGAAGATCTGCTCTTTTAATTCTAACATCTACTATTTTAATTCCAAATTTTTGAGCTTCTGTGTTTACACCCTCTTGAATTAAAGACATTTGTTTTGATCTGTCTTTAGAAAGTAAGGTTTGTAATTCTTGTTGTCCTAAAACATTTCTAATTCTCGAGTTTATAATTGTTGCTAATCTTGATCTTGCAACTCTTTCATTTCCCACAGAAATATAGAATTTTAATGGATCAATTATTTGAAATCTTGCAAAAGCATCAACGATTAATCTTTTTTGGTCAGAAGCAATTACCTCTGCTGGTGGTGTGTCTAAATTTAAAATTCTGCTGTCTAAAAAAACAACGTTTTGAATAAAAGGTATTTTAAAGTTTAAACCAGGTTCTACTATAATTTTTTTAGGGTCACCAAATTGTAGAACAATTGCTTGATTAACTTCTTTAACAATAAATATAGAGAAGAAAGCAAAGGCAGCTATCACTGCAATTATTGGTAATAATATTTTTTGCACTTTCATCTAATTACTCACTTTCTTTTTTCCCAGTTCAGGTAATGGTAGATATGGCACTACACCAGAGCCCGCACCTTTTTCAATAATTACTTTCTCAATATCTGCTAAAACCTTCTCCATAGTTTCAAGATACATTCTTTCTTGAGTAACTTCTTTTGCTTTATCGTATTCGTTAAATATAGACACAAATCTACTTGCTTCACCTTCTGCTGATGCAACAACTTTTTGTTTATAAGCTTCCGCTTCTTGCATAATTTTTGCTGCTTCCCCTCTAGCTCTTGGGATTACATCATTCGCATAAGCTTCTGCTTCATTTTTAGATCTTTCCATATCAGCTCTTGCAGCTTGTACATCTCTAAAAGCATCAATAACCTGATCTGGTGGATCAGCTTTTTGAGTTTGAACTTGTGTAATTTGAATTCCACTATTGTATTCATCTAGAATTGATTGAATAATTTCTTGTGTCTCAACTTCAATTTTTGCTCTTCCTTCGGTTAAAATTGGTTGAATATCACTTTTTGCAATTACTTCTCTCATTGCTGTTTCTGCTGCAGCTTTTACTGTTCCTTCTGGATCTTGTATTTCAAATAGAAACTTACCCGCATCTTTAATTACCCAAAATACAGAAAAATCTATATTTACGATATTTTCATCACCTGTTAGCATTAAACTTTCTTGAGGAACATCTGCTACTCCTCCACCTGTTGAAAAACCGCTATCTCTCTCTGATCTAAATCCAATATCAATTCTATTTACCTTTGTAACTTTTGGTGTTTGAACTGTCTCTATTGGGATTGGAATATGATAATGTAATCCTGGTTGAGTAGTTTTTATGAACTTACCAAATCTAAGGACGACACCTTGTTCGTCAGGTCCTACTCTATAAAGTCCACTAGCAAGCCATACGAAAAGTAAAATAATTAAAATTAAACCAATTGGCTTTCCACCTGATTTACTTCCTCCAGGTAAAAATTTATTAATTTTATTTTGAATATCTCTAATTATTGCATCTATGTCTGGCGGCGTTGGGCCTCTACCTGAGCCATTTCCACCTCCACCAGGGGGTGTTCCCCATGGACTTCCACCTCTACCTTTAAAATCGTCTGACATATGACAAAGTATATAGTGTCTTTATTACAAAAAACAAGTAATGATCAAAATATGACTGATAAAAAGCCAGAACTAAGTGACGCAATGAAAAAGAAATTGGAACCTCGAAAATTCATTAAAAATCCTATTTTAGGTACAAAATTTACAATAGCAATTTCTAGTGCAAAAGGTGGTGTTGGAAAATCTACCTTTGCAACCAATCTAGCTTTAGCTCTAAAACAAATTGGCTGTAAAGTTGGTTTGTTAGATGCTGATATTTATGGTCCATCTATTCCAAAGATGTTTGATATTAATGAAAAACCTAAAAGTGATGGTCAAAAATTAGAGCCAATAATAAAATATGATATTCAATGTATGTCCATTGGGTTTTTAGCAGATCAACAAACACCAATGATTTGGCGTGGCCCTATGGTGACTAGTGCAATTAAAACTTTTACTCAAAAAGTCAGCTGGAAAGACTTAGATTTTATAATTGTTGATATGCCTCCTGGAACTGGAGATACGCAACTAACTTTTTCACAAGAAATTAAAATGGATGGTGCAATAATTGTATCAACACCTCAGGAAGTGGCTCTATTAGATGTTAAAAGAGGAATTAAAATGTTTGATAAACTGGGTGTTAAAATCTTAGGTTTAGTAGACAATATGAGTTTTTTTACTGGAGATGATGGGAAAAAATATAAAATTTTTGGTGAAGGTGGAGTTAAAAAAACTGCAGAAGAATTTCAAAAAGAGTTTTTAGGAGAAATACCAATTAACCCTGAAGTTGGAAAATGTGGAGACGAGGGAAAGCCTATTGTTGAAGCTAATCCAGAGCACGAAATTTCAAAAATATATTTAGATTTTGCGAATAAGATTAAATCAACTTATCTTTAAGATCAAAAGCAATCATTAGTTCATTCCATTCTCTTTTAGATAATCCTGAACTATCAACATCAACATTTTCACCTTTAATAAGTTTTTGTATGATTTGTTTTCCTTTGGCAGAGACCTCTGTTCCGCCAACTCTATAATCCATAAATGCATCATATGTAATTGGAACCCATTTTTTAAGAGTATCTAACATAATATCTGCATAAACTCTTATCTCATATTGTGCATGACTATCAGCTCTTAGTCTTAAAAAATTCATCAAGTTCAGTAAGTCAGTTTTCCAATACCACTGAGTATAAGTATTCAATGTTAAATTCATTCTTGCAAGTTCTCTTGCTAACCCTTTTTTATTCTCATCAATAGTTGATCCATCAAATCTTTCATTCAACATCATCTCATAATTATCATAAGTTCTGTCAGCATCATTTTTTAAAAGTTCCAAAACTTCTTTTGCTTGTTCGCCCTCTATAACATCACCTCTTCCTTGTCTGTTACTTGAAGACTGTGCTGCTAGATTTTCTGCTGAAGGTAAATAAAATTCTTTGTCTAAAATAGAATATCTTGCAGAATATTCATTTACATTTGCCGTTCTATGTCTGATCCATTGTCGGGCAATAAAAATTGGTAGCTTAACATGATATTTAATTTCACACATTTCAAATGGAGTGCTGTGCCAATGTCTCATTAAATATTTAATTAGACCTGCGTCTGTTGAAACTTTTTTAGTTCCTTTTCCATAAGAAACTCTTGCTGATTGAACGATTGATGTATCATCACCCATATAATCAACAACCCTTACAAAACCATGGTCTAATGCTGGCATTGCTTCATATAATATACTTTCAAGTGCAGGGGCTGTAACTCTCTTTGTTTGATTCTGTTGAGATTGTTGCTCTTTAATCTCTTGTAATTGTTCGCTAGTTAATTTCATGATTTTTATTGAATCTCTTCCAAATGCTTTTATATTAATAATGTTGGTTTTCCAACTATGACGATAAACGAATTTCGTAATAACCATTGCGGACGTGGGGGCAGTACCCACCACCTCC
>JGI20160J14292_10003882_pt1 | contig 11288 bp, 2 predicted proteins | sample COG_10_FD_14292 | JGI IMG/M metagenome (IMG submission 14292) | reverse complement strand
GGTAATTTCTCCCAAGGCCCGATCAATTTCATCGCTCAATGCCTTGCCATTTTCCATCATCTCTAAACGCCTGCCCAAGCTTTCCGGCATTAAGACCTCCCTAGGAGAAAGGGAATGTAGCACTGAAAATAAATCACCCGGTTTGGTTTGTGCGGAAAGAGCAAACTTCCCGGTCGATAAATCGAGCCAGGCAGCACGGGCTCCCTTTTTATCAAGGTCGAGAGCGAGGAGAAAATGATTATGTGAAGCCTCCAACTGGCGATCCTCCAAGACCGTGCCTGGGGTTAGAATACGGGTAATTCCCCGCTTCACCAGCTTACCAGGCTGGGGAGCTTCCAACTGGTCACAAATTGCCACCTTTTTCCCCTGAGCGAGTAGCTTACTCAAATAAGATTCAGCAGCATGGGAGGGAATTCCCGCCATAGGCATATCATGCCGCTTGGTCAGGGTAATTCCAAGCAAGGCGGCACCCTGCTCGGCATCGGTCTCAAACATCTCATAGAAATCGCCAAGGCGGAAAAGCAACAAGGTATCATCCTCGAGGCTTTGCCGGGCCTCGCGGTATTGTTTCATCATGGGAGTGTCCGAGCTCATGCAGGAAAGCTTCCAAGCAATCCCTGAGCGAGGGATTCGTCAAGGGAATGAAATTGACGTGAGAAAAAAACTAGAAGTTTGCCCCCACTCCCAACTCAATCAAGTGCTGAAGGAACCATCAAAAGATTCATTGGAGGTTAACCCAAGCATCCTGTATCCGGCTCGAACACTGTAATTATTGGAAAACAAATATTCCAAACCCATTGAGAAGTCGTAGGTGAAGACGAGAGAAGATTCAAAATCTGATCTAGGTTCTAGATCAGATCTAGAACCACCAATCATTTGGTATAATTGGGCATCGAAGCTATCTTTCCTGAATGCAAACCCAGCCCCCAAGTTTCCATATGTGGAAACTTTTTCACCAAGAGGTACAGAGTAACCACCGCCTAGACTGATAGAGTAAGATTCGGTCACCCCAGATGTTTCTGCGAAAATTGTACCAACTTCACTCTTAAATTTATCATTTTCATACTTCTGGTGTTGATACCCTATTTTGAAGAAAGCATTCCAATTTTCCCACCTTCGACCAGCACTAATCCCTACTGAATTTCCGAATTTGCCATTTAATTCATCGCTAAAGACATTACCTGACTCGCCAAAATCGTATGCTATATAGCTCGTAAAGGAAAAGCCAACCAAAGGCATTAAATAATAATCACCCTTTCTTTGCTGAGTGGTGGGAACCACTCGGGACACTTCAGATTTATAAACCGTAGGCAATTCGGGTTCTGGTTCTTCAACTGGCAGAGGTAAGAGTTCGATAGTTGGCCCAGGTAGTTCATCGTAGGACAGTTGGGCATCGGTTTCCAATTCAATCGGAGCAAGGGACTCATTCCGTTCGATCAGTTGGATAGGCTCGGTACCCGACATCTCACTGAGTCTTTGTGAAAGCTCCAAGGCCCGTTGCTCCATCCGTAAAAACTTTCTTTGCAACTCTGACACCGGTGCATCGCTCGCCGACTGGGCATTAAGCGAAGCCATCCCTAAGATCAGGCAAAACAAAAACAAAGGAGTACGAGTAATAAAAGGCACGATTTAGATAAAATCTGATTTAATAAGAAAAATCAAACTGAAGAATTTTGTTAAGGGAAGGAGAGCTTCTACGAAGAGCTAATTCAGTTAGAATCTTTTTCTTATCAAAACTACTAAAGAAATCACTGTAATGAATATAATAGCTTAGATCTTCGAGACTGGGCAGAATCTCAATAATCTCATCCCGCACCTGCATACGAACGAAGTCTTTTTCGTAATAGAGTACATCCTGATCTGTTCGTAAGAACCAACCACCTGTATCGTTTACACCACCTTCCCAATGCAACCATTGCTGAAGCCCCTGATGGTACCCATCTGAAATATTTATCCCCCGTCCAAAACCAACCGAGATTTTCACGCCACATCCAGGAGGCATCAAGCAATTGATCAGGCTGATGAACGTAAACCCAACCCATTTCCATATGATAAATCCAATTTTCACGTCCCTGTGAAATATCCTGATAATAGGAACCCAAAAACATTAAATTTGTCCAGTCAGGCATCTCTGCACTGGTAGCCACCCAGATACGGGCAGTTGCAGTGTCTTCTAAACCTTGGTCGATCAAACGGTATTGAAAACTATCCTCGCCCATAAATCCCTTAGGTGGAACATATTTAAAGACTCCTCGAACCAAAGAAGTATTAAGATTTACTCCGTTAGCAGTTTGGGAACTTATCCATTCAACCTGATAAGAACTTTTTTCTGCTGGATCGTCGGGTCCAGAATGATCGTTCTTTAAGACATCGATCAAAATAGTCGGATTGGAAAATCTACTTTCCTGATAAAAATATTTGAGATCATCCACTGCCACTGGGGGGTCGTTTACTGGGGATATTAAAAGTTCAATTATTTGAGAACGTGTTGAAAAATCATCAGAAACAAGCACCCCGAAGGAATCCAATCCATAGTAGTCCACATTGGGCCGATAGCTAAAAGCACCACCTGCTGTATTAGCAAGACCATGATTTGCCTGAAACTCTATCTCGTACTTCACCACATCCCCATCTTCATCAAAGGATTCAAAGGTTTCAAAAAGTTCACCATCTTCGGATAAGGAATAATTCTTCTGGAGTAGAACAGGCGCGTCGTTGGCATCTTCCAATTCAACAAATATAGTTTGATTTGTTTCAAACACACCGTCGGAAACCCCGATAACTACCTCAAATATACCATCAGTATTTGAATCTTTTGGGGCTTCAAAATTCCGAAGTGATGTAAAATGAAGAGACCCGTTGGACTCGTTGATCGAGAAGAATCCCGCGTCTGCCCCCTTGGCAACCCGGTAAGCCAAGTTGGTGGTTTCGTTATCTTCCGCCGTTACTTGGGTTATAAAAAGACGGTCTTCGGGAATGGTTAACTGGTAGAAAGTTTCGCCTCCTCCACTGGTATAATATGGAGGACTTTCATCCTGATCGGCAACCACTACAAACACAGTATAAGTTTGCCCTAAAGCGGAGTCATTTAAATCGATCAAAAGTTCGTAACGATTATCCTCGTTGGAATCATTCGCATCCTCAAAATCAAAACCGCCAGGATAAATGCTTTCGAGAATTCCATTATTAGAAAGGGTAAAAAGTTCAGCATCTATGCCCCCGATAATGCTGGCATTGGGGTCCTCAAGTTTATCGGGGTCAGAAACCTGAAGGTCGGCAACGAAGGATTGATTCTCAGGAATGGTAAAGGTCGTTCCTTGGAGTCCTGCCTTGAGAACGGAAGAAGGTAGACTGTCTGGTAAGTTGTTTATGAAAATGGTCAAGTTGTGCTCAGTACGAGGGGAATAAGGATCTTGTAAACCCAATTGGGCAACGTAGCCAAGTTCGGTACCATCTCGTTCATAATCGGACAATCGATCCTGTTTAAAATAGAGGACATTGCCCAGTACTTCAAAGTCGGGATCAGCTTGGTTCCAAGTCGTCCAAACCATAGAGTCACCATCTCCATCATAAGACAGTAATTCCAGTACCTTGGCCACCCCTTCATCTCTGGTAACCAAATTCGGGATCCTAGCAACGGGGTCATCGTTTACGGGCAGTACATCAACCTTAAACTGAATGATCACAGGCAATCCGGAACGGTTCAATGCTTCAATGAAAAACTCGTCCATTCCAGAATAATTCCCATCTGGTTGATAAGAGATAGAAAAATTATTTTCTATGCTTGCGATCCCATGGGATGCTTCACGAAATACCCCGTATCCGGCAATTCCCCCACCCACATTTGAGGAGTCGACTGCCTGAAGGTCAGACAATGGAAGAAGTAACAGATTATCCTCAATCATCACTTGCTCCTGAGCAAGAAAGGTTGGAGTTACCAAAGGAGGTTCAGCACCTTCCTGTATTTGGATGGTAATTTCTTGCTCGTCAGAAAGGCCCGCATCATCAGTTATGCGGACAATAACGCGGTAATCGTTGTTAGCATTGAAATCCTTGGGGTTTTCAAAGTCTGGTAGGTAAGGAAAGCTAACCACCCCTGTTTGCGGGTCTACAGTAAAGACATCACTTCGAAACTGTAAATGCCCACTTGATGCATTAATTTCAAAAAACTCGAAATCCTGCCCACCTGCCAAGTCGAATATCGTTCCTTCTTTAACCAACAAATTTGATTCTGGATTAAAAGAGTCTATTGATTGGACTACAGTAAAACTATGCTCAGCGTGATTAATTTGGTTAGCTAAACTCGTAAAAACTGGAGGCTCATTTACCGGTAATACTTTTAATATAATTTTCTTTTGGTCGGATTGTGTTGGCTGGTCGGGATAGGCTGGTTTTTTTCGCACTTCAACGACTAATTCGTATTGGTTGTCCTGATCGAAATCTTTAGGGTCTTCGAAGTCGGGTGCATTCTTAAAAAATAGTTTTCCTCCTGCACCAAACTTTGTCTCATCGAATAAAGCTGCATTTTCGCTAACCACATCTCCACCTTCGGGCTGAAAAAACCGGAATTCAACAACATCGACGCGTCTATCCAAATCGAGCACCTGTAGAGATTGAATGCCAGAGTCCTCGGCAACTTTAAGCACCTTAATTACATCAAAGATGATTTTAGGCTCATTATCGACTTCCCGATGCTTTAGTTGAAAAACGTAGGGTTCATTAACCTCCCCAACAATCAAGGACGGATCACCGTCCGCCCCAAAATAAAAAGGAGAAATCAAGCCGGGTTTTTGAGGGCGATCGGGCCAACCATCGAGCACATCAGGGAATTCTGACTCATCGGTAAATGCATTCTTAGGGGACCCAAAACCGTTTGCTAGGCCCAATGAAACCATTACCTGCTCATCCTCTACAAAAACTAAATCAGGTCTATCATTGCCGAGAAGGTCGAGTACTTTTATTGAAGTAACTTTCTTACCCGCACTAAGAAAAGAGTTTTGAAACAATCCAGAGCCTAGGTTTTGTATTTGGGTCAATCCCTCATCTGAACCGATCAAAAGATCCGAACAGGAGAATCCGTCATCTAATTTATTTGCATCATTGGGGTTATATATTTGTAGCACCCTTGGCCGCGTTAAACTGGCTACCACTCCTGCATAAGAAAAACCTCCCATTCCATCATTCGAGTACCAAAGAACTTCGTTAGCATTTAAGTAGGCGATCACCAAATCGAGGTCGTAATCTCCGTCAACATCCTGGGCAACAACCTGGGAAATTTTGCCTCTTTGCAAACGATCTGAAGCACGGTCCAAGTCGATCGTTATAATCTTATCCCCAAAGGGTAGATTCCCTTGGGGGTTATTAAGAAAGAGGGCTGCTCCCGGTTTATCTTCGCCAAATTCATGGTAGCAAACCAACAAGTCCAAAGAACCGTCAAAATTAAGATCTTCCACGAGTGCAGAAGTGGGAGAACCCTGGATCGCTGCCGACATGACATCTTTCAAACCTTGATGAGCATTGAAGGTGCCTGTGCCGTCGTTTTCAAAATAAAGAATACTTCGACTTGTCAAGGCTACCACATCGTTTATGCCGGCATTTCGCAAGTCCCCCGATACCGCGTGCCTCCCGGACCAATCAAGCGGACCCGATACGGACTCAACTGATAGACTATCAAACGCAAGACTTGCTTTGGTTGCAGTTTTTTGGTGAGGAATAAAAGCTGCCCCCAATTCGGTCATAATCAACATATCCGGAAACTTAACTGGGGATTCCGCATCAAACACCTCAATATCAACAACAAATGATTCGTTCTCTAGAATTTCAATTTCAGACAGGGCAGGAAGTGGTGGCAAGGGATCTAAAATTTCGAAAGTGAAATCATCATCAAGAACTTTTATGTAAAAAGGTTCCACCACCCTATCGGAATAGCTCGGTCGACCATCCTGAACTGGACTAACCTGCATTCTTACCTCGTAAAGGTTGTTCCCGTTTGTACTTTCCGGATTTTCATAATCGGGAGGGAATAAAAAGGACAGTTTATTGGAAGAGGAATTAAATTCGAATAAATGATCGTCCGGACCCTCCTGCGATATTTCGATCAATAAATTTTTGTTTTGATCTTTAGTTGAAGCATTTATTTCAAAATATTCCACCTTTTGCTCGACGATGCTAAAGTTTGCGTCTTCAAAAACGGGATCATACTTGGCGGCAAAGATAGGTGGCTCAACATTGTTAACGACCTGGACTTCTACGAGCATCTCATTGAATTTTGCTTCATCGTTAAATTCGGTTATGCGAATAAGTGCCTGGTATCGATTATCCAACCCAAGATCCTTTGGGCTTTCGAAATCTCTAGGACTTACAAAACTAAGCTTCCCTGAAACCTCATCAAAAACAAACTGTTGATAATCCAATTCGGAAAGCATGGACTTTAAAATAATTGTTTCCGGCGAGCCCGGTTCATTGTCTGGATCTGTCGCAGAAATAGTGAGGACTTCCGTTTCTCCCTCTTCTGGAAAACTATCCAGGACATAAAGGCGGGGATCCGAAGGGACAAATACAGGCCTTTTATTGGGAACTTCCTCCACGCTGATCACAACCTTAAGTTGCTGGATAAAATTGGGTGCAACATTTTCTTGTACAGTAACGAAAAATTCAAAATTCTGACCACCCATCGATTCGTAATCTGGTAGACCGTTGTTAACGTCGCGACTCAAATCCCAAAAGAGCCGGCACGAATCAGAAAAGTCGTCAATGCGGAACATTCCCTCCCCACCTACTAAGTTCCAGGTAAAAGAACTAGCAGGAGGACGATCCTTGGAATCGGAAACAAAAAGTTCGGCAATTTGCACCTCTCCCTCCAGGTGTAACAAACGAAGATACCGTTCATCCACATCCTCACTCTGTTCCACAAAAAAGGCGTCCTTGTTTACCGCATTGATTTCAAAGAATCCTTCGGAAAGTAAAATCTCAGGCTTGTCAGAGACGTCCTCTATATCGAACCTGAACTTTACAGTGTTGTTATTGTCAGGTTCATCGTAGAAGTATACCTCCACCTCATAGGTGCCTGATTGATCCAGCGGCGATGTAAATATGAATTTATCTTCCTCTACGATGAATTCCAAGGATGCACCTGCTTCCTCCTCGCCAAAACGTAAAATAGGACCGTGATCGAAGCTGAGTTGACGAATGGGGTTGTCCACATCATGAAAAAAACCGCTTAGCGTTTTGGACAAGGGAGTATCTTCGTAACCCAAAAAAGAGATTTCAGAACCTTGGAGGAGTTCGGGAGCATCGTTTTGAGGTGTTATGACAATATCAAAAAGAACATAAATTCGAGAGAGTCCATCGGTTACCCCAACCATTACCTGCCCCGAACGCTCAGAAGAACTTTCATAATCAGGAGGGGAACTTGCTTTAAAGTACAACTGGGTTCCCGTTACTTCCATTCGGTTTTGGAAACTTGGAACTGGGTATCCTTCTCTTGGTAAAACCAAAGAATACCTTAATGTTTGGTTATCTTCATCCAGTTTGCCAAAATAATTTGATAAATCAAAGGGACCGCCATGTTGAATGCCCCCACCCGCTTCCTCTGGGTAAGTAATGGGTTCAGTTGTAAAAGGACCTTGGTTACCAGTAACATTTTCAGGCATTTCTAAGGCTACGGGAAAAGAAAAGACATTTGTCTCCAATTCTTCTACCCCGATATAACTCTCCTTAATTCTCGGAGGATCGTCTTCATCAAATAATTTAAAGGTGTAGACAAAGACTTTGGAATTAAAATCCCGATCGGAAACTTGAATAGATGCATTGAGTTCACGCTCTGCCGGGTTTTCAAAACTTGGGATTTTTGCAAATAATAAATCAACTTGGTTGCCAGCAAGGAACCCTTCACCCGTGAGCCCAAAGTTTCCCTCTGCATCACGAAATTTAAAGTAGCCGGCTGTATCTTGGGCGTTTTCAAGACCAGCAAATCGCCAAGTGTAATTTTTGTCCAGCCCTTCTGGATCAACGGCTCGAAGTCCAGAGATAGCCAATTCAATTTCTTCAGGATGGAGAATTTCAAAACGATCACTGGGGTCTAAATAAGCGGGCTCATCCACATCTAAAGTTTCAAAGGTAAAATAAAACTCTTCAAAACTCCCTTCTTCATCAAAAGCGGTTAATTTGATTGTATAGTTCCCATCTTCTTCAGGACTTTCAAAATCAGGCTCAAAAGATTCGGTAAAATTAAGGTCCACCCAGTAAACCAATGGAGTTCCATCTTCCTCCCGTTGATAAATCTCGGAGATAGAAAATTTGGAGGCATCTGACCCTGAAAGTACTCGGGAAGTGATATTTTGTTCATCTAAAAGATCGGAAAAAGGGATGGAAAATCTGGGTTTAGAATTTTCATCAAATTTCACTAAAAATTCAGTCTGTCCAGCTGTCACACTTTGTTGGTAATAGCCAAAATTCCCGCCGTGTATTTCAAAATAAGCAGGCTCACCATCAAATTTGGTGTAACCAACAGATGGCAAATCTTTGTCATTTTGGATAAACATAGAAAAATTAATATCCACATAGGGAGAATCACCATCGGAATAACCTAGAGTAAAACGGTCCTCTCCAAATCGTAATTCATCGGGAGTGTAAACAAAAGTTTGAGGTGCTCCATCCTCTGCTCTTCCATTGGCTAATGAAACCATGCCCTTGGGGTCGGGAGAGAGTTCGGACTGCCAAAGAATCACATCACCGTCTTCATCAAAAATAGCCAAATCAATTAATTCCCTCCGGCTATCCAAACTCCACGGTTGTCCCTCAAATGTTGTAATATTGTAGGAAATGGGAGCATTCGAATTGATGCGAACAGGGGGATCGTTGGCATCTTTTACAAGAATAAGAAGGGAAACGGGATCAGCGGCTGTGGCAAAGTCTGCCTGGTCATGGATTTGAATATTAAGGTCGTAAAGGTTATCCCCATCCGCGCTTTGGGGGCGTTCAAAGTTGGGAGCGGTACTAAAAAACACGGATCCATTCTCGTCGATTTCAAATAAGTTAGCGTCCGGACCAGTAGTACGGTAGAAAATTTGCGCACCTGGAATATCCGACTCATTATTATCCAACCTGTAGCCAGATAAAGGATGAGAGTCGGCATCAGAGGGATTATAATCAAAAACTGAGGAATTGTTATTTTCTAAAAAAGGTATCGGCAATTCGAGTGGTAGATTGAAAGAGATTTCATCATCAAAATCATTCTCAATTTCTATCCGCACGATCATAAACAGACCCTCGGCCTTGTTACTTTCGTCTGTTGCTGAAATTGAAAACTCTAGCCAATCATTTTCAAAAGTAAAAAGATCGGGCTCTAAAACTTCAATTTTCAGTCTCCCCTCATCTCCGCTTTCCCATACCGTCCCAGCTTCGATTAGCAAAGGAGTTGCATGGGTGGTATCCGTTCCAGAGTCGTAGGTTTGATAGTAAACCAGTTGATAGGCACTTGAGGGTGGAAGCCTCTCATTCTTTTGAGGGTGAGAGACATAAACCCCACCGGAAGTTTGCTTGAGCAGGTTAAGGCTGTGTGAAAGAGAATAGTTGCCCTCTTCAAAGGCATTCGATCCTTCATTGTAGAAACGCTCAGCCTCGACCTTGAAATCGAATTCCAAACTCGTAGGATTTTCAGTTAAAGAAGACCTAAACTCGTGAGGTCCATCGGACCCGTCCGCCGTTTTCGAAACACGATTTTCTTCAGCGGGAAACTTACGAACAAACACTCCACGTGGTTCTTCCGCAACATTCTGCAAGACTAAGTTTAAATTGTAAGTAGCATTGTGAACTGGAATTGTATCAGTTGCCGAAATTTGCAAGGCAAAGCTTTCAGGTCCCAGAGATTCAAAGTTTAACGGAACTGTCTTCCACCTCAACTCATAGGAAAAGTACCAACCATTTTCCTCTGAGTTAGTTTCTTCATTCTCTATTCCTGTTGCAACGAGTGAGAAATTATCAGATTCCAGAAACAATGTGGGTTTGGAACCCTCATTTAGGGGGTTACCCCAATCGTTCGTAGGATCGGAATCAAAAAGGATGAAGTCAGCAATTTTTAGAGAGTTCTCAGGAAAATTAATGGTGGTAGTTTGGTCAGTCCTCAGGCTGATGCTAGAATCTCCGTCAATTTCCAAAGCTCGGATGACGGGGACATCAGGAGGGTCGGCAATTTCCAATTCAAAGGTAAAATTATGGTCAATAAAAGCATTACCCTCCCTAATTACTCCGGGCCAGATAAATTGATCTTTTCCCCCTGCATAGGGATAAGCCCGATAGTAAAAATAGTTTAAATTATTTTTATACTCATGATAAACAGTACCTTTTGCAGGTCCAAACGTAGCGGGACTCCAGGATTTCAACCACGATGGTTCGGTAGGTAAAGGCTTGGTCCATGGATCAAAAACAGAAATCAATCTTGCACTATTTTTTGTCGTAACTGTTGCCCCGATTTGAATTTCGTACTCAACGGCACTTATCCCCGTATTTCCAGGTATTGGCGAGGCGGGAGATGCCGGCCAATTTACAGCAAAAAGAATAGGCGAAAAAATACTTATGCCCACAAATCCAAGACCTATCTTTTTAAGGATAAGACTGGGCGAAAAACGAAACCCATTTTTAATAGATAAAATAAACTTCACCGAATCACTAACTTATAGTCTATGTCTATTTAAGTTAGCAAAGTAATTATTATCAGAAGTAATTACAAATAATTCGATTCATATTTTCATAATCTGACTTTTGAACTTAAAATATCGTTTTTACTTCAATTATTGTTCTTCAAATTTATCTTTCTTGCCACCATTCTAATTTTCGTTCCATTCTCAACATCATGACAGCCCAATCCTCTCCCGCAGATTCCTATTGGAGTGACAGCCTAAAGCTCGTAGGAAAATTGTTAAGTATCTGGTTTCTCGTGTCCTTTGGGTGCGGTATTCTCTTCAAAGATTATTTAGATCAATTCTCAATTGGAGGTGCACCTCTCGGATTTTGGATGGCTCAACAGGGTTCCATCATTTGCTTTGTCATTTTACTAGTCGCTTATTCTTTCTTGATGAACAAACTGGATGAAAAACACGGTTTCGGGGAGGAGGAAAACTGATGGACCAGACAACATGGAACTTCATCTTTATTGGAATCACTTTTGGGGTATATATCGGGATTGCAATATGGTCCCGGGCAGGATCAACCAAGGAATACTACACAGCTGGCGGAGGCGTTTCCCCTTTCGCCAACGGCATGGCTACCGCCGCCGACTGGATGTCGGC
>JGI20160J14292_10003864_pt1 | contig 11323 bp, 9 predicted proteins | sample COG_10_FD_14292 | JGI IMG/M metagenome (IMG submission 14292) | reverse complement strand
TCACAGCATTCCCGTTCCATTATGTTTACAGCGTCTTGCATTAAAAAGAAGGGTGCGCGTACGTTAACTGCAAACATCCTATTAAATAACTCGGGTGTCGTGTTTAACAGATTACCGCGCTCCGTCATTCCAGCTGCGTTTACTAAAATATCAACGCGTCCAAATTTAGTATCTGCAGCTGGAATAACGCGACGGACGTCCGATAGATCTTCTAAATCGGCGGTTACCATAATGGTGGGTACTTTGGTTTCAAGCTCAATATTTTGAGCAACTAGTTGGCCTTTTTTGGTACCTCGGCCGATTAGGACTAGCCCCGCGGCACCAGCGCGCGCGAATTGTTGAGCGATTGCTGCGCCAAGGCCCTGTGAGCCACCAGTTACAACTGCGATTTTTCCATCAATTCGGTTCATTGCTGTGACCTCGTTTATGTTTGGAAGCGTATCTTTATTGATTTCCACAAATACCATAAAAAAGGGGCCGATCATCTAGATCCGGCCCCTTAAATTTGTCAAAGGTGGCGCCGGCTATTGCATTATCATGCCGCCATCAATCATGATTAGTTGGCCGGTCATGTAATCCGAGTCCGAGCTGGCTAAGAAACCTGCTGTGCCCACCACATCTTCTGGATATGAATATCGCTTCATGAGGATCATGTTTTCTGCTAAGGAGTCCATGGACTGGCCTTCTTTTTCAAATTTCCCAATTTCAACGAGATCCTTGTCGAGCTGTTCCCAGAGTTCTGTGCGCACAACGCCAGGGCCATATCCGTTCACGGTGATATTGTGGTCCACCAAGGCTTTCGCACCGCCGGTAATCAGTGCGAGGGTGGCATGTTTCGAGCATGAGTAGGGAATTACGTCGTCAAAGGCGGCCCGCGACAAGATCGATCCTACATTTATTAATTTATAAGGCCCTGCTTCTGGCCCCTGTTTGATCATTTGGCGCGCCGCTTCCTGCATGCCGAACAGCTGGCCTTTGGCATTCACGTTCATGATGCTGTCCCAGTTGTCCTCATCAATATCCATGAAAAACTTGGGCTTGTTAATACCGGCATTCAGCAAGGCTACGTTCAGCGAACCGAACGCTGCAACGGTGGCGTCGACTGCGGCGGCATTGTCGGCGCGGCTGGTTACGTCGAGTTTGACGGCGATGGCCTTTCCATTTCCGGCTGCATTTATGCGCATCGCCACTTCTTCAGCACCCGCAAGATTTACATCGCCAAGGCAGACATTGGCGCCTTGCGCTGCGTAATATTCACCAATGGCGGCGCCCATACCCTGAGCTGCGCCTGTTATAAGGCAATTCTTTCCATTTAGGCGGTTCGGGTCCATTAGTTTCTCCAATTCATCTCAAATCCAATTTGACATTCCCAACTGAACGCGGCCGATGGAATCGCCAAAATATCCAAATTGAGTCAAACCTGTCCAAGTTGGACAAACATGCCGTTATAAAAGTACACAAGATTTGGGACGTTCTCGGTGCATTGTTGAATCAAAACGATTCATCCAAGGGAGGAAGCTATGAATAATTTCACAAAACTATATCGCTCATTTGCTGCTGGGGCTGTTGCGCTAACGATGACTGCCACTTCTGCTTGGGCAGAAGGATCCATCGTGTCGTTTAACGGTCCGGCCGGCGAAGCCTATATTGGCAAGTTCATCAAGGGTATTAAGGCGACTGCAGAGTTGAAAGGGTTTGACATAAAAGTCTTTGAAAACCAATTTAACCAAGCTGAGCAAGATCAGCAAGTTCAACAAGTTTTGGCTGCCGGTCAACTGCCAGACGTTTTTATTTGGTGGCCATCTGACGCCGTGGCGGGATTGGGCTCGCTGAGAGCGCTGGCAAAGACTGGTGTGCCAGTATTAAAGATCAACCAGCTGCCAAATGATCAAGATAAGCAATATATCTTCGGCTATGCTGGTCCGGATGATCGTCTGCGGGCGCGAAATGCTGGCTATATGATGCGTGAAGCCGCCGCGGCTAAAAAGGCTGCCGGTGGTACTGGCTTTAACGTACTGGCCTTGTCATACCCTCACAGCTATGGTGGTTATGATTTGTCCATTAATGCGTTTAAAGAGGCAATTGCCGGTTCCGACTTGACTATTATCGGTGACGTGGACGAAGGTTTTGGCCAAGCGAATGGCTATAAGGGCGCGGCAAAAATGATCGCAGCGCTTCAAGGNCAAAGTATCGATTTCGTATATGGTATGGACGACGCAATCCTAACGGGTGGCATAAAGGCTTTGGAAGAAGCTGGTATGGTCATGGGCCAAGACGTGATTGCTGTGGGCACTGTTTGTAACGGTGACAAGCAGTTGATCGAAGAGGGTAAGCAATTTGGCACAACGTTGCAATCTCCTTTGCATGAAGGGCAACTTGCGATCAAATTGGTGGAAGAGTACTTGGCAACAGGCAAGTTGGAAAACTACATCAACTTTACACCAAACCCATCGGTCACCAAAGAGACCATTGAAACGACTGCTCTGCGCGGTTTTGATGGCAAGCTCTACAGCATCGAAGAACTTTGCTCTGGTGCATGGTAAGTTTCCATAAAAAGCCTTTCAGGCATTAAAACATGACCAGAAGCAAAATCCCTTTGCTTCTGGTTTTCTTCCGCTAAATTTCATGCATCGGAATATCCACATGCAACCGCTCTTAAAGTTAACAAACATCAAGCGCTCTTACGGTGCCATTCAAGCCCTGAAGGGGGCGAATTTTGAAATCATGCCTGGGGAGGTGATTGGGCTGGTTGGAGAAAATGGTGCTGGAAAATCGACGATGGTCAAGATCATCAGTGGTTTCGACAGTGGTTTCACTGGCGAATATGAATTGAACGGCGAGGCTTTGCATTTCAGCAGCCCGATTCAGGCCGAGCGAGCGGGGATTGCCGTGGCTCAGCAAGAACTCAGCCTCATCAAAACGATGAGTGTGGCAGAGAATATTTTTCTTGCCGGTGATAAGGTTCCAACATTCGCGACGAAACGAAGCCTGTCCAAAATGGCCAAACCCTTTTTAGAAGAGGTTGGTTTGGGACATATTGATCCTAGTATTTCGACCGATCGCCTATCTGTTGGCGAACAACATTTGATCGAAGTCGCGCGTTTGCTGGCACACGATCCACAATTGCTGATTTTGGACGAACCGACCGCCGCTCTGGGCGAGTCTGACTCTATTCGCATATTGGACATGGTGAACCGCCTCGCAAAACGCGGAAAATCTATCGTTTATGTCAGCCACCGCATGGATGAAATTTTTAAAATTTCAAACCGCATCATTGTCTTGCGTGACGGTGAAAGCCAAGAGCCGCGACAAGCAGCTGACTTGGATGTGAACAGCTTGGTTGAGTTAATGCTTGGGCGCGAGTTGAATAATATGTTCCCAGCCCGAGTTGCTAAACAACCGGGCGGCGTGCCGATGATGAAGGTGCAGGACCTGTGGCCAGACCGCTTCTTAGAGCGAATCTCTTTTGATATATACCCTGGTGAAATCCTCGGTCTAGCAGGTCAGCTTGGCAGTGGTACTGGGGACATCCTAGCTGCAATTGCGGGTGCGACACAGACCCGTGATGGCAATCTTGTTTTTAAAGGTCGCAATTTCCTGCCAAAGACTCCCAAAGAGGCCATTGACGCTGGGATTGCCTATTGCTCGGATGACCGCAAACATGACGGATTGTTTTTGGGCCGTCCCATCTCTGACAACCTTTCGTCGGCTGCGCTTAAACGCATCTCTACTTGGGGCGTGCGATCTGACCGCTCTGAGCTGGAAATGGTCACAGAAAATGCTGTTAAATTCACTGTAGATCCTGCGCGGCTGCCGCAAGAAGCTGGCGTTTTGAGCGGCGGCAACCAGCAAAAAGTGGCTCTTGCTAAATGGCTAGCCATCAATCCAGACATTATCCTTGTGAATGAACCGACCCGCGGGGTGGATGTCGGTGCGCGGGCTGAGATTTATCAAAAATTGCGCGAGCTGGCTGACGAAGGCGCCGCAATCGTCGTGGCCTCAACAGACATTCAAGAAATCACAAATCTACCGGATCGGGTGATCACGATTTACCGTGGTATTCAAGTTGGCGAAATTGCATTGGAAGACATGACCGCCGCCGCGATTTTAAAAGAAATCACTGATCCATTCGATGAAACAGGCTTGCAAGAGGGGCAAACGGTATGACCAGTGCAACCACAACAAATAATCCAAATTTTGTTCAGCGCCTTGCCCGCGATCATTCTCCTTTAGTAATAGCTTTGGTTTTGATTTTTATGGCAGTGTGCATCATAGGCGCAGCGACGGCGCCTAACTTTCTGACTTTGTTCAATTTCAAAACCATCATTCGCGATGCCGCCATTGTGGGCATTATGGCCATTGGCCTGACTTTTGTAACACTCTCGGGCAATTTCTTTTTGCTGTCGATGAAGGAGACCGCGGCTTTGGCCATTATCGCTTTTGCAACTTGCATGGCGGCGGGCCTTGGTTTTCCGATGTCCTTTTTAATCACAATGGCCATCGCCACTGTTGCCGGCGCTGTACAAGGCCTGTTAATTGGTCTGGGGGGCAACCCAATCGTTGTGACCCTCGGGGCGGCTGGACTGTTCTTTGGAATCGGCAGTTGGTGGAGTGACAACCTTGTAGTCTCCTTCCGGCGGCCTCATGGTGCGGAGTGGTTGGGGACGGGCTCAACCTTTGGTTTGCCCAATATCACCATTGCTTTTGTAATCATTGCAATCGTTGCAGAGCTGGTTCTGCGTAAAACAAGTTTTGGACGCCAAGTTTATCTGATCGGTGCCAATCGCGCGGCTGGAAGAGCCACCGGGCACGAAAATTTCGCAATGGCCATCAAGGTATGTATTATCGCCTCAGTCTGTTCGGCCTTTGTCGCCGTGGCCTTTTCGGCGCAAGTCTCGAGCGCGCATGTGAATTATTTCTCATCTGAATTCGGATCTTCTGGCGATATGACTATTATGGTCATTGCGACGGTCATGGTGGGAGGGAACTCAATCATGGGGGGCTACGGATCGACGCTGCGCTCCAGCCTTGGGGCTGTATTCATTTCAACCGTTGATAACATGATGGTGCTTCACGGCTTTAATAGCGGTCCGCGTGTATTGGCCGTCGGATTGATGATTGTCTTTAGCATTATGGTGTTCGCCCTTGTGCGCCGTGGTAGCCGAGCAGAAGAATAGGAATTAAGACAATGACAAAACTCAAAAATTGGATTGTTTCAAATCCGGATCTCGCTTTTGCAATATTGCTAAGTGTTTGTGTATATGGCTATTTTGCCATGACCAATGAACTTTTTGCCACTCATCGCACCGGATTTGCCATTATGGAACGTTTTGCGGTCCTCGGTTTGGTTGGCTTGGCCCTGACGCTTTGCATAATTGCTGGAGAAATTGATCTTTCAATTGGATCAAATGCGGCGCTGGCCGCTGTGATAACGGTGCGGTTTACCGACAGTCTGGGCGCGCCGACATCTCTGATGATTGCGTTGATAGTCTCCACTACGATCGGGATGATTCAAGGATACTTTATCGCCTACCTGCGGGTTCGCGCGATTGTGTTGACCGTCGGAACGCTCATGCTTTTGCGTGGCGTTGCTTTGTTTGCGGCGGAAGAGAAAACCGTTATGCTAACTGATTTTCGTGTTCCAGATTTCATTTCAACAAAAATGCTGGGGTATTTTTCGCCGGCCAGCTTGCTCGTACTTGCAATGTTCATACTGGTAGCTTTGTTCATGAATTTCACCAAATATGGACGCGAAATTTACGCCATTGGTGGCGCCCGTAAGGAAGCTGTTGCAGCAGGTGTGAGCCTAAAACGACCGATGATAATTGTCTTCGCAATTTCAGGTCTTTGCGCCGGATTGGGCGGGGCCATCATTGGTCTTCGTTCGGGTACAGCGCAGGCATTGGGCCTGCAGTATGTTTTGCTGGCTGGAACTGTGGCAGCTTTTATCGGCGGTGTAAGTATCCTCGGCGGTAAAGGCGGTGTTATTGGTGCGGCCATCGGCACACTAACCGTGAACTTCCTCAATACAGGACTGGTCTTCAATGTGACACCGGCATTCATGGTGCAGCTCTACCTTGGTATTTTGTTGATTGTTGTGATTATGTTTCAAACTGGCTCGCGCGTTTTTGATGAGAGTCAGCGGCGCAAACAGATCTTGGCAGATACAGATCGTATGGCAAAACTTTTGACGACGAGGCGACAGAGGATCCGATCTGGATAGCTATTTGTCCAATTTGGACATTTTAACTTGATCCTTTGGCTCTAAAATTATCTAACGTGGTGTCCTGAACAGCTTGGGGCGCCACATTGTCATATTCCAAACATAAAAACCGTCCAGAAGGTCCGTTTGAGACCCAAGATCGCGGGTATAGTTTTGGTGCTTCGAGCGAGGAAATGTCTCGATTTCTTGATTTTGTAGAACAGCTAGATCAAGAAACGCGTCGCGCATTGAGCATAAAAACAGGCTATGACGAAACACAGCTTTTCGTATCGCTATTGCGCAATCACCTTGAAGGCAAGTTGACGACCAGTTCTTCTTTGGCGCAAAGCTCTGGACTGACCTACGGCACGGCCATTCGAGCCATCAGTGACATTGAAAAACGTGGGTTGATAATTCGGCGGATTCGGACGGTCACGGGCAAGAGCTTTTCGCTGCATCCTTCGGACAAGTTGATCCAGGAATGGCAGGAATACGCACGGCGGGTGCATTCGCTCATCGGTAGTACGGTCGGGCTGTCGATGGCTGGACAGGGAGGTGGTTATTTTTATGGTGCGTCCTATCAACGGGGCAATGTCATTAATCCGCCAAGCGTGCTCTCCAGTAAATTACCACTGCAAAGAGAGCTTAGAATTCTGGTACATGCGGACCCAACTTTCTTGGCAATGCATGTTCTTAAAAAACAATTTGAATCCATTTTGGGCGTACCAATTCAAAGTCGCGCGCTCTCCATTGACCGGCTCCGCGAAGAGATCATCAGAAATTCAAACAGTGAGAGGTCATCTTATGACCTAATCGCGTGTGACTTGCCATGGTTTGGCGAAATGGCCCAGGCGGGTCGTTTTCTGCCGGTTGATAATCTAATTGCGAAATCTAGTTTTGACACCTCCGATTTTCATCCCGAGGCGATGGCGAGCGCGCAATACAAGGGAGAACAATTTGGTATTCCAGTTCAGACCACACCAGATTTGCTGGTCTGTCGTCAGGATTTGCTCAATGAGTTTGGTTTGGATGTACCGCGCACAGTGCAAGACACTCTTTTAGCGGCTAAAACCTTTCACAGCCGGGTGCGGAATATGTCTGGTATCGCGTGGAATGCAGCGCGAGGAACACCACTTGGCCATTCGTTTTTGTTCAGCATGGCGGCTTTTGGTCAGCCGGCGATCAACTTGAGGGCGACAGCAAACGGTTTTGATGGCGTGAATGTCGAGGGTGAAAACTTCCGGCCGATGTTCAATACTCCTGCTGCCCGTGACACGGCTGCCTATTTGCTTGAATTGCTGAGCTTCTCTCCAAGCAATATTTTGAGTATGTCGTGGTATGAGCGCGCACGGGCCTATGCAGATGGTGAAGTCGGCATGGCCTATTGCGCGACACTTTTGGCACCAATGTTTGAGCTGAATCCAGCTTCCCCAGCGCATGGCGTGACAGAATATTTGCCCCTTCCATCGGGATTGAACGCGAGACCCCTGGCACCTCTGGGTGGATATGCTTTGGCGATACCTTCCAATGTAGCTGAAAATAGAATTGATCCAATTTGGACAGCTTTGTCGTCGCTTTCATCTGCTCAGGCGATAAAGCTTTATATAGAGAATGGGAGCCTGGTTTCACCGCGATTTAGCGTCAGCATGGACCCTGAAGTGAGCAAAATTTCACCGGTAATTTCCAAGGTGGATGAAATGGCGCGTTTCGGTGTTTTGCAGATGTGGCCGCGGCCGCCAGTTCCAGAAATCTCTAACATTATCGCCATCGTTGGTGAGGAAATGCACGACATGTTGGTCGGTGTTAAGTCCATCGACGAAGCTTTGATGAATTCACAAAACCGCGCCGATGCGTTGATGCGCCGGCGCGGGCATTATTAGCCTTCGCTCGTCGAGGGTGCCGACCCTCAAAGGAGACTTCCATGTCAGAACGTCCGGGCAATGCCTTAATGCCGAACTTACTCACCCCGATGGATCTTGAGCCTAATTGGGAATGGCGCGATAAGCTGCCAGCGCATGGGCATATGTCGGTTGATTTCGAGCGTCGTATAGATCACGATAGGTTGCGCCGCTACCGCCTGGCGCGCGAACACGCCAGTCTTTGCAAAACTCGAATGCTGGCACTTTGCTCTTGTTTGATGTCAACAATATTCGCTACGTCTCGGCGACCAAGATTGGGGAATGGGAACGGGACAAGATGTGCCGGTTTTGCTTGCTGACCGGTGATGACAGCCCCTACGTTTGGGATTTTGGTTCAGCGGCTGAGCATCATAAACGGCATTCAGATTGGCTCGAACCTAGCCATTGCTTGGCCGGTGTTGTTGGTATGCGTGGGACCATTCCGCCAGAATTTGGCTTAATGAAAAAATATGCCAAGCAAATCGCTGGATTAATCCGCGATGCAGGTATGGCTGACATGCCCGTTGGTGTGGATTACGCCGAAACCGCAATGTTCCACGCATTGCAGCAGGAAGGCCTCAACGTGGTTGATGGTCAGCAAATCATGTTGGCAGCTCGTGAGATCAAAAACACCGATGAGATCCAACTATTGACCCAAGCGGCAGCGATGGTGGATGGCGTGTACCACATGATCTACGAGGAACTAAAGCCAGGCATCCGCGAAAATGATATCGTCGCCCTGTCGAACAAGATGCTTTATGAGATGGGATCGGACGACGTTGAGGCTATCAATGCTATTTCAGGTGAGCGCTGCAACCCGCATCCGCATAACTTCACTGATAGGTTGATCCGCCCAGGCGATCAGGCATTTTTTGATATTCTGCAATCTTATCAGGGCTACCGCACCTGTTATTACCGAACCTTCAATGTTGGCCGCGCAACGCCGTCGCAGACGGATGCTTATACAAAGGCCCGCGAATGGATTGATGCGTCGATTTCGATGATCAAACCGGGTGTTACCACCGATAAGGTTGCAGCGGTCTGGCCAACAGCGCAAGAGTTAGGGTTCGCGAATGAAGATCAGGCCTTTGGTCTGCAATTCGGTCATGGCCTTGGCTTGGCACTACATGAGAGGCCGATAATTAGCCGTGCTGTTTCCATGGATCACCCAATGGAGATCAAAACCGGTATGGTGTTTGCCTTGGAAACCTACTGCCCCGCCACAGATGGCTATTCGGCAGCGCGGATTGAAGAGGAAGTCGTTGTGACGGAAAATGGCTGTGAGGTCATTAGTCTATTCCCCGCAGAAGAACTTCCAATTGCCAATCGGTACTAACCCCTCCAACTGCTTGGACCAGCACTCTGGTCCAGGCCATTTTAACGAGAACCAGACTATGAGCCCAACTAATCCGAAGAATAATAGCGACGAATACCTGCGTATGTTTCGTCAAATGGTGCGGATCCGCTGTTTCGAAGATCAGGCCAATCAGCTGTACCTCTCCGCCAAAATGCCAGGCCTGACCCATATGTATTCGGGAGAGGAGGCCGTGGCTGTTGGGATTTGTGAAGCCTTGAAGGTCACTGACAAAATAACCTCAACTCATCGCGGACATGGGCATTGTGTGGCTAAAGGTGCAGATTTTAAACAAATGTTTTGTGAACTTTTGGGTAAGGAAGAGGGTTATTGCCGCGGCAAGGGCGGCTCGATGCATATTGCCGATCAATCCAACGGGAACCTTGGTGCGAATGCGATTGTTGGTGGCTCTATGGGGATTGCCACAGGTTCGGCGCTCTCGGCCAAACGTTTGGGGCGTGATGATGTCACCGTCTGCTTTTTTGGAGATGGAGCGACAGCGCAGGGCTTGATGTATGAGGTGATGAATATGGCGGCGCTTTGGACGCTGCCGGTCATTTATGCGTGCGAAAACAATGGCTATTCTGAATATACCCGTACGGATGAAATTGCTGCCGGCTCCATCACCGCCCGAGCCGAAGCCTTTGGGATTGAGGCCTTCAAAGTTAATGGTCAAGATGTCTTGGCCGTTAATGATTTGGCGCAAAAATTGGTGGCGCGCTGCCGCAAGGGCGAGGGACCGTTTTTTATTGAACTCGAAACCTACCGGTATCATGGACACCATGTGGGCGATATTAACCGTGAATATTATCGCGCTAAAGATGAAGAAAAACAATGGCATGAGACTCGAGATCCTATCAAAAATTTTGGCAAATGGTTGACCGACGAAGGCCTCAGCACCCAAGAGGACTTGGAAGCAATTCAAGCTGAAATCAAAGCTGATGCGGCCACCGCCGTCGCCTATGCGCTTGAGGCAAAATATCCAGATGCGACGGAAGTCGATATGCATGTATTCGTGGAGACCGCATAATGCGTGAAATAACTCTTTCCACCGCAGTTAATGAAGCGATCGCGGAAGAAATGCGCCGCGATGAGACAATCTTTCTGATTGGCGAAGATGTTGCAGAAGCGGGTACGCCGTTTAAGATCACATCAGGTTTGGTTGAAGAATTTGGCACGGATCGGGTGATTGACACGCCCATTGCCGAGCCGGGATTTATGGGCATTGCTGTGGGCGCTGCGATGACCGGTAGCCGGCCAATTGTGGATCTGATGTTTGGCGATTTTATATTTTTGATTATGGATCAACTCTGCAACCAGGCTGCAAAAACCCACTATATGTCAGGCGGTAAGCTCAATGTTCCCTTGGTTTTGCGCACCAATATGGGCGCCACGCGGCGCTCTGCGGCGCAACACAGCCAGTCGTTGCACGCGATCGTGGCTCATATTCCTGGTCTCAAAGTTGCCATGCCGTCGTCGGCTTTGGAGGCCAAAGGCCTTCTAAAAACCGCTATTCGGGACAATAACCCGGTGGTAATTTTCGAAGATAAGTTGATGTATCAAGATAAGGCCGAGGTGCCCGAGGGGGAATTGCTCATCCCGTTTGGTGTTGCCAACGTCAAACGCGAAGGTTCGGATATAACACTGGTTGGCACCTCCTCTATGGTGCAGGTGGCTGAAAAAGCGGCCGAAATTCTTGCCGCAGAGGGCATAAGTGCAGAGGTTATCGACCCGCGGACCATCGTGCCTTTGGATATGGATACAATCAATACCTCTGTGCGGAAAACCAGCCGCTGTATCGTGATAGATGAGGGCCACCAATCTTTCGGAATCACCTCAGAGATCGCTTCCCGGATTATGGAACAGTCA
>JGI20160J14292_10003862_pt1 | contig 11326 bp, 9 predicted proteins | sample COG_10_FD_14292 | JGI IMG/M metagenome (IMG submission 14292) | reverse complement strand
AAGAACATATCTTAAAGTAGACCTGCTTCTTTGCTTTCTTAACAAAGTCAACTTCACCATAATAGCTTTTAAAAAGTAACCTAATTATAATATTTTATTTTTTTTTTAAGATACTTTTTTTTAAATTTAATGTTTTAAAAATTAAATTAATACTATGAAAAATCTAATATTTTTATCCTTTATAACTGCTATTCTATTTAGTTGTTCAAAAATAGAGACCAATTCTCCTGTTACAATTAACACTTCAAATACAGCTAATATTTCTGGCGGATTATATGCTCAGCTTGTACAAGACTCCTCCACTGTAAGTGATGCTTTTGAATTTGCGCCAACAGGAACAAAGATTTATTTTAGAATTGCAAAATGTGATTTAAATCCCGAGGCACCATGTGATGATTACTTAATTTATGAAACAACCTCTCAAGGCGGAGGATTTTCAATAGATCTTCCAGTAACAAACACTGGTGTTGATGTGGAAATTTCCCTCGACGATTTTGACTATACAAAGACTATTTGGACTCAACAATATAATCCTAATACTGGACAGAACTACTGGGTGTCAAGTCAATCTTACAAAGTCTACAATTGTAATGATAGAACAATAAATCTACATACTGATATAAATAAATTAGAAAATTTCCAATATTATCATAATTAATAAATTAATAAAAAATAATTCTAAATAGTTAATTATGAAAAAAATAATACTTTTTACAACAATCTTTGTTTTGATCCTAAATTTAGGGATTTCACAGGACTCTACATCTATTAGAGAAAGCTTTCAGATAGAAAACAAAAATGGGATTTCAATACTACCTGTAAAAGGTGATTTAAGTATAGGATTATCCATGACTCCGATATTAAATTATTTCGGCAACTTTTTCAATGGCACCACAAATAACTCTACATCTGCTCTTTTTATGGGCTATCCAGATAATAATATTTTATATTTTAGTTCTGCAGCTCCCACTTCCAGCCAAATTTTTATGAAGTACTTTTTAAGCAATAGCAGTGCGCTAAGAATTAGTTTTGAATATACAGGACTTAACATTAGTGAAAGAGCTTATGTTCAAAATGATGCTACTGTAAATCTTGATCCATTAAGTAATGCAAAGTCTGAAGATATGATTCAAAATTTAGGATCTACATTAATATTATCAGCTGGTTATGAAAAAAGAAGAGGAAGTTCTAGGATTCAGGGTTATTTTGGTGCAAGTACCTTTTTTGTTAGGCAAAACTCACAGCAACTTTACTCTTATTCTAATCCCATATCAAATTTAAATCCTAATCCAACTTCAACTGATTGGGGAGATAATTTACTTTCAAACAATTCAAGAAAACTCTCACATTTTAACGGTGTTGTTAATGGATTTGGTCTTGGAGGAATTTTAGGAGTTGAATATTTTATTTTTCCGAAAGCATCTTTAGGTGCTGAAATTGGATATAATTATATTTATTTTAAAGAAGGGCAATCGAGCTATGAATATGAGAGATGGAATGTAAATGAGATAGACACCAAAATTGAAATAGATAGTCCTGGATCAACTAACAATGCAATAGGAACTTTTAATCCTTCAGCTAATTTCTTTTTAATGTTTCATTTTTAATTGATTAAATATAAGAACGTTTGTAATCTCAGGGGTTCTTATATTTCCTTTTCTTAAGAACATATCTTAAAGTAGACCTGCTTCTTTGCTGAATTAATATTTCCTGATTTTGAAACAACTCTGGAATATCTAAGTTTTTAAAATGTCTAATGGTAAGAAGGTTTACTTTTTCATTGTATTTTAAAGTATATTTTTTTTGAATTTCTAAAATCAGAACTGGCAACTCGGAAGGAGCAATTATTCCACAAACAGAAAAGCTTAGTGCTGAATTTTGCATTAGATGAACCCTTAACCCAGTTTTTGAAAAAATAGAAAAAATATCACTGATGTGTTCCTCAAAAATAAAGGAATAGTCCTTAGAACTTATGGAAAGTAGTATTTGATTTGGTTTATAGATAACAGAGGGAATACTTTTGTCATCTTTTCCCAATTTACTAATAGAGCTTCCTTCGTGTTCTTTTTTAATGAAAGACCTTATTGTAAGAGGAATATTTTTGTTTTCAAGGGGTTTTACCGTATTAGGGTGAATTACCGAGGCTCCCAAATAAGAAAGTTCAATAGCTTCTTTAAAAGAAATTTTCTTAAGAATTTGTGTTTTATCAAACCATTTTGGATCTGCATTTAATAACCCATCCACATCTTTCCAAATTATTACTTCTTCGACATCCATTGACCAAGCAAAAATAGCAGCAGAAAAATCACTTCCTTCTCTTCCTAAAGTAGTAGTTACTCCATTTAGATTAGAACCAATAAACCCTTGTGTGAGGTATGTTTTATTTTTACTGAGATTGGAATTAATTTTTCTTTTAGTTTCCTCCCAATTAACTCTAGAATCTGTAGCATTATTAGAAGTTTTTATAAACTCTCTAGCGTCTATCCACGTATTTTCAACATCTTCTTTATTTAAATAACTGAAATAATTAAAGTGGAGAAAAGCTCTCCAAAAGAAACAATTTTAGAGTAACTTATATTGTTTTCTTGTTTTGTTTTAGCTCCAATATAATCAACTAATTCTAGGGTTAAATCATTAAATAACTTTAGAAAATCAGAATTATTATTTAATTCCAAATCCTCAATAATAGTCTTGTGAAATTTTATTATTTCTTTAGCTATCTCAGTAGATTTAAGGGTTTTATTTTCTAAATAGTTTTTCCAGACTAGTTCTAATTTATTGGTGGTTTTGTCAATTGCAGAAATAACAATTACTAAATTTTCTTTGTAAGAAGACACTATCTCTTTAAGGTTGTAGATAGCCTTTGGGTTTTTTACAGATGCACCGCCAAATTTAAATACTTTACTCAATTTTTTATAAATTAAATACTAAAGCTAATATATTCTATTATAGTTTATGCTGTAAAAAATAATTTCATCACTTTTACGTCAAATACACTGCAATATTAGATATTTGTAAAAAATAGTAGATGAAGAACAAAACAGTTGGAGAATTTATTGTAGAATCGCAGAACAATTTTCCTGGATCTACTGGTGAATTATCTAAAATTTTAAGCGCTGTTAAGTTGGCCTCTAAAATAGTTAGTCATCAAATAAATAAAGCGGGATTAGCAAAAGAAATTTTAGGATCTTCAGGAAGAGAAAATATTCAAGGAGAAGACCAACAAAAATTAGATGTCTTTGCCAATGATTCCTTTATAAACGCATTATCCGCAAGAGGGGTAATATGTGGTGTTGCTTCGGAAGAAAACGATTCATTTGTTGCTTTTAAAAACAACGTTAATAACGATGCTAAGTATGTTGTATTAATTGACCCCCTCGATGGATCTTCTAATATAGATGTCAATGTTTCTGTTGGATCCATATTTAGCGTTTATAAGAGAAAAACTCTAAAGGGATCGCCAGTCGAATTAAAAGATTTTTTACAACCAGGTAATCAACAAGTAGCTTCTGGCTACATTATATACGGCTCTTCAACTATGCTTGTTTATACCACAGGAAGTGGAGTAAATGGTTTTACTTTTGACCCAAGTATTGGTGTGTTCTTTTTATCTCATCCAAATATGAAAACCCCTATTCAAGGAACAATTTATTCTGTTAATGAAGGAAATTTAACCCAATTTAAAAAACCTGTGGCAGAATATATTAAATTTTGCCAGTCTCAAAACCAGCTTAAAGGAAAACAGGCCTATAGCTCTAGATATATAGGTTCTTTAGTAGCAGATTTCCATAGAAACCTTATTAAAGGTGGAATCTATTTATATCCATCCACTGAAGCCAATCCAACAGGGAAATTAAGATTAACCTATGAGTGCGCTCCATTGGCCTTCTTAATCGAGCAAGCCGGAGGAAGAGCAATTTCAGAAAGCCAAAGAATTATGGACATCGTTCCGTCTGAACTCCATCAAAGAGTTCCCTTTTTTGTAGGCTCTAAGAGCATGATTGACCAATTAGAAGAAATTATAGAGAGTGAGTCTAAATCAGTTTAAAACTAGATTAGCTGCATCAATTGCTTTTTCCGAAATTTCAAGAGTTTGGCAAGATAGTTCTGGAATATCTTTAAAAAACACTTCTGGATCTTATTTATCTTTTTTGAGTTATTGTCTTATTCAAGAAAAAAATGGGAACCATCTTTTTATTCTTCCCGACAAAGAAGAGGCCTTATACTTCTTTAATGATTTAGAAAATTTATTCAATTCTGAAAGAGGAACAACTTTACTTTTCTNTCCTGCATCTTACAGAAGACCTTACCAAATTATGGATTCTGACGCTACAAGCGTGCTTCAAAGAACAGAAGTTTTAGATGCGCTTGGCAAAGAGAGAAAAAAATTAATTGTAGTCACCTACCCAGAGGCTATTGTAGAAAAAGTAATTGAAAAAAAGAATTTCGAGAAAAATAATTTGACTATTTCCGTAGGCGAGGAATTAGAATTGGATTTAATCGACGAAATATTAATTGATTTAGATTTTGAGAAAGTAGACTATGTATACGAGCCTGGTCAATTTGCAATAAGAGGGGGGATTATAGATGTTTTTTCTTTTAATTATGAAATGCCTTATCGCGTGGAGCTTTTTGGAGATGAGATAGAGTCTATAAGAGAATTTGATCCTGTTAACCAGCTATCTGTAACAACATTAAACAGAATTAAAATTGTTCCCAATATCAATAATATATCTTTTTCCAAAGATAGAGTTTCCTTTTTGGAGTACCTACCAAAAAACACCACACTATGGGTGAAAGACTTAGAAATATCTCAAAAGAAAATGGAGCAAGGCTTTGAAATTGCTAGCAAAGTTTACAATAAAATAAAAGAAAAAAAGAGTCTGCTTCTTCCAGTAGAAATGTACTTGTCCCCTTTAGAATTTCATACTAAGATAAAAGAATATAAAGTTTTAGAATGGAATAGAACTGTACATGAAAAAGAGTCTTTACTTATTGACTGCAACTCTGTAGAGCAGCCCAAGTTCAACAAGAATTTTGATATTCTTGTTAAAAGTCTGGAAGAATGGAAAAATGAAGAATATTCTATTTTTATTTGCTCTGATCAAGATTCTCAAATTAGTAGACTAAGATCCATATTCATGGAATTAGACAAAGAATCCTTATGTAGCTTTATTACAATAGGACTTCACCAAGGATTTATAGACCACAATGAAAAAATTGTAGTTTTCACAGATCATCAAATTTTTGAAAGATACCATCGTTTTAATTCTAGAAAAAGTGTCTCCAAATCTAAAGAGACCTTTACTCTGAAAGAAATATACGATTTACAAAAAGGAGATTTTGTTGTCCATATCGATCATGGAGTTGGAGAATTTTCTGGATTAGAAAAAATAGATGTACAAGGAAAGCAGCAGGAAGCAATAAGATTAATTTACAAAGGGGGAGATATTTTATATGTAAGTATCCATTCTCTTCATAGAATAACTAAGTTTTCTGGGAAAGATGGGACCAAACCCTCTTTGAATAAATTAGGATCACCAGCATGGTCAATGGCGAAACAAAAAGCCAAGAAAAAGATAAAAGAAGTAGCTTTTGATTTGATAGAATTATATGCTAAAAGAAGAATGCAATCTGGTTTTGAATTTCAACCTGACACCTATCTTCAAAATGAATTAGAGGCATCTTTTATTTATGAAGATACACCAGATCAGCTCGCATCAACTTCTGCAGTAAAATTAGATATGGAAAAGCCACATCCAATGGACCGGCTTGTTTGTGGAGATGTTGGTTTTGGGAAAACTGAAATTGCTATTAGAGCGGCTTTTAAAGCAGTAGCAGATAACAAACAAGTGGCGGTCTTAGTTCCTACAACGGTTTTAGCTTTTCAGCATTTCAGAACTTTTTCTGAAAGACTTAAAGATTTTCCATGTAATGTTGATTATATCAATCGTTTTAAATCTTCAAAAAATACTAAAACTACTTTAGAAGGTTTGAAAAAAGGGAAAGTTGACATTTTAATTGGAACTCATAAATTAATTGGAAAGGATGTTGTTTTTAAAGATTTAGGACTTTTAATTATTGATGAAGAACAGAAATTTGGTGTTGGAGTTAAAGACCAACTTAAAAACATTAAAGTTAATGTAGATACTTTGACACTAACAGCTACACCAATTCCAAGAACACTTCAATTTAGCCTAATGAATGCTAGAGATTTATCCATTATTAATACACCTCCTCCCAACAGATTTCCCGTTGAAACAATTGTTCAGTCATTTTCCGAAGACACCATTAAAGAAGCTATCGACTACGAGATAGAACGAGAAGGGCAAGTATTTTTTGTTCATAACAGAGTTCAAAATATTAATGAAATAGCAGCCATGATTACTAGATTATGTCCAAATGCAAGAATTGCTGTAGGGCACGGCCAAATGGAAGGTAAAAAGTTAGAGGCTATTATTTTAGACTTCATGGATGGACTATACGATATTTTAGTAGCTACAACAATTATAGAATCCGGAATAGATATTCCCAATGCCAATACCATAATCATTAACAATGCCAATCATTTTGGGTTAAGTGATTTGCACCAGCTAAGAGGAAGAGTTGGGAGGTCAAATAAAAAAGCATTTGCCTATTTATTCACTCCACCACCTCAACATCTTTCTTCAGAAGCTAGAAAGAGACTCCATGCAATAGAACAATTTTCAGATTTGGGAAGCGGATTTAATATAGCAATGCGAGATTTAGACATTAGGGGAGCTGGAGATTTACTGGGGGCTAACCAGAGCGGATTTATCAATGATATAGGATTTGACACCTATCAGAAAATTTTGGATGAAGCAATTCTAGAATTAAAAGAAAATGAGTTTAAATCTGTATTTTCAGAAGAACTAAAGGAAAGGGAATTTGTAAAAGAATGTATATTAGAAACAGACTTATCATTAGTGATTCCAGATGATTATGTAAACGATATAAATGAACGACTTACCCTATACAAAAGACTAGACACTTTAACATTCCGTGAAGCTATTAGTACTTTTTCTAAAGAGCTAAAAGATAGATTTGGAGAAATCCCAAGCCAAACAAAAGAACTAATTAATACATTAAACCTAAGAGAAAAGGCAAAAAAAATAGGGTTTGAAAAATTAGTTATAAAACAAAATAAATTAGTGGGAAAATTCACCACTAGTCACCCAACTTATTTTGAATCAACTAGTTTTACCAAGGTTTTAAACTTTGTCCAAAAGCACAAAAAGGGAGTGCAACTTAAAGAGAAAAATAAGGTTTTGATTTTAACACTTGAAAATATAGGAACTATTCAAGAAGCTAATCAAAGGCTTCAGCAGTTAATGGATTAAGATTTTATCTCAAAATCATCCATAAATTTAGTAGTGAAATCGCCCTCTAAAAATTTTTCATTTTCTAAAAGTTGTTGATGAAATGGAATGGTTGTTTTAACTCCTTCAATGATATATTCATCCAATGCTCTTTTCATTTTCTGAATTGCTTCTTCTCTAGTTTGTGCTACTGTAATTAATTTAGAAATCATAGAGTCGTAATGCGGAGGAATTATATAATTAGCATATACATGGGTATCAATTCTAATTCCATGACCGCCAGGAGAGTGGTAGTTGGTAATTTTACCTGGTGAAGGTATAAAGTTTTTGTGAGGATCTTCAGCATTAATTCTACACTGAATAGCATGCATTTCAGGGAAATAATCTTTTCCTGATATTTTTTCTCCGGAAGCAATTTTAATCTGCTCCTTAATCAAATCGTAGTTGATTACTTCTTCAGTAATGGTATGCTCTACTTGAATTCTTGTGTTCATCTCCATGAAGTAGAAATTACGATACTTATCTACTAAAAATTCAACAGTTCCAACTCCTTCATACTTAACTGCTTTTGCAGCTTTTTTTGCAGCTTCTCCCATTTTTTTTCTTAACTGTGTAGTCATAAACGGGGAGGGTGTTTCTTCTACTAGTTTCTGGTGTCTTCTTTGAATGGAACAATCTCTTTCAGAGAGATGACAAACTTTACCATATTGATCTGCAGCAATTTGAATTTCTATATGTCTAGGCTCCTCAATAAATTTTTCCATATACATACCATCATTTCCAAATGCGGCAGCTGCTTCATTTCTAGCTGAGGACCAACCATCATTTAGTTCATCGTCATCCCAACAAAGCCTCATTCCTTTGCCACCACCTCCAGCGGTTGCTTTAAGCATTACAGGGTAGGTTATTTTATTAGCAACTTTTTTAGCTTCTTGAAAATCTTTGAGAATTCCAACAGAACCAGGTATTGTAGGGACTTTTGCCTTTCTCATGGTTTCCTTAGCCGAAGCTTTATCTCCCATAGAGTCTATTTGCTCTGGAAGAGCACCAATAAATTTAATTTCATGTTCTTGACAAATTCTAGAAAAATTTGCGTTTTCCGACAAGAAACCATAACCCGGATGAATAGCATCTGCATTGGTAATTTCAGCTGCAGCAATGATATTTGGAATTTTTAGATAAGAATCTTTACTAGAAGCTGGACCTACACATACAGCTTCATCTGCAAATTTCACATGCAAGCTATCTTTATCTGCGGTTGAATAAACAGCAACTGTTTTAATCCCCATTTCTTTACAAGTTCTAATTACACGTAATGCAATTTCTCCCCTATTGGCTATTAGAATTTTTTTAAACATAGTTAAAGTGTTCTTTTTAAGAAGGGTCTATAAGGAATAGAGGTTGATCAAACTCTATTGGGGACACATCGTCAAGTAATATTTTAACCACTTTTCCAGAAACTTCAGACTCAATTTCGTTAAAGAGCTTCATAGCTTCAATTATACATAGCGTATCTCCAGGTTTAATTACCGATCCAACTTCAATAAATGGTGGCTTGTCTGGAGCTGAGGATCTATAGAAGGTACCAATCATTTGAGCTTTCACAGTGATTAAATTACTATCTTCTTTCTTCTCTGGCTTTGTTTCTGCAGGAGTTGAGACTTCAGCAACTACTTGTGGGGGCTGAACCATTGTTTGTGGAATAGAACCAACAGGACTTATCTGTTGTACAATTTTTGTTTCTTCTTTAAAATTAGTTTTTTTCTTGGCCATATAGTCAGACTTTATGACAAGTTTAAAATCTTTTTTTTCGATTTCTACTTCGTTGACACCAGCTTTGGCGACGAATTTTATTAAATCTTGGATCTCGTTAATATTCATATTTAATTCATTAAATAATATGTAAATCTAAAATAAAAATGATTTAATCCTTAATTATCTTACTAATATGCCCATTTTAAATAAACACTTCCCCAGGTAAATCCACCACCAAAGGCAGCCAATACTATATTATCTCCTTTTTTTAAATTTTTTCTCCCATTCCCACAGACATAGTGGAATAGTTGCGGATGTAGTATTGCCATATTTTTCAATATTAATCATTACTTTATCCTTAGTTAATCCCATTCTGTTGGCTGTAGCATCTATTATCCTTAAATTTGCTTGATGAGGGACAAGCCAATCAACATCTTCTCCTCTAAGATTATTTCTTTCCATTATTTCAGCAGAAACATCGGCCATTTTAGTTACTGCAAATTTGAAAACAGATCTACCTTCCTGAAAAATAAAATTATCTGGGTGACCAACATTTTCTTTAGTAATTGGGAAAGCAGAACCTCCATGTTTTTGGATAAGCAATTCTCTTCCCGAACCATCCGCTTTTAAAATAGAATCTATTACTCCATTTCCTTCTTGATCAGGCTCTAGTAAAACTCCTGCACATCCATCCCCAAATATCACACAAGTATTTCTATCCTTATAATTGACGATGGAGGACATAATATCTCCTCCTAAAACAATCACCTTTTTATATCTCCCTGATTCAACAAATTGTTGCCCAGTAACAAGAGTATAAATAAATCCTGAGCAAGCTGCACTTAAATCAAAACCCCAAGCATTGGTTGCGCCACTTTTATCGCACACTATGTTAGAGGTGCTTGGAAATCTATGATCTGCAGTTACCGTACCAACTATTATCATATCAATTTCAAGCGGGGAAATTCCTCTTTTATCGCAAATAGCTTTAACGACTTCGCTTCCCAAATCTGAAAGTGTTTCTCCATCAGCTACAATTCTTCTCTCTTTAATTCCAGTTCTCGTGGTAATCCACTCGTCATTTGTGTCTACCATTTTTTCTAAATCCTTATTAGAAAGGATTTTTTCAGGAACGACACCATGCACACATGTTATCGCTGCATTTATATTGCTCATCTAAAGGCTTTTTTAATTTTAGAATTAAGGTTGGAATTAATTAGGTCTTTTCCTAACAAAATCATGTTTTTTATAGCATTTTCGTTACTAATCCCATGTCCAATTAATACATTTCCATCCACACCAAGAACAGGTGTGCCACCATAAATTTCATAGTTAAATCTGTCAAAATAGTCGTCTTTAATATTTTTCTGATTAATTAAAGAATAAAAAGATTCTGCTAATTTAAGGACTACATTTCCTGTAAATCCATCACAGACTATAACGTCTGCTTTGTCATTGAAAAGATCTCTTCCTTCCACATTTCCAACAAAATTAATATCGTCGTTGTCTTCCAGTAACTGGAAGGTAGATTGAGTGAGTAAGTTCCCTTTCCCCTTTTCCTCACCAATGTTTAGAAGACCAACCTTTGGCTTTTGGATATTGTAGACGTTCTCGGCAAAAAGACTCCCTAATATTGCAAATTGAAATAATACGTCAGGTTTACAGTCAGCATTTACGCCAACATCCAAAATTAAACCAACACCACCATTTTTTTTCGGCAAAACCGAAGTTATACTTGGTCTTATTACTCCTTTTATTGGGCCAATAGAAAACATACTCCCAACTAGCATTGCACCAGAATTTCCTGCACTAGAAAAGACATCAATTTCTTTATTCTTAAGAGCATTGAACCCTACTGAAATACTATTATTTGGTTTTTTTCTAAGAGCCTTTGTGGCATGTTCATTCATGGAGATTACCTCATCGGCATGAATGAACTTAAAAACCGAAGAGTCTATATTGTTTGATTTAAACCAACTTTTTGCCAATTTCTCGTCCCCAACTAAAACAATAGTTTCTTCTTTGCCAAGATCTTGGGAGGCTAGGTAGGCACCATTTAAAGTTGCATCTGGCGAATTGTCTCCGCCCATGATATCTAATCCAATTTTCAAAAAAAAAGTTAAGCTACGGCTTCTTTTTCCATTACAACTTTACCTTTATAATAAAGTTTTCCTTCAGACCAATGTGCTCTGTGATACAAATGAGTTTCGCCAGTAGTTGGGCAAGTAGCC
>JGI20160J14292_10003858_pt1 | contig 11331 bp, 13 predicted proteins | sample COG_10_FD_14292 | JGI IMG/M metagenome (IMG submission 14292) | reverse complement strand
CCACATTCATATCCTTAAAATTGTAAATTATTCTTTAAATTATTCTTTAAATTATTCTTTAAATTATTCTTTAAATTATTCTTTAAATTATTCTTTTAATTTAATTTTGCGTTGTGTTTTAAGTGTACGTGATTTCTTTTCTTTTTTTATTGGTTCGAATGTTTTATCTGTCATTTCGGCAATGACAGATATGTATTTATCGTTAAGTTCATATCTTTGTCCTAAAACCTTTACAACTATAGTTTCATTTTCATTTATGTTATTAAACATTGCTTCATTGAAATTGTGGTCTCTTGCCACGAAAATAACAAGTGGTGATACATCTCCAGGTATTTTAGCTTTAATACCTGCTTTTGTAATATTTTCTACTACACAGGAGATGAGGGCACCTTCAACAGGACAAACAATGTTGCATTCAAATACTACTTGAAATTCTACGTTAGAACCAATAAGTGTCCCACTAGAATAATTAAGTACATTAATAGATTCATTAACAAGATATCCTTCAACCGCACATTTACCTTCTATTACATCTGCAAGTTTATTCTTAATTAATGAAATAATATTATCGCCGATATATTTCATAGGTATATGAACTTTTCTTGTTAGTTGCGATTTGTTAGACATTAATTGATAATTGTTTGTATCTGCCATATTATATTATACTTTGTTAATTTTTATTTATTTTATTCAATTTATTTTACATTTTTGTATTAAACATTTGTTCTTTTCTTAAAAACCAATAATAACCATCTTTTTTAATATAATTAAAAAATCTCAAATATAATTCCTGTTCCACACACATAGTGGCGACATTTAAACCATTGGTATTTTCTTTTGTATATTTTTTATACCCTACTATTTTATTTAAAACATTTAGCGTTGCGTTTTTACCTGTTTGATCACATCTGGAACCTTTTTTAACATTCTCGGTATCAATTGTTTTAAATATAAACTCTTTTTTCTTAAAATAATCAATATATCCAATAGTATTACCTAATCTTTCTTTAGGTATTTCAAGTTGGTTATTGATAGCCTCTCTTAAATCAATTGCGTCTTGAGGTTGCGGCTTTTTCCAAGATTTATCTTTTAAAACGTACATTTCAGGCTTTTCATTTAATAAAACAATAGCTATTGTGTCATTATTTTTAATAATTCTATCTTTAAAATATTTATGAATAAGATCCTCAAATTCGCTTAATGTAGATTTTTGTGTTATGTATTGTAATATTTTAAATGTTTCTTCAAAATTGAGAGTTTCCATGATATGTTCTAATACAAAGTATTCAAGAATCTTCATTTCTACTATTTCATTTTCTATTGTTTCATTTACCATTCTGTCTATTGTTATTCTACATACATCATACCAATTTTTGAGTCCTCTTGTCGACGAAGGTAAATGTCCTGATGTAGCTGTAATAAAATTATCATTTAATTTGCCTATTAATCGCATAACATCTATATTATCATTTCGTTCTCGTTCTTGGTCTTGTTCTCGTTCTTGGTCTTGTTCTCGTTCTTGTTCTTCGTACTCTCCTGTGAGTGATTCGACATTGTGTTCAATAATTGTTGCTGTTTTCTTTTTTGGAAGTGTTATATTTATTTTTTCATGTTTATAATCAATAGGTTTTATACGTTCATGTATTGTTATGTTTTCATTTTTCAATTCAATTGGTTGGAAGAAGTAGTATGTTGATACATTTACCAAGTATCCTTTTTTCCCAAACATATCTGTTAAAATCTCAGTATCATCATTCAATATTTTATCTAACGCAGAGTAGATTTGCACTAACGGATATTCTTTAACATAATTAATCTTGCGAATAAGTTGTTCTTTTTCACATACATATTGGTCTTTAAATATATCTTTTATTTTTTCAATTAATTTTTCAATATTTAGTGAAACAAAACTTTCATTGTAGGTAGCATAATTTACTTCTAAATTGTCTTTATTTGGGTCACAGTTATAAGAGCATGTATCCATATAATCACATAAAGAAGAATATTGTTTGTCTCCTACTTCCCATTCAATAGATAATCCATTTGACAATTGTTGTTCAACAATTTGATTCATATTTTCGGTTGTAAAGTTGGTTTGTTGTTTATTTAATAAACAATCAATGGCATTTTTTTTTAAAACACGGGATACCTTTCCTATTTTTAATGCTTTAATTTCTGCTAAACGATACAAATATAAATCTAGTGTTTCAACTCTGTCATTAATATATGTAGCATACAGAAATATCATAACATTCCGTCTAATAAACTCTAAATCTTTATGACTGCATGTTCTTACACCGCGACCTATGATTTGTTCTATGCGGTTCATATTATACCATGGATCAATAATATGTATTTGACGTACATTTTTTAAATCGATGCCTTCGGAACCTGCTCTAGATATTAATACTACCTTAACTTCTTCTCCATATAAATTATTTGAATCCGTAATTTTTTTAATTTCCTTGCTGTTGTTAGGTGACAAAACTATATCACCGGATATTACACAGTATTTAGCAGGTTTGAAGTTTGTTTCAACACTACTTTTAGGTTTCATAGTAATTGCATCTATCAACTCGGAAGGCGGTTTAGAGAATAGATTTTCACGTCCAAATCTAGTAAATCCTAATTCTTCCAATGCCAAAGCAATTGGGACTATCCCACCATCAATATATTGTGAATATACAAGTACTATACCCTCGGAAATCATGATAGAATCGCATATATTTTTTATTTTTGCACCGTAATTACCTATAATATCTTTTTGAAATATTTTTAAGTCATCATATTTGTATTCAAACTCGGCTTGTGGTTTTTTTATATTCATTACATTTTTTAAACCATTGTTTCCATATAGTTCTTTAATATCAGATGTAGTTTCATCTAAATTAGGATAAGTCATATTAAGTATTTGTAAAGGAGCTTCAAGTTCTTGGTATCCAAATCCTTTATCTAAATTTGATTCGTTGATATCTTTATAATTTTTCCTGAGTTTTTTTGTAATTTCATCGTATACTGTTTTTTGATAAGAACCGATACCGACCGTGTATACATCAACATGTGATATACCCTGTAATATAGGAATACCATTTATTTGAATTCTAGGATATGACATATTTTTAATACTATTTTGAGGGTCAAAATAAGCAGGATATATACGATATGGAAATGTATATGGATTATCTCCTCTAATAAATGATACATACCCTCTTGATTTTCGTATGAGAAGTTCCTGTCCAATTTCATTGCCGTTTACGTCTTTAATAAAATTTCCATTTTTATCAAATATATCTTTAATATTTATGATACTTCGGTTGTCATTTTTATTTAATAAATTTAATAACCATACAATTTCTTTATAAGTATTAAACATAGGTGTGGCGGAAAGTAAAATAAGTTTAAGATTATTAACATATCCAGTTAACTCTAATAGGCGTTGCCCTACTTTTTTATCTTCAATGTTATCTGTAAGTCTAATATTCTGAACTTCATCTATTATGACAAGCCTATTAGAATATTCATTATTTAGAGCGGTTTCAATATTTTTCTGTTTAATTTTCAAGTCAGGTTCATTTGCAAACTTGTTAATTTTTTTGGCTATCATATTTCCAAATTCACGATAACCTAGAAAAAGATAGGATGAATTAATAATGTTATTTACTTGTGATATAAGTTTATCTTTAGTCATATTTTTCTTCATATTAATAGGATTAATTTCGGTTATAAGCTTACTGCCGGTGCAACCGGATAATTTCCAGTAACCATTAATTTTTTCAAGTTTTCTTTCATCAAACAACTGTAATTTATAATTATCTTGTATGTTTTTATTGCCGACTATAATTATTCGTTTAGTTAATCCCATTTGTTTCATGTATTCTCTATATTCTTCGCTTATTGTAATTGCCGAACATGTTTTCCCAGTACCCAAACCATGATATAATAGTAATCCATTGTATGGGGTTTGATTCGATAAGAAATTTCTAACAAATATTTGATGATTGGCAAGTTCAAAATTAGCATTACATAGTTTGTCGCCATGTGTTTTTACATCATGTATCTCTCCATTATATTCAGTATCATTGAATTCTTTTTTCTCAGCAATTTTAATATTAAAATTACGATCATTTAAATTTGGATACAAAAAATCATATTTAGTACTTTGTAATAGGTTTTCTTCTTCTTTTAATTCCATATATATAATTTATACATATTAATAATTTATATACATAGGTTGTTTTCACATAAAAAAGTATTTATTTTTTCAAGAATTTCTACTTTTTCTAAATTGTAATCTCTTATGTGATTTTTACATTCTTCAAATGTTTTCCATTCAACCATACTTACTTCGGTATCTTGAAAATCAAATTCTGGTTTTATACTATTATCTATTAATCCTACAAAATACTTGTGTTTGTAACACTTATTGTTGGAACCGATGAATATTTCTTCATATGGAGTTAAATTAGTTATAAGATTAATAGTATCACTATTATATCCAGTTTCTTCCGTAAATTCTCTAAGGGCACAATAAAGGTCTCTTTCTTGATAATTTCTACGTCCCTTTGGGAATCCCCATTCGGGTTGTTTCCAGTTTGTTACACTATTATTGAGTAAATGTTTTAATTGTGTATTTTTTAATTCAGTAAACTTAGTTTTAGCACTTGTTTCTTCACCCCGGTATTGAACCCCAATATTATTTCCCCATAAATCCTTCCAAAGAGTATCAAAATCATGATTCAATAAATTTGCTTTTTCATCTAACGTCATTATATCAATTAGCGTTTTAATATAAGCAATATGTAAAATATTATATCTACCTCTTAAAAAATCTAAATATCCAAGTGTATGTTTTCTGCATATCATGAGATATTTAATTATATCAGTTTCTTTTTTAAATGCAATAACACCGACACTTGTAATTGGGTCAATGCAAGATTGAAATATATGACCTAATTTTCCACAATTATTGCAGAAACTAAATGATTTCATTTATTTAATATGTAATAATAATAATCTTTTAATATTTTTTATATGTATGAATCCAGAAATATGGGGTCCTCATTATTGGTTTGTTATACATTCAATTGCGATGAATTATCCAAATAATCCAAATGCGGTTCAAAAAAAAGATCATTATAAGTTCGTCCAAAGTCTTCCACAATTTATTCCGGATTTAAAAAGCTCCAATAATTTTATAAATATTATAAAATTATATCCAGTATTACCATATTTAGACTGTAGAAAAGATTTTGTGAAATGGACACATTTTATTCACAATATAGTAAATGAAGAATTAGGTAAAGATAAAATTTCTTTAAACGACTTTTATAGTAATTATTATGACACATACAATATTGATGAAACAAATATTAAAAATAAAAACAATAAAAGTATTCAACTTTATTTTATAATTGTATTTTTGTTATCTACATCAGCATTCATGATAAGTAAAAGAAAGTATTAAGTATTAATTATTTAAAGTTTTATATTGTGTCCAAGATATTTCTTTGCATGGTAATATAGGTTTTACATGTTTATTTGATTCTTCATCTAATTTTTCGGCACGTTTTATAGCACTGTCAACATACATTTCTTTTAATAAGTTTCCGACCATAAAAGATGCTTCGTGTTGGTCTAACTTTCCATCTTCAATCTGTTTGAGTAAATCTAAAAAGTTATTAAGTATTTTTATATTAATCTCGTCTTTCAATAATTTGTTATAAATGTCAGTGTAATTTTTAAATAAGAATCCAGAATCTACGAGAACTATTTTTTCAAATTCGTTTTTATCATTATTGAATAATTCCATATTTTCATTTTTATGTTTTATGAAAGAATTAATAGAGTTTCTTATTTTTGAGCTATGTTTATTTTCGCGTATTTTATTAGTCATGTCTTTTGTGTCGTTAGCTTCTATCATTTTCTTTAATTGGTCTTTTTCGAAATCAGATAAAACCATATCTTATATATAACTATTTGATATATATTTTAAATTATATATTATTAAAAATATATATATATGTCAAATTATCCAAAAAAATATATACCAGCAATTTTATCAGTTGCTGATAAAATTACTCAAAAAAAAGAACTAAATAAATCTCGGCGAGAGTATAAATCCAATTTATACCATACTAGAAAAAAAGTAGGGTCTTTTAAATCAAAGTCGTCAGGTCATATTGAGAATGCTAAAAAAATATACGGCATAAACAAAATAACCGCTTCTAATAAGTTGGCAAAGAAAACAGGTTGTTCAGTTAAATCTTTGCGTAAGATTATTAAAAAGGGGCAAGGTGCGTATTATAGTTCTGGTAGTAGACCGAATCAAACTGCACATTCATGGGGACACGCAAGGTTGGCTAGTTCAATAACAGGCGGAAAGGCTGCGGCAGTAGACTACAAAATATTAGAAGAGGGATGTACATCAAAAAGCAAGGCATTAAAACTGGCTAAGGCAGTCAATAAGAAACATAAAGGCACAAGAAAAGTGACCAAGGCACAAGGTGGAGGTAGAGGTGGAGGTGGTTATAAAATGAAAGAAACAATCGTTAATTTTGAGAAAGGTCCAGGAGATAAAAAATATACAGCAATAGTTGAAAATAGACTGACACGAAAAATAAGAAAATTACATTTTGGACATAAGGATTATCAACAATTTAAAGACAGAACTAATATAGGGTTGTATAGTAGGCGTGATCATCATGATAAAAATCGTCAAAGAAATTATTATAATAGACATTCCGGAGAGAAAAAAAGAGGGAAAGCAATTTTAAAAGAGAAAAAAAAATCTAAGGGTTATTACAACTCTAAAATACTTAGTCATCAATATTTATGGTAATTAATATATTTAAATATATATTTATATTTATTTAAAATGCCCGATACACATATAATAACATATGCTACACATACATATGGTTATTATAATGATTTAATTAATAATAAATATAATATCAATGTTATCACATTGGGATATGGTTTAAAATGGAATGGACTAAGAGACAAACCCTTGGCTGTATTAAAATATTTAGAAAATATACCCGAGACTGATATTGTAGTATTTGTAGATGGTTTTGATTCTATTATTAATAATAATATGAATACAATAATTAGTAAATTTTATTTACTAATTAATGATGGTAAAACGAAAGTAATATTATCCAAAGAACAATGTTATAATAAACAAAGTAATTTATTTTATAAGTTGCTTTTTAATTATTGTCAAAACAAGGTTTACAAATATAAAAACAATGTAATTGTTAATTCAGGATTGTATATGGGGTATGTTAAATATATAAAACAATTATTGGAACATCACAAGAATAATGATAATCCAAATGTAGATCAGATATTATTAAATAATATTTATTCTAATTATGATTTTGTAAAGGTAGACATGGACAATGTTTTATTTTTCAATTGTCCAGTTTATATGGATACAAAGTCTGATGCAAGCTTTGTTCAATATCCAGGTGTTTTGTCATTTCAAAGAATAAAACGTGCAGTTTTACAAGACTACAATCATTGTTTTAGAAGCGAGATTAAAATATTTTTAATGCTNTTGTTTTATTTATTGTATACATACATACATATTTAAAAGATATTGATATTATATACACGTACATGTCTATCATAGAAGCAGAGGTAATAGTTGCCGATATACAAGATGGTGTCGTTGCCGATATACAAGATGGTGTCGTTGCCGATATACAAGATGGTGTCGTTGCCGATATACAAGATGGTGTCGTTGCCGATATACAAGATGACAAGTTGCCAGTAGCAATAGTTATAGAACCCCAAATTGTTATAGATGATGGTTCTTCAAGTATAAATGAAAGTTTTATAGATGATGGTTCTTCAAGTATAAATGAAGGTTATATAGAACTGACAATATTATCAAAGAGGGTGCGTGTTTTAGCTATAATTGATTTAATATTAAATTTAATTTTAACAATTAATAATTTGATAAGAGTAATTCCTGCTATACTTTGTTATATAGGATTTCATGGTGCTAAGAAGTATGATAGTGGATTAATTTTAATATATTATTTATACACAGTTTTAAATATTGCTGGAAGTTTAATATACTGTATTCTCTTTATTGCTGTTACATTCAGTGAAGATAGTGTTCCCGAGTTACTACTATACCTACCATTATTAATTATGCAACTTACAGCATTTAAATATGTGTTAGAATTTAAAAAAACGATTAAAGATTTAACACATAATGATATTATGTTATTACAGGCAAATAGTTAATTTAATTTAAAAACATATCATTGATAAGAGTTAATGAAATGTTTAATTTTATTATTTATTATTTCAGCTTTTGGTAAATCGTTAAATTTATCTGGAAATAGTTATAAAGCTACAATAAAGGTCCCCATTATAAGAGATACACAAGAATTAAGATTAGATTTTATTAGTCAAACAAAAGCAACTATTCAATTTAAAGGATTTATAAATAACAAGGGAAGTATAATTTATCACTATAATGATGAAAAAGATAACTTTGTATATATACTGGATGATAATCTCCAACAAATTATAGATAAATATTATTTATCATTATATGATATTTCTTACGACGAGTTAAAAAGCATCGCATATGTTACGATTAAATCGCGTATACTTCAAATAAAACAAAAAATTAGTTTTACATTAATTTAATTCTTAAATTATTTAAGAATTAACCAACGTATATGAATAATGTATCGCATTATTCCATTAAGAGTTTTAAGACGCACAGCAGGAGTTAAATTCGACGAGATGGTGCCCTCAGACATACCTAAGATACATGGTATAGATCGTGTAACACACGGTCCAAACAGTATATCGCCTGGTCCCGTAGAGGGCAGTACGCCTGCGGTAAAACGTCCATGGTATATGCATCCAGCACAGGATGATAATCTAATGGTACTACAGGGTACACGTTATGTAGATATATACGACCCTATTAAGAAATTGGGTGCGTCATTTATAGTAACACCGGAGAAGGTATATAAGAATGATAAATTATATTTTGATGGTCCGGCGATGGTAGTTTGGCCTGCGGGTATATTTCATCGTATTATAAGTGGTGAGGAGGGTAGTATTAGTGTTAATTTTTCTACAAGAACTAAAGGTTTTGATTTAAAAGATAATTTTAACATATATAACTTATGTAAAACGACAGGTAAATATATCCTATTGAAGGATGGCATAGAAGATCAACCCGACTTAAACTATCAATATCCAAACGATGAGATAAAAGATTTATTTAAAAATAATTAAATTGAAATAACATTAAATATTAAATATTAATTTATTTAATGATGGAATTAATTAAAACAGAGAATTCGTGTTTGAAGGTTATGAATCTAGAAGATAATATTAATTTACAAGAGATAATTAATACTATCAAAGACAAATTGATTGAAAACCCAGAGATAATGGTATTTGGTAAAAGATGTAATCAGCACAGAAGCATAGGGTTCTTTTCAGATACATCCATAGGGTATTATTACTCAAAACAATTGGCAAAGAGTCAACCACTTAACGAATTAAAGCAGTTATTGGATATAATAAATGTACTATTTGACATGGTTTTTGATGGTATTTTAGTGAATAGATATAAAGATGGTGAGGATTATATTAGTGCACATAGCGATGATGAAAAAGGATTGACTGATGCAGGTGTTATAATTCTATCTTTTGGTGCGACACGAAAGATTAGAATACGAGATAAAAATACTAAAAAAATAGTATTAGATGTACCCTTAATAAGCGGTCAAATAATACAAATGTCTGGTAATTTTCAGAAAGAATTTACACATGAAATTCCTATTGAAAAAAGGGTGAAAGGAGAGCGATATTCATTTACTTTTAGACAACATCTATATTAATTTATATTTTCTCGATAGGAACGCTTCCTTTTCCTTTACGAGTAGTCCAATCGTATAGAAAGTTAAATACTGCTTCATCGTTATTGTAATCGTGTATATAATGTATTTTTTTTATGCCTGCTGCTATAAGTATTTTGGTACACGTTAAACACGGGAAATGAGTAATATACGCATGACAACCTTCACAACTGACGCCTCGTTTCGCGCAATCTATAATGGTATTTTGCTCTGCATGAATGGTAGCCACTTCGTGTCCATCTTTTATAATAGATTCATGTGGAAATCCTGGAAGAAATCCATTATATCCTTGTGAAATAATTCTATTGTCTTTAACAAGAACACATCCAACTTGTAAACGAGAACAGCATGAACGTTTTGCCGTAATTGTAGAGATTTCCTTAAAGTATTCTTTCCATGTAATTCTTTCATTGCTTGATTGTAGTTCAGATTCAGTTATTTTTTCTACTGCAATCATTATTAATTTAATAAATATAAATACATTTAATTTAATTTAATTTAGTTAATATATAATTTATGAAACCAAAACTCTATATAGATACGACGTTAGGATTGGGTTATTTAGATTATTTAAATGTTAGTGATGAAGTAAAAAGGATTGTAGAATCATCGTATACAGCTGAAATAGAACAATGTTATTTATTAAAAATAATGTTGGCTAAAAAAGGTTATGGCGATTATTCGCACAATAGAAAAGTTTATGATTATCGCGATACATATATTTTGAGTGATTACATTCGTAATTATACTGGTCCCGATCAATCAGAATATTCGTTATTAGGGGAAGAAAATGCTATAAATATTTATTCAATAATTGTAAAATCTATGTGGGATGATATAATAGATCCAAATAAAATAAGACGAAATATAAGGATAAAACGTTTGGTACGATATAAATTAAAAACTATGAAATTAATTGTTTGGAATATCATGAAGCATCACAATATAACTCTTAAAAATTGTTGTAATAATGGATGTGTTTGTGTATAAATTGAATAAATATTAATAATTAATGATAGTATAAAATGGATGATTCATGGTATAACGTAGTTGGTAAATTAACAATTGACAATATAATGGAAGATATAAATAATGAAAGAACTAAACACAAAGGAAAATTGGAAATTTACCCTAAAAACGAAAACATATTTCGTTGTTTTAATTATTTTAAATTATATGAAACAAAGGTAGTTATTATTGGTCAGGACCCTTATCATGGACCTAATCAAGCAAATGGACTTGCCTTTGCTGTGGAAGATAATATAAAAAAACCTCCTTCGCTTAAAAATATAGAAAAAGAACTAGGCAAAGCAGTCAATATAGAAGAATGGGCAAAACAAGGTATTTTAATGTTAAATACATCGCTGACTGTACCACAAGCATGTCCTGGCAATAAATATCATATTAATATGTGGAGACCATTCACGAA